>Ga0325410_1000399_pt1 | contig 44832 bp, 26 predicted proteins | sample PopdelMetagenome_16_FD_206182 | JGI IMG/M metagenome (GOLD analysis project Ga0325410, IMG submission 206182) | Populus deltoides microbial communities from Bellville, Georgia, United States - Xylem-PdIQD-R3 | ecosystem: Host-associated > Plants > Phyllosphere > Stem > Wood/Secondary xylem...
ATTACATATTTTTTGATATAAAAAAAATTTATAATCGTAAATTAAAAATTTTATTTAAAATAATTTGAGAGTCATTTGTAACAATTTCTAAATCATTTGGCCTCATTATGCTATTTGTGTAAGCAAAAAAAACATGTCATCTATATATGCATATGATGCACCAACATTAAAAAAAAAATGTGCAATTGTGGATAACATGTTTTTTTGACACAAAAGAATAATTACAATAAGTCTTTATGCATTAATTTAATAAAATAATTCAAGAATCACCTCTAACCATTTCTAAACCATTTGGCCTTGCTACCTCACTCCCGTTGGATTAGTTTTTTTTTTCTAATGCAAAAAAAAAACATTTAGTCATCATAAATGTGTTTTCTAATACACACACGCATACATATTGGATGCTATTTTGTTAATAAAAGTATTGAGAGAATAAACATGGATAAACATGAGTTAATCAACTAATTTTGTGACACGAGTTCTGAGAACATGATAACTCCATAAAAAAACAAATAGAGAAAAATCTCAATCTCTAATTAACTCAATGTTGAAAGACGAAATTGAAAGTAAAAGTATTGAATTAAAATAAGAAAAAAAACCTGAATTAACCTAAGTTAATCTACTAAATTTACGATATGGATCATAAATTAACCTAAGGATGAAATAATTTTTTTTTTTAGTTTAAGGGGTTTAAAATACTATAGCCATAAAACTCACATCAACCTGTCAGGTTAACCTGTAACCTTGTCGACCCATGACCTAGATCCAGTCAAGTTTTTAAAAAATAAGAGTAATTCACCTGACATGACATACTCAAAACCCCGGGTTGACCCTCAACTCGAACAAATCTTGGATTGAACTCGTTGACTTTTTTAATAAAAATGCGAAACGATGTTATTTTGATCTTTTATAAAAAAAAATATTTTTTTCTTAATAAACCTGCTTGGCTCGTCCTCGAGTCACTGTCCTACGTCGGGTTTAATAACTATAAAGAACATATAAAAAAACAAGATTATTTTGTATAAATGGCTTGGCTTGCATGCTAGGCCTTTATTTTGTTTTTCTAAATAATAGAATGTGGATGATGAGTCATTCGTCCTCATTAAAAAAACAACACAAAGATGCGTCATCTTTGCATGCAGATGACACCTTGCAATGTTCATGAACAACACGCCAAATTCGTAAGAGGAAGATACATCATCTATATATGTAGACGATACACCATTAGCTTAGGTAAATGTTGTGTCGTCTGCATGCCTAGAATCCGGTGACCCTCGGTTTGCTAAAAAATTAGAGCAATGGATTTTCAACCCAAAAAAAATCATTTTCAACCCTTTTTGATCTAAAAAAACATTCTAAAAACCTAAATAAACTTGTTTGGGCCATTAAACAACCCAAAAATCAGTCTAAAAAAACCTTAAATCCAAAAACTTCTCGAGGTTAGATTTACTTTCTTAAGCAATGTTAGGGTGACACCCAAGTTAAACTTCTCTCATTTTATGGAACTTCATAATTGGTAACAACGATAACTTTTTTTTATCGCTAAAATTCACGATTCTCTCTCTCTTTTTTCTCTAACTAAAGACTAAAAAAATTATAGGAAAAAAATTGTCTTTTGGGTGTCTTTTTACTTCATTCTTTTTTCTTTTGATTTTGCTTATAAATCTATAATAATTTATGAGTGTGTGAATAATGCAGGACAATGTCTTTTTCTATAATATTCAATGTGAAGACTGACGTAAAAAAATCTTAATCAGTTATTAAAATAAAGAAATTATTTTTATTCGTTGGAAGTTTCTTATGCATATTATAGAGCAAATTGTTTTTGTTTTAAGATAAGTCCAAAACCACAGGGTAAAAAAAGTTGGAGTTATCCATGGTTGCTAAATAATTTTAAAATAACGTGAAAAGCATGGAGCCAAATTCATTAATGGCCTCGACCGTGCCGATAAAAGACATGGGATCCATATACGTACTATTTATGTATTACCTAGCTAGAGCGGCAGCGGCGGCAGCAACAAGCCACCCTTTCTTTTTCGGTCATTAGAAGTCACTCCCTACAGTTTGACTTTAGCTGATAGTAATATTAATATAGCTCGGCTGGCTTCAGCTCAGCTTGTTCACCCAAGAGTTCTTTGCATTAGCGACAAGCACCCACTTCAAGCACACAAAATAATATAGAAGATCTAGGCTTATGGAGCCGAGAAAAGGGCCGTGTTTGATATTATAAAAAATAAATATATTAAAATAATAATTGTTTTTTTTAACTTATTTTTAACATTAAAACGATCTAAAAACATACAAAAAAATAATTTAATTTGAATATATTTTTTAAAAAACAGTATTTTCAACGCAATAACAAACACGTTCAAAATTAAAATCTAATACTTGTAAACTAAAATACAGTCCGAGCATGGTTGGGAAAAAGAATGAACAATGTGTCTTCATGAATGGAACTTAAGAAACTTGAAGAGAAAATATTAAATTTATCATCATTATCAGCAGCAGCAACAACACCATTATCATCGGAGTAAATGGTGAATTAAATAATTAGTAGATATAAATGTAAAAATCAAGTTGGAATACAGATAGATAGAATAAGGAAACACTGACAAACATATTGTTATATATATATATATATATATATATAAAAGATCTTTAAAATTAAATGATACATTCTTAATGATTTATACACATTTGTTGTTTAAAAATAATTGGTCATTAAACAAGATATATAAAAGGTGTCTTTTGATGAAGACCAACCCAACACGAACATCAGTTACCCACTTGAGATATCAATTAGGCTAATCATAAGGGTTAGGGCAAATAAAATAAAAAAGATATTGAATGAGCTTGTTCAACATGTTTGAGCCAAGATGGACATAATGGGGCTAAAGATGTCTAAAGAGCAACCTTTGATTCAATTAATTCAAGTGCAAGAGGAGACCAATCCATGTGCAACATAGGCTGTTTTGTGTAGGCATGTTTCCTAATGTTACAAGGATTTAATTTAAGTAATTATTCTCCTACAATAGCAATGAAGTTTTGTCCTACTTTAACATGTTAGTCATGCCATTAATTGAATTATGAAAAGAGTTGTTGGTTTTAAATGAGATAATGAACATGAAGATGCTTTTAAATTGTTAAAAATAAGATTATGCTTTACACCTATTTTAGCTTTACCTAACTTTACGAAGGTTTTTGAGATTAGGTGTGATGCATCAAGTATATATATTGAAGCCTTTTTAAAGCAGGATAAAAGTCTCATTGTATATTTTAACGAAAAAATCAATAAAGCAACCTTAAACTACCCTACATATGACAAAAAGCTTTACGTATTAGTGAGGAAGTTGGAGACGTGGAAATACTACCTTTAACATAAGGAATTCATCATTCACTCTAATCATGAGTCTTTGAAACACTTGAAAAGATAAGGTAAGTTGAAAAGGTGACATGTCAAATAAATGGAGTTTATTGAGACCTTTCTGTATGTGATTAAATACAGGTAAGACAAAGAAGAAATTATGGCTGATGTGTTGTTGTGAATGTATGTTCCTTTTATCTACTTTGAATGTTAGGATGTTAGGATTTGAATATGTAAATGAATTGTATATGAATGATGGTGATTTTGCTAATATTTTTAATGCATGTGAGTATTCAACTATTAGTAAATTTTATAGACTTGATAGATATTTGTTAAAAAAGAATCATTTGTGTGTGCCATTGAGTTCTATGCATGAATTACTTGTACGTGAATCATATAAGGATGGTTTAATATAGCATTTTAGTGTTGCTAAGACTTGGGATGTGTTGCAAGAATATTTTTATTAGCCTAAATTGAAAAAAAATATGTGTAACACATATGATCAATGCATTACATGTAGAAAAGGAAAGTCTAAAATCCAACCACATGGTTTGTATACTCCTTTGTCTGTACCTAAGAAACCTTATGTAGATATTTGTATGGACTTCATATTAATTTGCCTAGGTAAAAAAGGGGCAGGGATTCAATGTTGTAGTTGTTTATAGATTTTTAAAGATTGTGCATTTCATAGCATGTTATGTAACTAATATAACTTATTTGTTCTTCAGGTAGATGGTACGATTTCATGGGTCCATGAAGTATAGTTTCGGATAAAGATGTTAAGTTTTTTAATTACTTTTAGAAGGTATTATGGGGAAAATTAGAAATTAAATTGTTGTTTTCTACCATATATCATCCCTAAATAGTTGGACAAACTGAAATAGCTAATAGGACCTTAACCACACTTTTTTGTACTATCGTACAAAAAAACTTAAAAAGTTAGAAAGATTGTTTGTTATTCATTGAATTTGCTTATAATCATAGAGTGTATTCTATTATTGAGTTTTTACCATTTAATATTGTTTATGGTTTTAACCATTTAACTCCCAACAATTTGATTCCTTTGCATGTTGATGAAAAGGTCAGTTTGGATGGTAATTGTAAAGCATAGGTGTTAAAATCACTTTATGAGAGTGTACGATAGCAAATAGAGAAGAGAAATCATGTTTATGCATTTAAAATATGCAAACAAGTTGTTTGTCGATCTAGTAATTTGGTTTGGTTGTATATGTGCAAGGAGATATTTTCGATCCATGAGAAATCAAATTTACAACCATGAAAAGATGGACCATTTCAAATCATTGAGATGATCAATAACAATGCTTACCAAGCTACTTTAAATGTTTTTTTTTTAATCTTACTTTGTTTGATATAGGTGATGATTTGAGGTTGGATCCTTTTAAAAAGAGAGAGGATGATGAAGACCAACCTAACACTAACGTCAATTACGCACTTGAGGTGCTAATTGAGTCAATCACATGATCTAAGAAAAAGAAGCTAAATAAGCTTTTTCAACATGTTTGGGCCAAGATAGACATAAAAGGGTGAAAGGCGTATAAGGAGCAGCCTTTGATTCAATTACTTAAGTTCAAGAGGGGCCTAATCCATGTGCAATATGGACCTATCATGTTCGGCCACACGACAACCTTGTGTAGGCGTGTTTCCAAATGTTGTAAGGACATAGTCAAGTAATTATTCTCCTACAATAGCAATGAAGTTCGATTAGCAATTATCTTTAATTAAGGAGAGTTTTTAGCATTTAAAGAAGGAAGTTTCCTAGTCTATAAAGGAAATAAAGTGGCAGTCAAATCTAATTCCTATACTAGAGAGGATTATTTAATGGTAATATTTGATTCTCCTAGTCTAGGAAGGAAAGTTAAGGGGCAGCTACAAAGAAAGGAAATTGTCTTTATTATTGTTCAAGTAAAACAAGAAAACCTAGCACTACAAAGAAAAGGAAGAGGCGACAAAAGTTATTACAAATTTGATCCTCCTAGTATAATTGGGATTCCTAGAGTTGACAACTATTCCTAGAGCTACAATGAAGGTCTTTCGACTAAAGAAACTACTAAGGCTAGGAAACTAGTCTTTTTCATGTTATTTTCTTTGGTACATACAACAACAACAACTATATCTCTTTATTTTTATTTTAATGTTTATGGGCTTATTACTTTATAATTGTGTTATGTTGTAAAGTGGGTCCAAGCCAGCCCCACTTGTCTTGGGTACACTATAGTTTTAGCTTAAATTAGCTCATATAAAACTAAGTTGTAACGTAAGGATCAGTTTATGTTTGCTTTGAGTAATACCTTGATTTTGTTGCATCTTTGTGTGCTTGTATGGGTGAGAATACTCTCCTTCCTTGGTTCTCTAAATGACTGATTTGATTTATTAAATAACAATTATCTTCGTGATGTTTTTCTTATACTTTTTGTTCGTGAATTGGTATTTGTTGGGTGGAGGTTCATTCCAATAATGTTAATGTTTTGATTTAGATAATGATTGTATCATACTCTTATCAAATTTTATTTTTTAACTTTTTAGAACTTGTCTTTTTACATGTGAATTACATAACTATGTGATCATTTGGGTTCACATTATCTTCCAAACTGATTATAAAGATTCAATCTTAATCTAGGTATTTTTCTTCTTTTTTTTGTAATATAAAATTGCAACATTGATTCAATGATAAACTCAAGAAGAGAAAAAAAGAGTAAATTTTAATTTGTCCCACTAAATTTTATCATTTTAATTATCTCCCTTTCATTTCATTCCATAATAGATATGGAATAATTGTAAATTGATTATAAAAATTATTAAAAAACCTAGTTGAAATCACAAAAATAATAGAAACAAATCAACTTAAAATCGTTTTTAGTAAAACAAATATAATAAAACTTGAAATGGTTAATTTCTTTATACTCTACTAACTTCAATTTTCATTTTCTAACAATATCGTCATCTCTTTTTCTTTGCCAATACTATAAGTTAAATGAAAATCTACATTCAAACGAATCCAAATCTCACCATTGATTTATGAGTACATTATAAATTAACAGTTCTTCTAGTTTTTAAAATAATTAATTAATCCCTTGATCAATGTTCATCATGCTTAATATAATATATATTTTTAAAAAACATATATTCCTGTCTTATCAATCTTTTCATATTACACTAGTTACATAACCCGCGCGATACTGCGAGTTAATGTTTTTTTGCATAAAAAAACAAAAAAAAACTAAGATCTAAAAGTGTTAGGTCTTTCTGCAAAACTATATATCCAAGAGTTTTGGATTTGGCTGCAATACCTGACCCAAAAGTAATATTTATAATATTAATAATAACATTAAACTTGCATGACCTAAGTTTAAGTGAGTTTGACTGCAACACCAGACCCAATAGCCTTGGATGTCGGTCTGGCTGCAAGGTTAACTTGTCAAGCTTGGGATATGTGTCATGAAAGTCTAATAATTAAATAGAAAAAATTTAACAATAACAAACTAAACTAAATGAAAAAAATTAATTAAAAATAAAAAATAAAAAAAAAATTCTGGGTTAACCTGTCAAACTCGGGATCTGTGTCATGAAAATCTGATAACTAAATAAAAAAATTAACATTAACAAGTTAAATTTTAAAAAAAATATTAAAATAAAAAACACAAAGAAAAAAACCATAAAGGCATAAAAAACAAAAAAAACAGGAAAATAAACGAAAAGGAAATTAAAAAGAAAAAAAAACAGCTCAGAATATTTTAGTACATGTTATTATTATTGTATTATTATAATTATAAGTATAATATATAAGTACAGGCGTGGGGAAAGCTACAATACTTTTCCCATACTTTTTAGAGTATTGTTAATGTTATTTTTTCTATTTCTTAAAATAAGAATAAATAAATTGACAAAGACTATGAAATTGGAGAAAAAGATTAAATTACAAATAGATTTCAAAATATAGGGATTAATTAACTATTTTTAAAAGTAGAGGGGTGTTTCGTTTATTTTGTGAAACTAGAGGGACTAATTTTATAATTTACTCTTAATTTATTTGCCAAAACCTTCACTACTCTCATCGATCCCCTTCTTCCTTATCACCATATCCCTTTGCTTGAAGACATTGACAAATAGTACATTCAGTGTGATTATAGAATTCAAATCTTCTCAAAAACTCACACTTCACATGACGGTAAACTTAAAAATATTTTTCATAAAAATTAATTCCAACTAAAAAATTTACATCATTTTTTTAAATATTTAAATATTCTAACAAAAAAAAAATTGAAAGTTAGTAAAACATCATTTTTTTTTCTTTTACAAAAATTGAGAGTAGAATGAGGTAAACATAAAATGTTAGAGAAAAACAGATTGAGGACATGATCTCTCTTTACTGCCGGGGATAATTTTGAAAGTTGAGAGATTAACAAGTTATTTGGTGGCTTTCAAGTAATATATATTACAAAAATAAAACCCAATCTTTCGTTTAATTTGAAGATTTCAGATTTTGAGGTTATTAAAATTTAAACGTGTTTGGGAGTATGGTTGCGGTTTTTTAAAATGTTTTTCATTTAGAAATATATGAAAATAGTATATATTTTTTATTTTTAAAAAATAATTTTTGATATCAACACATTAAAATGATATAAAAATATCAAAAAATATTAATTTGAAGCAAAAAAAATTAAAAAAATTTATATTTTTTTAAAAGCATTTTAAAATGTAAAAACAAATAGGGCAAACCAAAAGAGTCGGTCTAATTAGAAACCTAACAAGTAAGCTAACTTGATATAAAAGATTTAAACTTGTAGAGACCCAATTAAATTCCATCTCAAACATTGATCCATTATATTAAATAATACTCTAAAAGGCATGGGCAAAGTTCTGTAACTTTCTCCATGCCACATGCTCTCTTTTTTTTATTTGTTTTTGTTTTTTTTTCTGTTTAATTTTTTTTGTCTTTCTTTTACTCACATTTTTTTTCTGTTTTTCCTTTTTTTTTTCTGTCTTTCCATTGTCTTCTTCATCTTTTTTATTTTTGTGTTTTTTTAAATTATTTTTGTCAAATTTTTTTTAATATTGAACTAGTTAAAAATTTAATTATGTAGTTTTTTTCTTTAAAATATTATGGATTACTATAATATTTTCATACACGATTTTTTTATGAATTTTTTTCTTTTTGTTTTTTTTCAAAAAGGTCTTTGTTGATTTTGCTTCGTAGTTTTTTTCTTTAAAACACTGTGGATTGTTACAATGTTTCCTCACATGGTTTTTGTTTTACTACAGTGTTTTTTCACATGTTTTTTTTTTCAAATTATCTTTATCGATTTTTTTTAATATTAAGCTAGTTGAGAATTATAACTATAGATTTCCCGCACATGTTTTTTTTTTATTTTTTCCATTTATTTTTCTTTTTTTTCCAAAATTATCTTTTTTTTTCAAAATTGTTTTTGTGGATTTTATTTTTTTAATATGGAGCTGGTTGAAAATTTAGCTTTGTAGTTTTTTTTCTTTAAAACACTGTGGACCGCTATAGTGTTTTCCCACATGTTTTTTTTATGATTTTTTAAATTTTTTTATCTAGAATTATTTTTGTCGATTTTATTTTTTTCATATTGAGCTGGTTGAAAATTTAGCTTTGTAGTTTTTTTCTTTAAAACACTGTGGATTGCTATAGTGCTTCTCCGTATGAATTTTGTTTTTGTTATGATTTTTTTCAAAATTGTCTTTATCGATTTTATTATTTTTAATATTGAACTGGTTGAGAATTACAATTGCATATTTCCTCATGAAACACTGTAGATTGCTACAGTGTTTCCCTACATGGTTTTTTTTTGTTATGATTTTTTCTAAAATTTTCTTTGTTCATTTTATTTTTTAAATATTAATCTGTGTAAGAATTTAGCTTTGTATTTTTTTTCTTGAAAACATTGTGGATTGCAACAGTTTTTCTCTCTATATATATTTTTTATTTTTTTTTATAAACTCACAACAACGCACAAACATGCCATAAATTTGCTGGCATCGCGCGGGCATGAAATCTAGTATATATATATAACTTACAACAAGTTTAATAACGTTGGTTAAAGTCTATATAGTTGCACAAAAACACAACACAGAGTTCAAAACGTAAAATTTAGAACTCGTTTCGCATCATGATGTTTTTAGCCTATTTGGAGCTTTTGGGATTCTTGCACCAAAAGCCAATAAAAATAGTTTTGGCAGTATTCTAAAAGATGTTTCAAAGTTTAAAGTCAAAAAGTATCGAATAAAGTTCTTGAATTTTGTATATATTATAACATGAAAGCATTTTAAAATTATATATTATCAATTTTATCCTTGTACATCACCTTATTTCAGATTTGGGCATGAGAAATTGTTTTGATTAGCTTACTAAGAATTTTTTAAGGAATCAAAAAATCATTTAAATATTTAGTTGATGTGTAATTTTTAAAAAATAAAAAAATCGGTTTTGTTGCTTGAACATGCAGGGACCTAATTTGACATTCGGGCTAAAATAAAGGGGATTTTTTCACTACTCAATTAGGACCTTTTTTTTACTTTTTCCTTTATAATTGTTTCAATTTTCATTTCAGTCTCTTTTTTCTTTAGAATTTTTATTTTAGTCTAAAATTTTATTTTTTTTTATTTTTCAGTGTTCAGATCCGAGAAAAAAAAGTGAGGGTTGTTAGAAAACAGAAAAATTATGGTTGGTTAAATTTCACTAGCAAAATAAGTTGTTCTTAGTGCCAGCATATTTAATTTGACAAGAAAAGTTTAATAAATTTTTTTTTTAACCATTATCTTTCTATAAAATGCATATTGAGGTTGATAAAGAATTGTTTTTTCCAACTTGATTTGTGTTTTCGGAATAATTTAGGAGTATTTTAAGTTGAAAGATTAATTTTAAAAAAAGATTATAAAGATATTAAAAATAGTTTTTATAGCAAAAAAAAACCCAATCTAAATTTTAACTATCTTTGTGGCAATTAAAAAATAGGTATTTATGTCACATGTTGTTTGATGAAAAAATTTTAAGACAAAAAAAATGGTCATCCGTCCTTATTAAAAAACAAAATAAAAGAAAAAGCCAAACAAGTAGGCCGTCACACGATACCCCTTATAGACATGAGCACTTGGCTTTTTATGGAATTAAATTTTTTTTCTTCTTTAATTTAAATAAAATAAAATATGTTAATTAAAAATATATTTTGAATATTATTTTATTAAATACATTCAATTTTTACATATTTTTTAAATAAGATCAATAAGATTGTTTTATAATATTATTAAGCTTTTTTTAATAGCGTTCTCAATATTGAAAAAAAAGTTAAAGCAAAATTGTTTTTTTTTCCTTCAATTTCAATTTAAATTCATTCAAATAAATCAGTTAAAAATATTTTTTAGATATTTATAAATATCATTTGATTTTTACTTAGTTTTCAAATTAATTACATTATGCCATTCTTTTATAATTTTAGCAAATAGTCTTTCTATAGAGCCCTTAACGAATATTTTGTTCTTATCTTTGGTTTAATTTGATTGCTTTTTTGTGAATTTCTAATTTTAGTGCTATATAATTAAATAAAATATGAATTAGAAATTTTTTTATTAAACTTGAACAAATTCAATTTAGATCATAAATTTCATGAATTAACTAGGATGATTTATTTCAATCCAAAACATGATTAAAATAAAGTGAAAGAATGTTGTCTTGAAATATTTCCTTTTCCTTTTTAAATCAAACCAAGTCTTTAAATATTTTAATTAAAATTTATTTAAATTAATTAATTAAAAATATATTAGGGGTATTATTTAATAAAGTATAATTCAATTTTGATTTTTTTAATAAGATTATGATATATTTTTCTAATATTAACAAACTCTTTTTTTTTTGTATAATCCTTCATGATATTTTTTATTTTTTATTTCATTTAGTCGCTTTTTTTATGTGTTTATTTTTATTATTATGTAATTAAATCAAAAATTTGATTCCAAAAAATAAATTTACTAAACCTGACTGGGTTCATGTTCTGTATATCATTTTTGTCAGGTTAACCTAGATCAATAAAAAATACAATTACCTAAAAATTTAAAAAATAATGGTTTTAAATATTCTTTTAAAATCAAATTAGGTTTTGAACGGGATGACGGGGTAGCAATTGTACCTGTCAGGTCAAGCATGTCACATCAAACTAACTTTAATATAATTTAATTTAAAATGTGTAAACCGTGCAATAAATCACATCATATGACCAAGTTAAATTAATAAGGATAAGGGGAACTCTGTTAGCAAATCATTTTATTTTCAATTGAATTTTAATTTTAACTTTTTTTAAAAAATTAAATAAAAAAAATCAAATAACAAAAAGCAAAGCGAGATCATGTTGTTTTATCTATTTTATCTTTTAGTTTCATGATTTAGCCTTTAATTATCATTACTAATTTTTTCAGCATTTATTAACAAATATAATTATTATTAATTTTATTAATTAACGAAGACATTAAGTTCTAAATTAGCTATTGATTTTTTTTAACTTTTTTATGATAAAATTAACTTCTAATCCTGCTCAGCATGTATTATAACAAATACAGTAAAAAAGAAGAAGAATGAATGAATGAATAAGAAAAGCAACAACAACCCTTGGCGCTAGCGCGTACACATAACGTGGAAGGGGCCGTCAATTTCCTGTTTGAAATAAAAAAATATTATAGATGAGCTGAACCGTTTCAGAAAAAGCTTGTTAAAGAAGCTTTACTGGATTCGGTGAGTAATTACTGGAACTGAGTAGAAAAAATAATAATAAAAAAAACTTTAGCCAGTTAAGCTAGCCGTATAAAAGTATTAATTTCAGGATAGGAAAATGGCTGCAAGTCATGGTCATTTCACTCCCTAATTCGCTGTGGAAAAGAGAATAAAATAAAATTAACCATAGAAGTGAAAAACCAAAAGGTAACATGGGCGGCTTTGAGGAGGGATATTTGAGTGGAAATTAAATTAAATTAAAATAAAATAAACAGCGTCTAAGCCACTAAGCTGATCATCAAGCCACTTAAATGGAAACTGAAAATACCGTTGGATACCATAGATTCAAACTGCTTGTAAGTTAGTTGGATGTTCACATATTCCACTCCCAACAATATCCAACAGTCAACTCCTACCAGCCTTCTTTTCGCTCTCTATAAGATCACCTCCTCGAGAGTTCATTTTGTTTTTATATCCTTAAATCAACGAGGCCCACTTTCCTCTCTCTCTCTAAAAGCCTTGTCGCTGCCTAGCTCCGTGAGACTCATCAAATGAAGAACAACCTCTTTCAGACTGGCCATGGGCGTCGACATGTCTAATCCACCCAATTCTCATATCAAGGACTTCTTTGCCTCTCCTGCTCTTTCTCTTAGTCTTGTAAGCTCTCTTTAACCACCACTCCTCGTTTTATAATCTTTCTCTTAATTTCTTCTCGTATTAATTGGAAACACACACATCTTTTTGTTTCTTTTTACATAGCTTGGTTTTCCTTTTCTTTTTTCTGAGGTTTTCCGGCTACCATCTTCAAATCCCACCAATATTTTTACCCCATCGATTTTTTTGTGCATATATTTTATTTTCTTTTATGAAGGGGGAGTATTTTCTATTTTGATCGCTCGATGTGGATATATATTAATCTCATGAATCACACGTACATAAAAATGCATGCATGATGTGCATCTAGCTAAGGTCTAAATCCTTGTGACGCACTCTAATGTTTTTATTTATTGTTGAAGGCTGGAATATTCCGCGGCGCAAATGTGAGTCATTCGGCAGCAGCGGGTAGCGTGGAGGTGGAGGAGGGGGATGAAGGGAGTGGAGGAGGAAGAAGAGAAGAAACAGTGGAAATTAGTAGTGAGACCTCAGGGCCCATGAGATCAAGATCAGATGATGATCTTGAAGGTGAAGGAGAGCATGATGAGGATGACGGTGATGGTGATGGTGATGATGACGACAAAAACAAGAAGAAAAAAAGAAAGAAATACCATAGGCATACCGCTGAGCAAATCAGAGAAATGGAAGCGTATGTATTTTTCATCTCTCTCATTAATTTACTCCTAGCCCAGGCTAGATTAATTTATTTTTGTTTATTAATACATGTATGTATATCAATATCCTCATATTGTGAATTTATATATTTACAACTCCTTTTATACCGTACTATATATATATATATTTTATCATTCATTAATTTGAATATATATATATATATCTTTTGTTAGCTTGGTAGGTAGATACGGGGCTAAAGATATATGTGCATGGTTTGCCAATTAAGGCAACGACTCCTTTGCTAAAATGACTTGAATTGCATATCCAACAAATCAAAATTATTAGGTGTATAGCTAGTTGTATTTTTCTCTTTCACATAAATACGAGTTGGCTTTTATGAGAAAATTAAAGAGCTGAATAATTTCTCTATTCAACACATCTATCAAGAAAGATGTCAGCGCGCAGACTCTTTTTGAGTTCATGAATAATTTAATTTTACGTCCGTGAATAAAAAAGACTGTAAAGCTAAAAGATTACTCAGAAATTCGGTGGGAAAGTTTATTTTCCATGTTTTACATGTTCAGCGATGCTTGTCATCGTCAAAAAAAAAACAAAAACACACAAAAAGAATTCCTTAATGTTCAGTTCTTAACAATTGTGAATGTATCTACGAGTACGTGATAATTATGTGAACGTATAATTAATGTTCAGGCTATTTAAAGAGTCTCCTCATCCAGATGAGAAGCAGAGGCAGCAATTAAGCAAGCAACTAGGCCTTGCTCCTAGACAAGTCAAGTTTTGGTTCCAAAATCGTCGTACTCAAATCAAGGTACGTGTGTAGGTACTACGTAGAAGTGAGATCGAAAGTCACTTAATGCGGTTAGTTGGTTATCTTGTTGATCTAATAACCATGGCAGTGGTAATGTTACAGGCCATACAAGAGCGCCATGAAAATTCTCTGCTGAAAACTGAAATGGATAAACTCCGAGAAGAAAACAAGACCATGAGGGAAAACATCAACAAAGCTTCTTGTCCAAATTGTGGCACCGCTACCACCAGTAGAGGCACTGCCTTAACAACCGAGGAACAGCAATTACGTATCGAAAATGCAAAACTCAAAGCCGAGGTACGTAATTAGCTAGGAAAATCTTATGTAATATATGCAGCACGTAAAAATTAATTATTATAGAAAATTAAACAGCGATCGATCGTCAATTAATATTTATTAATTATTAATACCACACTTAGCTAGAAGAAATTAATTTGATGCATAATCATTTCATGCAGGTAGAAAAACTTCGAGTGGTCATAGGAAAATATAGTCCAGGGGCAACAGCCTCATGTTCAGCTGAAAATGATCAAGAGAATAGAAGTTCACTGGATTTTTACACTGGAATTTTCGGACTTGACAAGACAAGAATCACGGAGATCGCTAATCAAGCAATGGAAGAGCTCAAGAAAATGGCTACGGCGGGCGAACCACTTTGGGTTCGAAGTGTTGAGACAGGTCGTGAAATTCTTAATTACGATGAGTACACGAAAGAGTTTGGTTCTGAAAATTCAAGCAATAATGGAAGGCCGAAGAGATCCATTGAGGCTTCAAGAGAGACCAGGGTTGTGTTTGTGGATCTCCCAAGGCTAGTTCAAAGTTTTATGGATGTGGTGAGATATTATAATTATATATATTAGCAATATTCCACACACACACACACACACACATAGTTAATGTTGATTAATTAATTATAGATTAGACTCCTTTCAGCACTAATGTAATCATTTTTTTTTCCCTTTAATCAGAATCGGTGGAAGGAAATGTTTCCATGCTTGATTTCAAAGGCGGCCACTGTTGATGTTATCTGCAATGGTGAAGGTGCAAATAGAAATGGGGCAGTGCAATTGGTGAGTGACAGCTCCAATTACCAAGATCTCATATTAAACTAGCTAATACTTATACTTGAATAAAACTACAGTTTTCTGCATGGGAAATCAGCATCAATTTCAGTGAATACAAAATCCATATATAGTAATTGAACGAAAAAGTTGTAATTTAAAAAAAAAATGAAAAGCAAGGTTGAAAGATGGAGGTGGCCATTTCCCTTCAATTTGGAGCGGGGGAGGAACTTTCCTTGTGTATTTATTTAGCCCAGCTGTCAGAAAATGAGGCATCTTATTTTACGTGGGACCTTGTGTATAATGGAGATCTACTCTTCCCGTATGGTTCAGCTGAAGGTCAAAATCTTTGACTTCACTCTTACTTACAGTTAGAGGTGATGACCTGATAATCGAGAAATTTTCCTAAGTGAAACCAAGACTCGAACACCCAGAAAATATTAATGCCTAAGACACCTGTTTATTTATTAATTTTGATGAATGAAAAAAAATCCAAGAATAAAAAACAACTAATTAAGCAGGTTGCTCAGGCCTGTTGTAACATTTAATTACTGAGGATATTACCTTATGAGGAAGCTACGTGGAATATTTTTTTGGTTATATTCAATTCTATTGTGTTAGCTTCTGTGAAATTATAGAATTAGATTTCGTTAACCAGATATAAAACTGTGCCATGCAGATGTTTGCTGAGGTCCAGATGCTTACACCCATGGTGCCCACCAGAGAAGTTTATTTTGTCAGATATTGCAAGCAGCTTAACGCAGAACAATGGGCCATTGTTGATGTTTCTATTGACAAAGTTGAAGACAATATTGATGCTTCACTCGTTAAATGCAGAAAACGCCCCTCTGGTTGCATCATTGAGGATAAATCAAATGGCCATTGTAAGGTACATGCTTGTATAGACCAAGAGTTAAAATTTAATAGAGACAAGCATACATAACAATGCTGTATCGTCTTCTTTTCTTTTTTAACAATTTAACATACAAGTTTGTAACAATCTTGTCAGGTGATCTGGGTAGAACACCTGGAATGCCAGAAAAGCGCAGTTCATACCATGTTCCGGACAGTCGTTCATAGTGGCCTAGCCTTTGGAGCAAGGCATTGGATGGCAACATTGCAACTCCAATGTGAACGGCTTGTTTTCTTCATGGCAACCAACGTTCCCACAAAGGATTCAACTGGTAAGCCAAACTATGTTTCGATATTTTCCAGTGGAATTGTTCGCTATCTTTATAAATAACAATGTTTATGAAAAAACAAACGCAAAAATCTAGGTGTTGCTACACTAGCTGGAAGGAAAAGCATTCTGAAACTGGCACAAAGAATGACATGGAGCTTTTGTCGAGCAATCGGAGCATCAAGCTATCACACATGGAGCAAGGTATCAAGCAAAACAGGAGAAGATATAAGGATTTCGTCTAGGAAAAACTTAAATGAACCTGGTGAACCTGTTGGAGTGATCTTGTGTGCAGTTTCTTCTGTATGGTTGCCTGTCCCTCCGCATATTCTGTTTGATTTCTTACGAGACGAAGCTCGTAGAAATGAGGTACAGCCAAAAATGACATTACTCAGTTAAGATCCTATTAAGATGGGATATTGCTGCTTTGAATTGCGAATTAACAACAAACGAGTACAAGTTTTATCAGGCAACTTGTCTGACAATTTTATTTTTTATTGCATAAAATGTAGTGGGATATCATGTCAAATGGAGGACCTGTACAAGCCACTGCAAACTTAGCCAAAGGACAAGATAGAGGCAATGCAGTAACTATTCTAGTAAGTTGTTCTCCATCTCAAATAACAGAAGACCTTACCATTAATCTCATGTGCATTTCTCTATTCATGGTTCTAACAAGCCCTTTTCAATTGCAGAAGATGAAATCTAAAGAAAACAATATGTGGGTACTCCAAGATAGCTGCACGAATGCTTATGAATCCATGGTAATTTATGCTCCAGTGGACACTAATGGAATGCAATCTGTGATTAATGGATGTGATTCAAGCAACCTAGCAATATTACCTTCAGGATTCTCAATTCTTCCTGATGGACACGAATCAAGACCATTAGTGATCACTTCTAAGCAAGAGGAGAAGAGCACCGAAGGGGGATCTTTGCTAACAATAGCATTCCAAATCCTAACGAATACATCTCCCACAGCCAAACTAACCATGGAATCTGTGGAATCTGTTAACGCACTTATATCATGCACATTGAAAAACATCAAGACAAGCTTGCAATGTGAAGATAGTTGATTACATTAGCTTATAAGTTAGATAGACACAAATTAACTGTAAGACTCAGGTTTCAGCTTTCCCCCCTTGTCCAAATTTTATATCTTAAGTAGAGGGACATTCTTACATCAGTTTGTATGTTATTTGTTTGTGGTTAGAACTTTTAAGTTAAGGGCTTGCAGTTTGGGTAAATCTCATTTATGGCACTTTGTAGAATGAGAAGGAATGTGATTTATATTTTTTTTTATAAACTACATGAAATTTTAAGAGTGAAAGTATATCATGTATAGATTTAACACTTGCTAAAGAATTTTGCAGTTGCTTTCAAACGCTATTTCATTAAATTATTCTATCTTGAGAGTAATTCAAGCAATCAGAGAGCTTCAATTCAGAATGGCGACGTTAGAACTCAAGCTGCTTGTATGTAAGAGGTAGCTCTAGTGAAAAACTCGATCAATCATTTAAAGACATTCTTGCATACCAATGTATTTAAAGACAAGAACCATTTACGTATGATTCCTTATTTTAGGAAACATAGGATAGCAAACATGGATATCACTTCAGCTTCTTAATGCTCTGGTATTAACCCATCCTGCACAGCAGCTTACCTCTATAGATGAAATTAGTCCTGGGTCATTTCCATTTCTATACAAATCTCAACTTCTTCATCGTGGATCAAACCCCAAATTTACATCACTATGAGCATAGTCATGAATCACCTTCTTCATCTCCCTATCGCATCAAGATCACACATCAAATTTCACGAGATTTAGAATGAAACCCGTAACAAGTCCATGGCCACAAAATTATTCTCTTGCTCATGTGTACCATTCTTGCCATTCCCATTCAGTACTTTAAATATAGAATTTTGGTGTTGTTTCGTCCAACTTCCAAGTAATTTGGGTTGAGTCGTTGTTGTTGTTGTCCAACTCTCAATGTCAACACTCTCATCAAACCTCCATTTATATTAAACCCATTTACTTGCAATCATATTCGTTGCCAAAGCCAAGGCAACATCCAAAATTTTTAACACAAGGAATGACCAATCAACAAAAGTCCGTAAGAGAAATCATATGAAGCCCTATATTTCAAACATTTTGTTGATCATTGATTCAGATGCTTCTGGATCAATCACTTTACCTTTTTAGATGTATGGCCCTAGATATATTGTTATAAAATTTAATCATATCTAAATATATAACTCTAAGTTCATGAGATTTTATTGAGTTCAAATACAAACTACTTCTATGTTGATACTTATGTGAATCCTAAACTAATTTGTAATTTTTAATTAATTATTATATTGAAGACATATGCGCTTTAAATAAAATAAAGTTGTATTTTTTGTTCTTCATGCGTATTCAAACTCATGTGATTGATTTTTTTTCTTAGTCAAACATAACTCCTGGTTGCCTGGTCAACTATGTCTTTAATACTCTAGTTTGGTAAGAATGATCCCAACGTGGTAAATTCCAATGTACTTGATTGATTCTAACTCTTTTTCCTTGTAATATTGTGAATAATCATTATTCTTCTATGATTGATACATGAATGTTTATTTTTGGTGTCGTGACATACATGACGTCGAATAACGAGTCTGCCTCCTAGATTGAAGGGGTTTTTAGGTTTAATCGTAAAATTATAATTTGAGGGAGTCACCACCTAATATCATGGTCATTAGAAAACCTATGATATACAAGAGTCTGGGTAAGGGAAGTAGTTGCAAGCAGAAGAAGCATCACCCCTAGTGCACCTCACTTATGGTAAGTTACATCGTTGATTGATTGTTATTCTAAATCGTGTTTCTATTTGTTGGTCTCGTCTAAGGTTCAAGGCAGATCTCCCTTCGTAAAGAATCCTCTACTTTAACGGGTTAAATTCTAACCGTTATAGAGTTTAAATCTTAGCATTACCTTTATTTTTTGTTTTGTATCTTTAATACCTGAGGATATACTTTACATTATAATTTTATACCCTCAAATAATAAAGTCTACAACTAATTTCTAATATTTATTGTTATTAATTTATTTAATTTAATACCAGAAGTATGCATTATGTTGTAAAATTCATACCCCGAATATTAATTAAACAAATTAATTTTTATAGTATTTTGGAAATTTTGGCCAAATTCTAATGAAAAATCACAAACTGGTTACAATATTCATTTTTGTATTTTTCAGACATGATAAAAATGCATTTTTTTTGTTAGAAAATATGCATGAAAAACCTTTAGAATTTGACCATATATATGAAAACAAAACATATTTTTCTATTTTTGAAATGAGAATTTTTTTTTGAATTTTTAAAAGTTTTTGAAATTTCAGAAAAAGTCATCTATTTTTAACATTGGGTCTATATCTTACAATATATGTCTACAACCTGATATTAGAAAAAATTATTGGAAAAACAAGCAACGGACCCAAAAATAATTTAAAAATAGTCTTGGAATTTTTTAGATTTTTTTTGAACTATTTTAGAGTCTATTTGACTAATCACTAAAATAAAAATAAATTATAAAGCTAAAGGGGAAAGCAATATAGCATATTTGCCTAAAATCAAAGGCATTGAAAATTCCTTAAGTCAGTGTTTAACATTTTTCCTTAAAAAAATAGGGCGTGTTAAACATGTTCTAAGGTTTGGGTTGAGCTTATTGGGCCCAAACCCACGCATGTGGGTTGAGCTCAGGCTTAGCCCAACTTAAGGTCGGGAGACGTCTTAACAAGCTTTATATATATATACACACATAAACCCACCTAGCCATAATGGGTGGGGTTGGGAAAGAGGCCGAGCCTCAAACCCAAAACTTCTTTTTAGACAAAGAAAAGAAGGCAAATTACAGTTGTTATATCATACAAAGTTTATGTGAGAGGGTAAGAAAAGAAAAGGTTTGCTTGTGCTAGGAAGGTATTGGTTGATGGTAGTTCAATCGAGAGGTGGTAGCTATTGTTGGAGTCACTGATGGTCCACGATGGAGCTGATAGTGGCACTGGTGACGTTAAAGAAGTTGTAATAGAGGCGCACGGTGGAAGCTGCTAAGAAGGAAGAAAAACAATGGTGGAAATTGGTTGTTGGTTTTTTTGTTGTTATTTTTTACTGTAAAAGGGTGGCTCATGATGATTTTTGTCTTTTGGGAGAATTAGTGTGGGTTGTTGAGCAAGAGGGTTGGTTGCTTTCCTCTCTCTCTTTCTATCTCTATCTCTATCTCTCTCTCTTCTGGTTTGTTTTTATTTCTCTCTCTCTTCTGGTTTATTTTTATTTCTCTCTCTCTCTCTCTCTATTTTCTCCTCTATCTTCTAGTCTCTCTCTCTTCTGGTCCCAGATCATGAGATAGAGATAACTTGATAGAAAAGAAATATAAGAAAACCACAAAACTGATTTTAAAAAAAATAATGTTAAACAATTAAATCGAAAAAGAAAATAAGCCAAAAAATTATGTCAACCCCATGAACTTTTCAAACTCGTGACCCAGGTTTTTAGACTAGATGCATCATACATAGAAAAATCATGAAGCCTAGTCCTCAACAAATCAAACGCTAAAGGATAAAATTAAAGAAAACAAAAGGTAAACACATAAAAGGATCCAAAAAAATTGGAATTAAAAAAATTAGGATAAAAATCAAAATAAAAAATAAATTAGATGACAACTATAAGTTTCTGATTGGAGGGTGAAATTAAAAGAACAATAACTTTAACAGAATGACAAAAATAATCAAAAGAATGAAGACTAAATTGAACAACATGACATACCATAAATTTGGATTGAATGATGAAATTGAAAACCAATAAAAACTTTACAAAATGGCTAAGAAAAAAATAGAAATAAAAAAATAATGATCAAATTGAGAAAAAATAATAATGACAATTTGTGATTGAAAGATAAAATTGAAAACAAATAAAACTTTTACAAAAGAGTCAATAATATAAATTAAAAATCAAAAGAATAAGGCAACAAAAAGGACCAAGTTGGAATTTTCAGGGGAGGAGAAAGATAAAAAAAGAAAAAAAACTCTACCGGTAATAAACTGCTCCACTACTACCGACACGAGCTACACCAACTAGAAAAGCACGCGATGGCGCTTCCAACTACACTATTGAAGGATATTTTTGGTTACCAGGAGGTGCTGCACGAAGTGCGCGTGCGATGCATGCTCCAAGTCTCCAACATCTTTTTCATTTAAATAATAATAAATCATTATTAAAAGATCAAATTACCTTCGATGAATCTAGTAATAACAAAAAAAGAGTGAAAAGATCAGAAGACCCAGACACGCATGGTTTAAATTTTTTTTATTTAAAGGGTAAACTTGTTATTTTATTGTATTTAGAAAAAAAAAGAAGTAAAACCTCTAGGTTTCAACTTTAAAATTTCTTTACTTGAAGTGTAATTAAGTAATTTTATTATGCTTAAAAAATTAAAAAATAAAACCCTATACTCCCCAATAATTTTTAATAATTAATAAGCCATATAAAAAAACCACAATACCTCCTATACAAAAGTGTTTGATTTTATTTTAAATAGCAAAATGATAATTATAGCGATAGAAAAACATGTTTAATTAACAAGTGAATTTATCTTACTAATACTTGTGCCATAAAAAACAAAAGAATCCAGCTTGGCAGACTATGAGTGTAGGAGGACCAATAGTAATAGAGCTTGCAGTGCCTGCCATTTTAAGTGGAGTACAGTGATCGTAAAATGGATAGGCCTATCCAGCTTCAATCCACTTGGCATGCACAAATGACTCTCCAGATCTCTTAAGATAATACCGATTCTGCCACGTTTCCTAGTTAAGATTCATGCAAAAAGATCAAAAACCCAACTCTCTTGCAACCTGAAACAGAAACCAGTTAGTCGGGAACCAAAATCAAGGCCATGGCATCACTAGCAACCTTTGCTGCAGTGCAACCAGCCACCATCAAAGGCCTTGGTGGTAGCTCCCTCAGTGGAACCAAGCTCCATGTTAAACCATCTCGCCAGGGCTTAAGACCCAAAAGCTTGAGGTACCAAAACTTTCTGGACTAACTATGAAAAGCCTATATATTCCATTTTATTGTTCTTTTTTCAGCTTTATGGCATAGACTTCGGCAGGCTTCTGAACCATCGCTCTGTTTTCTTAAAAAATAAATAAAAACAGGAGTGGTGCTGTGGTGGCAAAGTATGGTGACAAGAGTGTCTACTTTGATTTGGAGGATTTGGGCAACACTACTGGGCAATGGGACTTGTATGGATCTGATGCACCTTCACCTTACAACCCTCTCCAGGTTTGACACCATTTTCTGTCAATTCCAATGGTGAAAAGGCCTTATAAGTAAATTATATCTTCGCTTATTTTGCCCCAAGCTCTCAAATTTTTAATCTATTAGCAGTTCTTTTTTACGTTCTGTTGCACCAATTAATTAAACTAGGGAATGCAAAATGGTCAAAGCAAGGAAATTAAGGGGAAATTAGCTTAAACACCCTATTGTTTGAGCGTGAGGATACTTTTCGCCCTGATTTTTCATAAACTTGCTCTTTGACCACGCTCAAAAGATCTTGCAAGGAATGTAAGTACTTTCACGCTCAAATATATAAGGTGTTTAACGTAATTTATGTGGAAATTATAGTTATTGATTAGTGCAAAATAAGTAGAATGGATTATTAGCCTTAAAGAATCAGTAGAATCCGGATTTATGGTTCGGATCTTATGCCATTAGTGCAAAATTATAGTTATTGATTACTCATTTACAATTATGAGTATTGTAATGGTCAATTAAATTCTATTAGTTTTGTCGAAATGAGATAGTCAGGCAACACACTCAATCCATGTCAAAGAGTAGTTTGATATACCAAGTGAAAAGAAGAATCAGCAGGGTACAGATGTTTTGGTGGTTTGTCATGTAAGGGCATGATTATTTAGATAATTAAGGCTTATTGCTCAGTGCCAGATTTTTACAGCAATTGTTTGTGTTGAACGAGTTACCACATTTTTTTCCCCTGAACCCGTGGTGTTAATGTATCATTAGCCTTAAAGAATCAGTAGAATCCGGGCAACTTGATAGAAATAATCCATTATCATTCACTAGATCCTCCATGCTTGTGGCTTACCTTGCACTACGCAAGCACCTAGCACATTCACTACTTACAGAAGAAGACAGCTAGAAGTTTATGTTATCAAATTAAGCCAAGGTTCATAGGTATGTTAGATGGCTATTTTGCATTGTTTTCCGTACTTATTTATTGACCATGTGTTGTGCTTTTCTATGGAACTGCAGAGCAAATTCTTTGAGACATTTGCAGCTCCATTCACCAAGAGAGGATTGTTGCTCAAGTTCTTGATATTGGGAGGCGGCTCCACCCTCGCTTATTTTAGTGCTACAGCTTCTGGTGACATTCTACCAATCAAGAAGGGTCCACAACTTCCACCGAAGCTTGGGCCTCGTGGCAAACTCTAAATTAGTTTAGCATCCTGATCTGTCATCCCTTTGTCTGTATGTTTTAATGCTCTCTTTTGACTTTAAAGGTTGACGAGTTTGTCTAAATCCTACTTAAGATCCTGGGTTATTAATGCATACATATTTGATTCCTCTGTCATTTCGGGGCATTCCATAAGATTTTAATTTTGTTTCCTTTATTAGCATACCATGATATATGCTCGTTATACATGTAGCATGTTAAATTGCTTGCTTCCAGGCGTAATTATCGAGGTTCACTCAAGCTTATTGACTCTCAAACACAAATATAATCAGTGGAGAGAACAGTTTAGAGCATGTGGGCAAAATGTCTAGAAAGGAACGGAATGAGAGTAAATCATAGTCACACACATAATTATTGGGTCTGCTCTACTCTGAAGACAATTACCAAGAACGCATTTGGGCGACTACGAAACTACAAATCCATTTCTTGTACAGAATGACAGAACAAAATGTTTGAAATCTCTTGGTTTTTCACTCATGTTCATTCTTCCTATTTACCAAAGGAACGAATGGAATGGAAATATGTCAGAAATTCACAAACCAAAAGGACCCCTTTAATAAAGGGTCTGAAAATACACATTTTAGTGTTGGGCTTTCTCACTCACTCTTTCTTTCTCTTCTCTGTTTCTTTTTTCTGTACGTGTTCATTTTTCTCCCTCTATAATGCTATCAATGGCGTGCTGTTGGGCTTCGTGAAGCTCCTAGATTATCAAGATAGGAAGGTTTCCGGTTGGTCGATATGTTAGCAAGTTTCTGTGTACACTTATCGTCATCTTTGAGTAGTTCATCTGATCCAAATGGATCCTTCTTTGCTGTAGTGTCATTTTGTTCCTGACTCCAACCCATAAAATCAGACAGTGTCATTGAAGCGTTTGTATCTTCTGAGTTCTTCTCCATCCCTTCTTTGGGAGAAACCAGTACTTGTGGTGCCTCTTTTAACGTGTTACTCGTGTGTCCTGCGTGAGATGGATTTCGAGCAACATGATCAGCATAGAGCACATCTTCAATTCGAGACATGACTGTCGAGGCCAAGGTTTCTAGAATTCTTGAATAGCTTTCCAAGATAGCGTGCCCTACATCCTTTCAGGACAAGAATATATTGTTAGCCTTTTGGTTTTATAAACATGACTAGAATGGCAAAATAAGCAGTATGAAGGTACGCATAAGGCTGGTGGTTTTTCTTTACGACGCTTGTTGATTAAGGCGATCATTCAGCTCCAAGTGTAATATGAAATAAAACCCAGATGAAAGGGAACCTATGTTTACCTCATTATATTGAATTTTGCTAACATCTAGTGAAGATTGAGGAAGTCCAGGGAAGCGTTGTTTTAGAAGGAGTAAGATAGTTTCTGCTCTCTCTTCAAAGAGTTCTCTCTTCTCCAAACTGACAGCAGATCCCCAAGCAGATTTACCATCTTTCTGATTCATTTTCCTTCTCCAAATTACTATGGAGGCCTCTATTCTGTTCTTGAGGTCTAGGATTTTATGATCTGATGACAAGTCCATAGTGGACAGAAATTGATCAGGATCGAAGTACTCAAGTGTAATACTCCTGTACGCCGAGTCTCCGAGGCTAGCCCTCCCATTCTGCCAAAGCACCAGAAAGAAATGCGATAAGGGAGTTAGCAAGGCATTTAAAACTCGGATGCAGTATTCTAATAGGAACTGTTGCATTTTCTTCTTACCTTGGGAAGGGATTCAATGTAGTTTTCAGGAATCTCCATTTCTGAAAGAATTTGAGCATTTATAGCCATGGCTGCTTTGAGAACTTGGTTCACAGAGTCCTTTTGGTAATGAAGAAATTTTTTAGCCCTTTCTGATAAACCATCTGGAGGGACTTTGACAGTAGGTAGCCACCATTTATCATCTTTTCTCTTGGTACCTCCTTTTTCTGACTCAGGGGAATCTCTTGAAACATAATAAAACTCATTTTGGTCTTTGAAGTTATCTAGGGAGTCCTGAATATTGCAAAACCATTTTCCAGGGATGCATTAAATTTGTTGCAATCCACATTTAACAATGTTCATATCTAAAGCTCAAATAAATTAAGAGAAACAAAAGTCTTATTTTCTTACAAGAAGCATTGCGTCAAGCTTGCGCAAAGCTGGGATGTTCATATGAAGATCATTTCGTTGTCGTGTCACCATTATCTATTCAATCAATAAATGCAAAATTCTTAGCTTGTATTTGAAGAAATGCATTAGAGAGAGACCGTTACCTCCATATTTGATCCATCCTTGGATTTTTGCTGGGAAGGAACAAGTTCGACAACGTGATCGGTTACAGATAAGAGCCAATCAATTTCTCTTATCCACCTTGCTTTTCTTTCTGGTGACATGGGCTCTAGACGTCGTTGTTCGCCAAACACAGAAGCTGCATATAGGATGGAATAAAATGAGAGAAACCTACTAACGAATTAAGAAAGACAAAATCATGGATGGCCAGTTTTTATACAAGAAAAATCTGGAATATTAACCATCTGAATCCAATAGACATATAAGTACCACCATGTTTGTTGGGGAATCGGCAGGAATTCAATGGAGTTGTTTTCCTGCTGGGGTTGGAGACCATGAAAATTAGAAAATTGCAGAGGAAAAATTTAAAAGGTCAACCTACCAGCAAGGTTTGTAATTGCATTTGACAATGCCAGAGCTGAAGAGACACCCTTTCCTCCACCAGACATATCCTCCCCAAGGAGCAATTTAGCGAACCTTTCCTTCATCTGTTCCATTTCTGAATCAAAACTCAGGAGATCATAGCAAAAATCATATTAATTGCCAAAATCGAATAAATGCAAACAAGCACTATCTTTTCATGATTTTCCTTTCACCAAAAAAGAAAAGATGAGATATTGGATGACATACATTATTAATCAATGAAATGAGATATTTGGACATGAACTTTTTTTTTTTAAAAAAAATCTGACTTGCCTGGATTTTTATTATCTTTTCCTGCAGCGCAGGCTTCATCCTTGCCTGACCTTGATCTAGGACCCTTTTCATTAACAGGTCTTGGAGGCTGATGGCCTCTAGATGTTATTCTATCATCCATTGAAGAGTATTCTGCCAAACTAGAACTATCATCCGCGCTCAAGCTCTTAACATGCCGACCGCCTGCATTCTCATTCATCCCTTTGAAATGATACAATCTAGACCTATAATTTTCTTGTTCTTGTTCAAGAGCACGAACCATCTTTAATGTTCGTAGGAAATAAAATTACGAAAAGAAAAGAGAAGGTTCTATGCAATGAACAAACATAAGAGATGTTTCACACCTTGTCCTTGGTCGGAGACAAGGGTGGAGATAAGACCAGCCACCAAATGACTCAACAGATTGGTGTTCTTCGAAGAATTTACTATGTTTTGATTGGCGTTAGTTTCTGTTCTGTGCCATGTAGTATGTGTTGGTGGAACGTGGGGTGCATGTTTGGATGGATGAATGAGGTGTCTGTCGTGAGAGCAATGAGCTAAAAAAGAAGGCAAAAATTAGTTGATTATGTCTGTTTGTTTGCTTAAGAATTCAAGAATTGGATGGTTGTTTTTTCATTTTGATTGTGTAACGTCAAATCTTGCAAAGATTCCGGAAAGACAGGCATTCATATATTGTCTGTCAACATTCTCTCTTCATTCTCCCGATTCATTTTTTTTAAAAAAAAAACATGATCAACGGACTTTTGATCGAGTTTTAACTTCGTTTGCTCCAAATTGAATGAGTGAATCTGTAATTGATAGAGATACTAGGCCTAGGTTATCTAGGTCATGGGAATGAATTTACTTGATAGAGATTTCGGCGCCTAAAAACTTTTCTATACTGGCTTTGAATCTCTATTTCAACGCCCACTGTCGTGTTCGTCCACCTCATTGCAGCAGCAGCTCATCTACCAGTTGCCCAACCTCGAAATCATGTCCAGTTTCGGTGTTGGACTCGACAAGATTGACCAGGCCAAGTGTAGAAGAGCGTGGTTTTGAGAAATACGAAGTTATTTTATTTTATTATTTATTAATAGTAAATTGATTTTTTTTATTCTTTTTTGCTTTAGCTTATTTATAGTTTCTTTCTATTTAGATTAAGTAAATATTTTTTGAGTAATTTATTATGTTATATAGTATCAATGAAATCCTAACCTCCTCTCTTTATTTTCTTTGGATTATTTAACATGATATTAGAGCATGGTTACATGGAACGAGACTTAATCATTTTTTTTGGAATAATCGTATAGTTCCTTCGGTTTCTGCAATTTAATATATTTTTTTTTTTGTGTTCTATTTTTTCTTTGTTTGTTGATTATAGCTACAAAAAGAAACGATTCACTTCAATCTGTGAGTGTGAGGTTGGATGAAAAGAATTATTTGTATTGGAGTTATATGATGAAAAAAAATTTTAAGGGTAAAAAGATATGGAGAAATGTTAGTGGAACACCTATGAAATCTAAGAATATTGATGATGGTTCTTTGAAAGCAAACGATACAAAGATTATTACTTGGATTAACAATTCTACTAACCATTCCATAGGTACGCAAAAGTTATTCATTCAATCAAATTTTGCAAAGTGGTATCAATTGGAGAATGATATATGAGCTCTTCACCAGAAGAATATGAGTATTCAAGAATTTATTCTATTATGACAGATTTTTAGAATCAATTGACTCTTACGAAATTAACAAAATTAAAGGTATGTGGTGTCTATATTAATCATTGATAGCAGCAAAAATTGGTACAGTTTTTAATGGCACTTCGCAATGATTTTAAAGGACTTAAAGATTTAATTTTGCATTGTTCTCCACTTCCTTCTGTTAACTCAGTTGTCAGTATATTATTGGCTAAAGAAATATGTCTTCAATCTTATTCTAAAAATAGAATTTTCTCTATCTATAATTCTTTTGTGCTAGTAGTACCTTCTAAGTCATTCCCTAATAATTAGAATAAGCATTACATAAGGGTTACCTTCGACGAGTGTAGTTTTTGTAAATAGAAAGATCATTGGAAGGCTTAGTATCTTAAGCTGAGGTAGCAAAATCAAGCTTGAAAACTTGGCAGTTAATCATAATCTAATGCTCATATACCACGTCATGGTTACAAACCACCACACCATAATACTGCAGCAGCAGTCTCATCAGGTCCTTTCACCAATCCTAGTACTCTCCTTATAGTCACAAACCATGTTTGCTTCTTCTTCCGTAGGTCAGTTATCTTATAGTTCTTCAAGTATGTTATATTTTGAATGGATTTTGGATTCTACTGTTTCACATCATATGTCTCCAGATTCTTTATCTTTTGCTTATGTGCCCCTTTCATTTTCTATTCATGTCATGATTATTGATGACACTTTTATGCCCATAGTAGGTGTTGATTCTGTTATCACACTTCATTTGTCTCTCTCTAATGTCTATCTTATTTCGAACCTCACATTGAATCTTGCTTTTGTTGGCTAGATATGTGATTTTGGTAATTATTTAGTCATTTTTTCCTTTCTTTTTTGTTGTGTGCAGGATCTGCAATCTTAAAAGCTGATTATGACAGGTCGTAGGAAGAAGGGACTATATATTTTAGATGAGTTAAAAGTGTCAGCTGCTGCTAGTGTTAATTTGTCTTCTTTTCATTTAAGGCATTCTTCTTCTAGTTTTTATTTATGACATTCTCGTCTAGGTTATGTTTCATCTTCTCATTTGAAATTTTTGCCATCCATAGGAGCCTTAGAAAATTTAAAAACTAGTGATATTTATGATTATAGTGGATGTAAACTGGTAAAATTTTTCGTTTTATCTTTTAATCGAAGTATTTTTATTTCTTCCTTTTCATTTAATTTGACTCATTTTGATGTGTTGGGACCTTCTCTTATTTCCATAAAAGGAGGGTCTCGATATTTTTTTAATTAATGATCATACTCGTTATTGTTGGGTTTATTTAATGAAACGTTATTCTGAATTCTTTGAGATATATACAACCTTTTGAGCTCCTGTTAAAACACAATATTCTGCTATTATCAAATATTTTAGATGTGATTTGGGTGAGGAATACACCTCTAATAAATTTTATGAGTTGCTTGCTTTAGATGGAACTATTCACCAAACCTTGTGTACAAATACTTCTAAGTAAAATGGTGTTGCTGAAAGAAAATATAGTCACATTGTTGAAACTACTCATTCTCTCTTGTTGTTTGCATCAGTTCATAGTGCGTTTTGGGGTGAAACTACTTTTACTGTTGGAGGTGTGATTAATGCAATTTCATCTTCTCGCAATTTCATCTTCTCATATTTTAGGTTTATCTTCGTTTGAAAAGTTGTATGAGTATACCCCTGATTATTCTTTCTTTAGAGTTTTTGGTTGTACTTGTTTCATCATTTGTCCTCATGTAGAGCACAGAAAGTTGTTCTCTTGATCTGTTATTTGTGTATTTTTTGGTTATGGTGAAGGTAAAAAGAAGTATCGTTGTTTTGATCCAATAACTCAGAAACTTTATGTGTCTCATTATGTTGTCTTTCTCTAGCATATACCTTTCTTTTTCATTCCATCTACTACTCATAGCTTGACTAGATCTGATCTTATTTGTATAAATCCTTTTTTCTAAGAATTTTGATAGTTTATTATCTCAGGTTTTTACTACCTCAAATACCCCTCCTCATGTTTGGCCAATTCATACTGATCATTCGAAAGGTACTGACATTTTACTCTTCAGCATACCTGAAGCTCCATTCTTTTTTTGTCCCTTCAGCTCCGTTTGAGATTGTGAATCTACCTCTACGTCAATCCAAATACATTTGTAAGTCCATAAAGTTACCAAATTTTGTTTATTCTTGTTATTCTTCATCATTTACTTCCTTTTTAGCTTTTATTCATTGTCTCTCTAAGCCTTTTTCCTATAAAGAGGTAATTTTTTATCCTTTTTGGCAACAAGCTATCAATGAAGAACTTTCTACTTTACATAAGACAGATATTTAGGATTTGATCCCTCTACCTCTTAATATGAGTGTTGTTAGTTGTCATTAGGTATATAAGATCAAGACTAATTCTGATAGATCTATTGAGCGATACAAAACTAGGTTGGTTGTTAAAGGATACTTTCAACAATATGGTATGGATTATGAGGAGACATTTGCTCCTATTGTAAAAATGACTACTATTTATACTTTTATTGCAGTAGCTTCAGTTTGTCAGTGGCATATCTCTCAACTTGATGTTAAAAATACCTTCTTGAATGGAGATCTTCAAGAAAAAGTTTATATGGTGCCCCCTTCTAGTGTTTCACATGATTCTAGGTATATTTGCAAGCTTAAAAAAGTGTTATATGGTCTCAAACAAGCATCTCGTGCTTAGTTTGAAAAATTCTCTATTGTGATCTTTTCCCTTGGTTTTGTTTCTAATAGTTATGATTTTGTTTTTTTTATTAAGTGCACTGATATAGGTTGTATCATTATGTCTTTATATATTGATGACATGATTATTATTGGTGAGAATATTGATGGTATTACAGTTTTGAAGACAGTTAGTTAGACAATTTAAAATGAAGGATTTGTGTTCTCTACAATACTTCTTGGGTATTGTGGTAGTCTATTCATCTAGAGTTAACTTCTTTCTCAGTCAAAATATGTTACAAATATTTTTTAGTAGGCTAGACTTACTGATAATAACAATGTAGATACTCTCATTAAAGTTAATACAAGGTATTCTTTTTCTAATGGTTTATTCTTGCCAGATCCTACTTTATACTATTATTGAGAGCTTGGTTTATCTCACTATTACTCGTCCAGACATTGTATATGTTGTTCATATTGTTAGTCAGTTTGTTATTTTTTCTACTTTCGTTCATTGGGGAGTTATTCTTTATATTTTCAATATCTTTGAGGCATAGTCTTTCAGAGTCTTTTAATTCTATCTACCTCTTTCTTGGAGCTATATGCATACTTTGATGTTGATTCTGACAGTGATCCCACAGATCATAAGTATTTTACTAGTTTCTGTATCTTTTTGGGTGATTTTCTTATTTCTTGAAAGAGCAAGAAATAATTTATTGTTTCTTAATCTTCAACTAAAGTAGAGTATTGTGTTATGACTTTTACTACCAAAGAGATTGTTTGGTTACGTTGGTTACTTGCAAATATGAGAGTTTCTTTTTCTCATCTCACTCCTATATGTTGTGACAACTAAAGTTCTATTCAGATTGCTCACAACTTAATTTTTCATGAATGAACTAAACACATTGAGATCGATTGTCATCTTACTCGTCATCATCTTAAAAACGGTACCATTACTTTGCCTTTTGTTTTTTTTTTTCTTTTTCAAATTGCAGATTTCTTTACTAAGTTGATTCTATTTCCTTTTTTGTTTTCTACTTAGCAAACTCTTGATACTTGTAGCTACCACATCATGAGTTTGAGGGGAGATGATAAGAAATATAGGGTTATTTTGTTTTAATATTTATTAATGGTAGAATAGTCTTTTCAATTTTTTTTGTTTTAACTTATATATAGTCTCTTTGTATTTAGGTTAAGTTAATCTTTTTTGAGTAATTTATTATGTTATACAGCATCACTGAAACCCTAGTCTCCTCACTTTATTTTTTTTTGGATTATTTAACAAGAGGTATGAGGGTCACTCATACCCTTGATGTTTTAACCAATGATGTTCCTGATTTGGCTATTGGGTTGATATTAGTTGTCTTGAGAAAGCTTTTGTGATCATTAATGGTAAAAGTCATTTTGAAGAGTTAAATTATTAGTATAGTATTTTAAATAGTGTAAATGTGATCTAAAGCTAAATACAAGCACAATTGTTTTCTTGCTTTTCTTAAAAACGTGTAAAAATAACTTTTGGCCAAAAAAAACTATTTTATTTTCTTTTTAACAGTTCTCCTAGACTGAGCAAAATAAAAAACAAAAAAAAAATCTATTTTGATAGTTATTTGATTTTTGCATTTCATTTACCTCCCTTAGGAGGGGTTTATAGAAAAAAAGGTGATTACAAGTTGACCATTAAGGTTTGTTTTTTTCAAGTTGTTATTATTTTGCTCTTGTTTTCCGTTTTCATTTTATTTAGCCAACATAAAAACAAATAGATAGCAGAAATTTTTCAAAAAGTAAAGATAAACTATTGTGATGTGGTTTTTCTAGTTGATCTAGAGTAGTTATTTTGCAATTATTAGGTCTTATGGGGCTGCGGGATAGAGTAAATTCTTGTATGAAAGGTAGGCTTGTGTCTTTTTCTTTGTTTGTTGTTCACTCTTTTTTGTACAAAAAGATAATTATTCCTTATAGGTTTATGTATTTATCATTCTCCATATTGGTGAAGCAATAACTACTTTGTGTCAGCACCATATCCTAAGAACTAACTATATAGGTTCATGCATTGCTGCGGACCGATTCATTAACAATATAAATGGTTATTGTAATGACAATTGAAAGTTACATTTGTGAACGTTTTAATATTCAAGACTTGAGAACTCGCAAGATCTAGATGTTTTTGGTCTAGTAAACATGTCAGACCCACGTTATTGTGGACTTTGCTAACTACCAAGTCAAGGCACCTTGAGTCTGGTAACCATGCCAAACCCATGTTGCTTGGGTCTGGAAAACATATCAAACCCCAAGTTATTTGGGTCCAGCGAACATGTCAGACCCAAGTTATTTGATGGCATAAACATGTCAGACCCAAGTTACTTGATAGCATGGTTGCCAAATCCAAGTGCCTAGGGTAATTTATATACATACAAATACCCAATTACCCCTGACCCCACATGATATTTATAATAAAACCATAAGAAAACGATGAAAACACCCCTGCATGCAGCTTTGTTTTTATTGAAACCTAAGGGTAATTTTGTATTTAAATTGTTTTAATAAAAGAAAAGGACAGAAAAACCCCTTAACAAATGCATATTTTCTCCCCTTTAGCAACATAATTGTATCTTCACTATTTTTTTAAAATTTTAAAAAAAAAGACAAAAGAAACCCCCAACCTAAAGGTTTCCAAACCCAAGACACGTGGGTTTGACAACCAAGCTAGACCCAAGCATCTAGGTCAGGGACTTGGCTTTTATCTTTGATCTATACTCAAAAGTCTCTTTATTATCTTTCATTTATTGTTTATGGATTTTTTTTTTACTTTCTTATTCATCAATACAATAAAAACCTTAGTAGATTCCTAAAGTATCGACCAATTTCGTATTACATTTGTGGCAGTTTTAAAGCTTTATTTGATTGCCTTTGGTGAAAGACCACCAAGCCAAAATGGCATACCTAGGTCGCCCAGGTACTGTGGCAAACTCATGCATCTAGGCCTGACAACCATGCCAGACCCAAGCGACTGGGTCTGACAATAATGCTAGACCCAAGCGCTTGAGCATAGCAACCATGCCAGAATCGTACCTGGATTTAACAACCATGCCAAACTCGTGCCTCTGGGTCTAGGACTTGGCTTTTGTCTTTGATTTATACTTAAAAGTCTATTTATTATCTTTGATTTATCGTTTATAATTTTTTTTTAACTTTCTTATTCAGCAATACAATAAATACCTTGACGGAATCCCAAAGTATTGACCAACTTCATATTACGTTTGTGGCAATTCTAAAGCTTTATTTGATTGCCCTTGGTGAAAGACCACTAAGCCAAAGTGGCGCGCCTAAGTCTGGCAACCATGCCAGACCCAAACGCTTGGGTCTGGCATGGTCTTTGAATTGTTTCAATAAATGAAAAAGACGGAGAAGCCCTTTAAAACATACATATTTCCCCCCTTCAAAGGCACAGTTGTATCTTCACTGTTTAATTTTTTGAAAAGACAAAAGAAGCTCCTAACCCAAAGTTTAAAATTTTATGCCTTGAATGGCAAATCAGTATCTATAATGTAGCCCAAAAAACCCGAACAAACCATTTTGTCCTTAATCATTTTTTCAATGCCAAATGTATCTCATGGAAGAAACAATCCTTCCCCTAACTCCATACTTAAAAAGTTTATTTGGCAAGAACAATTCTATTATTACACTGTTGTAATCCACATTAATCTATGTCTAAATGAACAATAAAAAGATGAACAGTAGCATACTGAGCTCTTTTAGTATTTGTTGTAATATTTAATATGCATTTGTCTATGCTAAACAAAGCACTAGCATGAAAAGTTCATATCTAATGCCTTGAATACATAAACATTTAAACATGGGATTCCAAGTCGAACATATCCTGTTTAAAATGAAATTGATGATTTGGGATTCCAAGTTTACTTTGTGTCTTTTAAATCCCTAGAGAATGAAAGAACTAAAATTTCTATATTTTTTCTACTTGAATATTGGCAGTGCAATCAGTGATGAAGATCCCTCTTTCACGATAATCCAAGACTAGAGGAATTGGTTGTACAAGTCTAAGAAATGGAACTAAGTTTGCATTTTCCAAGATCCCCTGGTTAAATCTGAGGTCATTTAGCTTGGTTTACAACATAAACTTGGGGTTGTGTCATTATTGGTCTGAGTTTGTGTGAGCTTATATGAGTTTAGTGTTTCACTTATTTTGACTGTATAATCTGTGTTGATTATTTTTTCTTGCTCTTAAGCTATAATAGACAAACAGTAAAATATACTTCAAAGGTCACCTATTTCTCTCGTATCCAATAGTTTTAAAAACACTCAACTATTTGTTAGGAGGCTTTTTTTTTTAGAAATGAAAGGAAAACTTACTTGTGAGAATTCATTTTCTTATCCCTGAATTAATTACTTCAGTGTCACTTCAATTACTAGAACCAAAGTGATATTCTACAGTACGAACATCTTTTGCGATCTTTTAAAAATAATACAGAGAGTCCAAGATGAGAGAAGAGAAAGAGAGAACTTTGTTTTTTAACAAATGAAAAATTCATCTTTTCATATGGGTTATATCCCTATTTATACAAGTATAAGAGATGGTTACTCCTTTAGTAACTCCTCTAAATACAAGGATCAGGCTCATTCCTCATGAATAGATTAGGCCTAACCCAATAACCAATATCTCTCACTTATCTATGAAGGACTGAATCTATCTAATACATTATATTTTAAACTTGCACAAGAATTTCATACTTGAGGAACGGACCGCGCGACTTGAAGCACACAGTGAAAGGAGCTCCAATATATAAACCTAATACAGGCCATATAAAAGACATCAACCTCATAATTAATTATTCCTTAAAAGTGTACAAATATACCCCAAACATTTTTAGTTACACATGATTGAATATAATTCAACCCTTTAAGAATTTTATACTCAATCCATCCTTACAATTACAAGTATTCTAAATCATATCATATTTATTCAAATGATATGATCTCGGCTAGTGAATACAAGTAACAGGTGTAAAACTAAAATTACTTTTTCTTTCGTACTCATATCAATCAGATCTTAATCAACTCGCTTTCCTAAGAGTATCTTTAAGTCGAATCATTTCATGACCATAAGATATATTCTTAAAGTAGTGATCATTTATACATCACCTCTTGATATAGTTAAAAGTCACAAAGGGTAAAATTTTGAGGTCTTAGATAAGATCTCCAGGACTCACATAATAAAGAAGCAGGGATCCATTCTTTATTTCTGTAATGGTCGTTAACACATGTATTATGAAATACATGCTATAATGAAGCATAATTTTTTCTTTTCTGAAGATAAAAAGTGTATATCGTTGATCTCCTTGTTAGAGAAATACACCATACGAGTTTTAATCTTGTTGCCAAAAACATAGACTTCAAATCAGAAATTCTCATTTGCTCATTGTTATTAGTGGCAGATGAATAATTTCATACTCGACATCAATCAAAATAGACACATGAATGGTGAGAATTCATTCATGTCGATTCTTTTATTTAAGAACCTCATCTTGGTCTCAACCAATGTGACATTTTAATTATTATTTTGAGTTAAAATTGCTCTCATTACGCCTAAGTCACTTATTGAGCATTAAAACTCAATTAGTTTCATTTACTCACCTTACAAGTGTTAAAGGTGTCTGCTCATGTGAGTAAGCCAATCTAAGTCTATCGACATACTTTAACAAATTTTCTTATATGATACTCAATATAATCCATAAAAAAATAATGAATAAAATTATATTATAATAGCATTTATTCATTTCTCAGTCACTGTAAGCTTTTGTATGATGCTTAAAACTTGTTATATTACTAATTACATTCTACATAGGCCAATGGATCTTACATGTCTAACAAATCAATCCCTTGCTATTGGTTTTTTGAGTGGATCTGCAACCATTGAATTTGTAGAAATGTGTTTTAGGATAGCATAATGTTTAGTAATTGTTTTTCTAATGTTGTGATATCACATCTTGATGTATTTAGTGTTTCCATAGTATTTTAGATCTTTGACTACAGCTATTGCAGCAGTGTTATCATAGTAAATTATCACTTGGTCTGATGCTAATTTGACAATTTTCAAATGATACAGGAAATTTTTTAACCAAACAACATCTTGTGTTGTTGCGGAACAAGCTACATACTCAGTTTTCATGGTAGATAAGGCTATGCAGGATTGTTTCTTGCTCCTCCATAGTATTGCACTATCATTAAGCAAGAAAGCATATCCTAAAATTGATTTGGATTGGTCGACATCTCCTTCCCAATCAGCATTAGAGTAATTAAACAATCGTAAGTCTTTCTTTATTTGGTAACATAACATGTAATTTAAAGTTCCTTTCAAATATCGTAGAATCCTTTTGATTGATATCCAGTGTTTCTGATAAGGGTTGATTGATATTGGTTAACTAATCCAATGGCATAAGATATATCGAGATGTATGCACATCATTACATATATCAAACTACTGATGACACTAGCATAAGGTACTCTAGATATTTTCTCCTTTTCTTCTAGAGTTTTGGGACACATCACAACTCAGGCTTAAATTTTTATCAATAGGGGTGTCCATTGGTTTGCTATCTTGCATGTGATAGCACTCTAACATATTTTTGATGTAAGCCTTTTAAGTTAAACCCATAAGGCTTTTAGCGCGATATCTTATGATTTTCACATCAAGAACATAGTTGGCCTCACCCATGTTCTTTCATTTTTAAGTTTGATGATAACCACTTTTTAGTACTATCAATCATCTCTTTGTTATTTTCAGCTATTAAGATGTCGTCAACATATAAGGACAATATTATAAAACTATTGTTAGAACATTTTAAATGCACGCATTGTCTTCTTCCATCATTGTAAAACCATCCTTAAGGATAACTTGATGAAATTTGATGTTTTATTGTCTAGAAGCTTGTTTAAGATCGTATATGGATCTTTTAAGCTTGCAAATTTTGCGTTCATGTCCTTTAGTCTTGAATCCTAAAGGTTGATCCATATAGATCTCCTTATTTAGTTCTCCATTGAGAAATACAGTTCTAACATCCATTTGGTATAACTTTAGGTCTATATGTGCAACTATAGCTAAAATGAGACAAGCTAAAATGAGACAAACTAAAATAATCCCCACAACAGGTGAGAATGTATCTCCATAATCAATTTCATCTTCTTGAGTGTAGTCTTTCGCTACCAGTCGAGCCTTATAACGTTCTATTGACCCATCTGTCTTACATTTAATTTTAGAACCTATTTATTTCCAATGCATCTTTGTCCTGATAGTAAATCAACCAAGTCCCAAACTTGATTAGTTTTCATCAACTCCATTTCTTCTTTCATAGCTTTAATCCATTATCTTGCTTTAAAACCAGATAGAGCATGACTGAATGTTTTAGGCTCTTCATCATCTTATAGAGCAATCATAAACGCAACCCCCTTAATCTCAAATCGATAATGAGGAATTGGTTCACGAATGTTTCTACGAGGTTAAGATTGCTTATGATCTTGCTTCATGAGAGTAGGAATATACAAAATATTACTCCCACTATTTCTAGGAGGATTAAAAGTTTCTTTTAAGTTCTCTACTGAATAGCTTGTTGCATCATAATCTATATTTTCCATTTCAAATAATTAAAAATCTAAACCTCAACTGTCGTTGGAAAAACCTTTTCTAAGAATACAACATCACGCGATTCAAACTTCGTCACTCTTCCATTAGCTTTTTCACGAATAAATACAAATCCTTTGGAATATTTAAAATATGATATAAAGATACACTTCTTCCCCCTAGGACCAAGTTTCCCATATTCATGAAAAGTATTGTGAATATAAGTTGCACACCCTCATTGATGCAAATAACCTAGATTAGGTCTGACGTCATTTCATAGTTCATACGGGGTGAATGAGACAGATTTAAAGGGCACACGATTAAGTATGTAAGCAACAGTTAACCATGCATCTCCCCAAAAGGAAATTGGTAAGTTAGATTGCGTCATCATTGACCTAATCATGTCAAATAGGGTTTTAGTTCTCCTTTCTGCTACACCATTTTGTTGCGAAGTATAAGGAATAGTTAACTACCTAGCTATAACCTTTTCATCATAAATTTTTTTAAATTGTTCAAATAGATATTCACGTCCTCGATTAGTTCTTAAAGCTTTGATAGGCGCTTAGTTTATTCTCCACCAAATTGGTGTATCGAATGAAGCAATCCAATGCTTCAGACTCATGTGAGATCAAATAAACATGACCAAACCGTGTGAAATCATCTATAAATGTGATGAAATAATTTCCTCCATGTCTTGCCCTCACATTTATTGGGCGACAAATTTCTGAATGAATAAGATGTAATGGACTACTAGCTCTTTTAGCTTTGTCAAATGGTAATCTAGTTGTTTTTCCAGTAAGGCAATGTTCACAAACAGACAATTTCTCTTTGTTAAGTGATTTTAAAAGACCAACTTTTGTCAATCTATGTAACTGATCTTGCTTAATGTGTTCTAATCTAGCATTCCAAGTTATGATATTATTATCATTAATAGTGCTGGAATTTTGAACAACATAAATTGAAGCATCATAATTAATAGTTATATTAACGGTGTCTAACACCATAAAACCATTTAATACGAAACCAAAACCATAAAAAATATTATCCAAATATATTTTTACACAACAACCAACAAACACAATATTAAAGCCCAATCGGAGTAAAGCAAGAATAGATACAAGATTTCATCGAACTTCTGGAGCATAGAGTACATCATGAAGATAAAAGTATGTGACCACCCCACAAATCTAGTTTGCAAGTACCGATCCCAAGCACAACAACGGAAGCATTATTCCCCATATATATGTATCTACTTTCCTTTGGAATTCGATGAAATTTCACAAAGGTTGTTCGATCCCTTGCTATATGGTCGGTTGCTCCTGAGTCTATAGTAGAAAGGAATATATTCAGCAAGCATTCAACAACTGTTAACGTATAAGTTAGAGGGATGATTGTGGTTAAACATTACCTTTGGCTCAATGCAATCACGAGTAAAGTGACCAGGTTTACAACAATTGAAACAATTCATATTCTTGTCTTTCTTACCGCCATGTTTCTCATGCTTACGCTTATGTCCACTACAATTAGTTTATATTCCTCTCTTGCTATATTTGGGACCCTTACCCTTACCTTTACCTTTTTTATATTTAGAGCCATATGTTCCATGTATCTTAGTCTCAAATATAAAAGCCTCGTTTATAGGCTTCTCAATGTGAAATCGATCTTCTTTAAGCTCGACATGACAAGCAATATCATCAAATGTCTTGATGTTGTCATTGTGGGTAAGGTTAACACACTTGTGTTCTCAATTGCTTGATAAAGAGCAGATAACTGCTTAGACTTGTTGTTTATCAGTCATCTCATACCCAGCACCCCTTAATTCACTGATCATGTTAGACATGACTGTAAAATGTTGTCTCATCATTTGATTTTGGCGCTTTTTGTAACCATCAAATTTGAGGGTTAACTAACGAAGTCTAATAGTGGAGGTTCCTCCATATTGAATCTTTATTGCATCTCAAATAGATTAGGCTGAACGATGCCTTTCAAAATGTAGCATTATATCATTTCTAATACTACTCAACATCAGAATGCAAGCTACACGATCTTTGTGTTTATAGTTTTGATATGCTTCCATATCAAGCTTATGCTAAATAATGTTTCCTTGCTCAGGTTCTGTCATTGGTTGTGTAATTGTTTTCAGCATTTTTTGCTTTTACAAGAGATACTCAATCTTACGATGCCAAACATCATAATTCTTTTCACTTAGTTTGTCTACATGGTTCAAATCAACAATAATACTCTTAGATACAACTATATTAAATGCTATTGACATCAATTATAAATATTAGTATCTAGTATAATTTAAATAACATATATTGCCACTCCATTCTAAATTAAACAAATAATAATCTAACACATATAATAGAAATGAAAAGAATGTTAAACACTTAATCAATTTCCATTTGTATGGTCTAATTATCATTGGAAATTTAAATGAGTGCAAAATTATAGTTATTAGTTCAACTAACAACTCTCACTGATCAAGTTGTAGATATTATCATATACATGCATATAATGTAATTAAAACTTAAATGATATAAAATATACAGTTCAAAATAAACAACCAATTACCTTAAAAAAACCAAAATAAGAAAAATACAATATAAAGAATAATAAATTTTAGAATTATTTTATATTGTAGGTACATAAGTAAGGTCTCCAGTTACATCATTTACTTTATCAAAGTCATCTCCTCTAAGTTCATTCTGCTCAAACCATGAAATGAATTTAGCAGCAACATCCAAACAACCTGCGTTTCTTCTAGTGTGTCATATACCCTTTTCGGTATACTGACATTCCCTCTCAAACAGCATTTCATCAGCAAGATTGTTGAAATCTAAGGATTCCATCCTATATTCCAACGATAGTCGCACCAACATTCATTTCTCAGGTAGAGAATTGAGAATGATTAACATTTGATGTTCCATGTAGAATTCGTAAACATCACTCATAGCCAATCTACTCGTCCAATGATACATTAATCAATGTGCTCTTGAAGTTTTTGAACAAGATTAATGTCATAACCCAATAAATGAATAATTTTTTGTTGTCTATCCACTACAACAAAATATTCCAAAAGAACATAAATATTATAATCAATATTTCATTAAGCCATGTATCATTTTATTTTTTTGTTAAAAGCTAAATTGACATCGGAATTAAACAATTTATATTAACAATGAATAAATTGGCACCACAATTAAGCAATTTATATTAACAATATATTAATTGCCTTATTGTTTTTTATATTTTATTTTATTCCTTTTTTAACTGTCAAATGGCAATTACACATCTCTCAAATCAAGATGTGTTCTCATGGTTTTTTTTTTCAATGGCCAAATGAAAATTACACTTCTGCCAAACCAGATGTGTTGTCACATTTCTTTTTTCAACTGCCAAATGGCAGTTTTCAATTAACTACTAGGATTGTAGTCAATTGGAAATGGAAATGACAGTTTCAATTTTCTATTTATCATTGCCATGGACATTCCATTACCAATTCATAGGATTAATTGGTAGTAGTTTTGTTTTTCTCGATTAACAAATAGCAGTGCAATTGCCATTTATTTTACATAAGGATATTTCTAATTAATGATAGAAAAGATAAAATCCTAACCAAATTACTTCATTCAAAATTTGTAAATCCAAGACTTATTGGAAGCATTCTTTCAACACATAATTTACATTTAACATTTATATAGTAACATATGTATTGCATAAAAAAATATTAAAACCATGGCTCTAATACCAATATAGAAATAAAAGGAAAACTTACTTATAAGAATTTGATTTCTTATCCCTGAATCAATTACTTCAATGCCACTTCAATTATTAGAACCAAAATGATATTCCATAATACGAATGTCTTCATAGATCTTGTCAAAATAATATAGAGAGTCCAAGATGGGAGAAGAGAAAGAGAGAACTTTGTTCTTTTAACAAATGAAAAACTCATCTTTTCATATGGGTTATGTTCCTATTTATATAGATAGAGAAAATGGTTATTTCCTTTTGTAACTCCTCTAAATACTTGGAATTGGTTCATTTTTTATGGACGGACCAGGCCAAACCCAATAACCAACACTTTTGGTGCTATTCCATCAGCAATCTTATGGACTTCATTTACATAGTTATGGTTGAGTTTTGTATTGCTCAGTTTTCACTTGTTAGACTATTAAAGCCTGATCTTAGTTTTTACCTTAGGGTTGGATTGCTGGTCTGACATTTACTATTTTAGGAACTCAAGCTTGAGCATGCAGTGTAAAGCATAGTTTGTTTCTTTTATGACCTGCGAAGATGAAATATTGTTTTAGTCTTGCCACATATTGCACTAGTGTGTAAATGGAATCCTTGGAGTGCAAAATAAGGTAGGTTTTGCAATTTCCATATTTGCCATCGTTTTGTTTTCTTGAAATTGTGATGTGTGTTTTATTTAGTTCTAGCAAGAGGTTTTCTGCTAGTTGTTTCTCTCCCCTGTCTTGCTGATGTTTCATCCCCCTGAAGTCCACCTGTCACTACCAAAAAACCAGAGAAAACCAATGGAATTACCAACGAAAATATTCCATCGGTAGTTATTACCGACAGACTAAATTCCGTCTCAAAATTTGTCGGTATATAATGACGAAAATATTCCGTCGGTATATATCGACCATATCTCCAACGGACTATTTTTTCAAATGATTTTACCTACGGAATGACTGAAGGATTCAAACTGAGATAGTCGTACAATGACATGGCATTGTCATCGATAAAATGTATCTGTCGATGATTCCATTGGTAAAAACCATTATATACACCCCCTCTGCCGACACTCTCTTCCTCTGTTTCTCCTTCTTCTTTCCCATCCCACCTCTCCCCTCCCAAACTGCAGCCAACCACCCATCCCAACTCTCCACTATTCTCAACACAAGCACTCAAGTTTCTAATACCTTGTACAATATCCGTTTCTTGTGGATTGTATTTTTTTTTAAGTAAATCTATTCTTTTTAGTTTTAACATTTAAATGTGAATTTTTTTTTAGTATATGCATTTTGTTAACGTATGTACTTGTTTGGTTGTTATTTGTCAAAGAAACTTGTAGTATGAATGTATAATTTTGTAATTATTTTAGATTTTGTCAAATTATATTTGTTTGTAAATTGTTGAAATTTTGTTGGCAGAGTTGAATAGGATGTTGCACCCCCGCATCTTTCCGGTGAAGAATTGTTTGATGTTGTATCAGAGTACGGTGACATTGTGTTTGGTCTCCAATCAGGTAAGCAAAAGTTTCCTGGTTTTGGTTTGACCCATAATTGGGTGAAGCAAAGTATCTTTTGGGAGCTTCCTTATTGGAAGATCAATCTTCTCCACCATAACCTTGACGTCATGCACATTGAAAAGAACGTGTTTGAGAACATTTTCAACACCGTCATGGATGTGAAGGAGAAGACAAAGGACAACATCAAGTCTAGATTGGATGTAGCGTTGTTCTGTAACCGTAAAAATATGGAATTGGTTTGTGATGGGTCACGGGTTGCAAAACCAAGAGCAAACTTCGTGCTAGAGAAAAACGCATAACTACTAGTCTACAAATGGCTTAAGAGTCTGCGTTTCCCCGATGGACATGCCTCAAATATATCAAGGCTGGTTAACACGGAGGAATGCAGATTATATGGAATGAAGAGTCATGATTGCCATGTGTTTATGCAAACACTCATCCCATTAGCTTTTTGTGATTTGTTGCCAAAGAGGATATGGGATGCACTAACAGAGATCAGTTATTTCTTCAAAAATATATGCTCCAGGAAGTTGAATGTTGATCATATTGAAAGGTTTCAAAAGAATATCGTCGAGACAATATGCAAACTTGAGATGATATTCCCTCCATCATTTTTTGACTCAATGAAGCATCTACCCGTACATTTACCGTTTGAGGTAAAAGTTGGAGGACCGGTCTAGTACAGATAGATGTATC
>Ga0325410_1000400_pt1 | contig 44800 bp, 23 predicted proteins | sample PopdelMetagenome_16_FD_206182 | JGI IMG/M metagenome (GOLD analysis project Ga0325410, IMG submission 206182) | Populus deltoides microbial communities from Bellville, Georgia, United States - Xylem-PdIQD-R3 | ecosystem: Host-associated > Plants > Phyllosphere > Stem > Wood/Secondary xylem...
CCAAATATTAATTAAATAAATCAATAATTATCTATATAAATAAAAACACATCATTAATAATAACTAAAAGAAAAAATAAAAATTTAAGAGATATATATAAATTTAAATATTTGATCTTGTAAAATAAGATATTTATTCATGTTTAATGAATTTACTTATTAAAATTAATAAAATATAATAATAATAGAAACATATATGAAACTGAGTAAAGAAAAGAAAAGAAAAAAAATATTATGCGAAGCCGGACATATGAGAAATATCATTTCAAAATAATTATTTTTTATATAAAATAAAGCTTATCTATATAAAATTAAAAAAATTCTTCAAAAATTAAATACAAAACAAAACAATTTTTTTCTTAAAATTTCTATAAAAAAAAGGCCTACAAAACTTGTAGTTTAGGTTATGAGACTACATAAACCGATAGAAAAGACATCAAAGATAACCACAAAATTATTTTTTTATAAAAAAATAATGTAGAATGATAAAAAAATAATGTAGAATGATAAAATCATAAAAGAAAATAAGAAAAAATATGATCCATAATCCTATTAGCTCTTAAAAATTGTGTTCTATGTCATTAGATCGGAAACATAACAAATAAAAAAAATCACAAAACTCGATCATAAACAAATTAGATGTCGAAGGATGAAACCAAGAAAAATCTCAATCACACAAACAAATGTAATTAAAAGAAAGATGGTGAAAATCAAAATAAAATAAATAAATTAGAGGGCATAAAAAAATTTAAATTGGAGAGTTAAATTGAAAAGAAAAAAATTATAATAAAAGAAAAAAAATCAAAAAAATGAGAGCTAAATTGAAAAAAAAAACTTTGATTGAATAATGAAATTGAAAACTAATAAAACTTTAATGAAAGAGCTATGAAAAAAAAATCAAAAATCAAAAGAATAAGGAGCGAATAGAAAAAAAAATATATGATAAATTGTAATTTAAGAACTAAATTGAAAACATAAAATTCTTTTCTTAAAGGGCCAAAGATGAAAATAAGCAATAAAAAACATAAAAATTGAAATTGAAAAAAAAAAAGGACAAAAATGCACTTTCTATGATAAAGAAAGAGAAAAGGAAAGAAAACAAGAAATGACCATCAGTGACAAATCATCCATCATCTGCCATCACGCTCCACACTAGGAGAAAGAGGACACAATGGCACTTCCAAGTACATGAAGAAAGGACAGGTTTGACCACTAGATAGTGTCACATACACTACCCAAAGGGCACCGCCTGCTAACACGTATTGAAACATCCTAAAAATTTAAGTCACAATTTTATGATCATTTATTTAAAATTACTAATTTTGAAACGGTGCATTTTTTTTTAAAAAATAAAATTCGGTTAAGTCTCCTTTGTATTATTAATACATTTTTTTTTGTAAAATTAATATTTTGATATTACATGGAACAACTATTTAAATCTAATTAGTCCATCACATAAATCATTTTCTTTTAGAAAATAAATATGGTTAAATAAGTATACAACAAGACTATAAATCAAGTTAACGAAGACAACTTCATTGAATTACATCATTCATAGTTAAATAAGTTTTTTTTTTTTTTTGCTTAAGATAGGTTTTTAACCGGATTTTTACATTCTCCCCTTCTAAAAGAAAAATTTTTCCTCAAAATTTGAGCCTCATATATTAATCCATAAACAATTTGGGCTATTTATTCTTCATTTATGATTCTTTTTTCTAAGTCATCTCTTTGATTTGAGAGTTTCTCCATAATATTTTTATCATCAAAATCCTCTTGCTTCTAAGTTCCTTCTCACTGTGGTCAAACACTTTCTCTAACCTTAACTCAAATGTCAAATCTTCATCGATTTCTAGGGAAATTTGTGGCAGAACCCAAGGTAGATCCACTTCGGCCTTTCTTAGTATGGAGACATGAAACACGTCATGGATTCTAGTCAGATGTGAAGGCAAAGCCAATTTGTAAGCCATATATCCAACCCTTTAGGTGATTTCAAAAGGTTCGTTGTATCTTGGCGCTAATTTTTCTTTCATGTTAAATTTAATATATGTTTCCACGAGGTGACCTTTAAAAATACATTATCCCTAACATTGAATTCAAGAGTTCTTCTTCTGTTATATGTATAGCTCTTTTGCCTATCTTGAGCCAATTACATCCTTTCTTTATGGTCTTTATCTTTTATGAGGTATCAATTCTAGCCCTAACAGTTTTCTATCCCCCACTTCTTCCCAACATTCGAGTGTTCGACATCTTCTACTATACAAAGCTTCATAAGGAGTCATTCCCATTGTAGCCTGGTTGTTGTTGTTGTTATATATGAATTCTACCAGGGGTAGGTGATCTTCCCAATTACTACCAATCTCCAATATACAAGCCCTCAATAAATCTTCCAATACGTGAATTGTTCTCTCAGATTGTCCATCAGTTTGAGGATGATAAGTCGTACTCAAATTCATCCTCGTTTTTAGAGCCTGTTGAACATTCGGCCGTAATCGAGAGGTAAACCTAGGATCTCAATCCAAAACTATTGATATGGGTACTCCATGTAGCCTCACCATTCCATTCACATACAACTTTGCTAATTTTTCTACTAAATCTATTGTCTTCATTAGCAAGAAGAGTGTAGACTTAGTTAATCGATCCACAATGACCCAAACAACATCGCTGCCCCTTTTACCTCTTAGGTAACTCTGACACAAAATCCATTGTGATATTTTCCCATTTCTGTTCAAGTATTAGCAGTGGCTGCATGAACCCCACCAGCTTCTGGTGTTCCACATTTACCTGTTAGCACACTCCATACTTAGCCATGTATTCTGCCACTTATTTTTTCATATTTGGTCACCAATAAAATTCCCTTAAGTCCCGATACAATTTTGTACTCCCAGGATAGGTTACGAGTCTCAATTCATGGCCTTCTCACAATACTTCCCTTTTTAAGGTCTCATCTTCAAGCAAATACATTCACCTCCCATAAGCTATTATTCCATCTTTCAAAATCTGGAAATGAATCTCAACCCTTGACTTCACCTTATCCCTTATCTTACCTACTTCAACATCTTTTTGTTGAGCTTCTAACAAAAAGATTTTATAGGACCAGTCTCTATTTTGGTATCAATCCTTCTTAATTCCAATAATTCTCTTTCATCACAATCATTTGGGTATCATCTACCTTATTTTTATGACTAAGAGCATTTGCGACAACATTTTCTCTTCTCGGGTGATAATCAATCATACAATCATAATCTTTTATCAATTTCACTTAGTGTCTCTGTCGCATGTTCAGTTCATTCTAAGTCATTAAATGTCTTAAACTCTCATGATCCATAAATATTTGGACAGACCCATATAAGTAGTGCCTCCAAAACCCTTAGAGCAAATATCATAGTGGTTAACTCTAAGTCATGCACTAGGTAATTGCTCTCATTAGTGTTTAAATGTCTTGATGTATAAGTAATCACCCTACAGTGGTGTATCATTACGCAACCTAAACCCTTATTTAATGCATCGCTGTAAATCACCAATCCTTTAGTTCCCTCACTGGTACAGTTGTAAGCTTCCTCTTTAACTCTTGAAATCTCTCTTCGCACTCTTTGGTACATTTCCACTTCGTCTCTTTCCAGGTCAATCGGGTCATCAATATAACTATATTGGAGAATCCCTTTTCTAAATCTTCTGTAATATCCTGCTAACCTAAAGAAGCTATAAATTTCTATCACATTCCTAGGTCTATCCCATTTCAGTACTCCCTCAACCTTTCTAGGATCCATAAATATTCCTTCTACTGATATAATGTGCCCTAGAAAAACTATTTTTAGTCAAAACTTACTCTTAGTCAGTTTGGCATACAGTTGATGCTTTCTTATAGTCATTAATACATGCCTCAAGTGTTGTTCATGCTTTGAATATGAGCTAGAATAGACTAAGATATCGTCTATAAGCACTACTACAAACTTGTCTAATTAGGGTAAAAAAAAAAAAACTCAATTCATTAGGTCCATGAACACTGCAGGTGCATTTGTTAACCTAAAGAACATTACTAAAAACTCGTAATGTCCATAACGAGTTCTAAACATGATCTTGATCACATCCAGTTCCTTAATTATTAATTGATAATACCCAGATCTCAGGTCTATTTTCAAAAATACCCTGGTTCCCTTGAGTTGATCAAAGATGTCATCTATCCATAGAAGCAGATATTTGTTTTTCATTGTTGTCATGTTCAACTATCTATAATATATGTAGAGCCTAAAAAATCTTGTCCTTTTTCTTCACAAATATCACTGAAACTCCCCAATGTGAATTATTTGGACGTATAAATCCTTTATCTAGTAATTCCTAAAGTTGAATCTTCAACTCAACTAATTCAGCCAGTGCCATTCTATATGGAGATTGGGTTATTGAGGACATATCGGGCAATACATCGATAGATACTTCCACCTCAATCTCTAATGGTACCCCTGATAACTCAAGTGGAAACACATCTTAAAACTCTCTAACTATAAGGAGATGTGCCAATTGGTTTTCTTTCTTCTTCAACTCTAATACATAAGTAAGATAGGCTTCACATCCCTTCTTCATCAACCTCCTTACAGTTATTGCTAAGATGATACAGTTTGGGATGATGTTTCTTTACCCTCTAAATATCACTCTCTTGTAATTTTTGCAAAACAATCCATCTATGCCTATAGCTACTCAAGAAGTCCATACCCAAAATGACATCAAACTCATACAACCTTAATGGTAGCAAGTCCACTCTAATCTCACACCCTATTATATCAACCTTGACTCTTTTATACACATAATCAATACATATATTTTTCCTCAAATGAGTACTTATAGTAAACCCAATTTCTACTCTACATGGATTCTTTTCTAGTTTTCCAACAAGTGTATGTGCTTCAAGAAAAATGGGTAACCCCAAGATCAAATAATACATGCATAGACAGGAAATTTAACTATAAAATACCTACCACTACATTAGGGACTACCCTAATCTCCTCCTATGTCATATAGAACACCCTACCTTGAGTCCCGACACCTTATACCCCTTTAATCTAAGCTTGAGGTCGGCCTCTACTATTGCTGGCCCCTGACCGTGCCACTTTGATTAGTTGATCCACAATTGTGACTTGCTGTTGACTCTGAGCTGGTGTTGGTAACCTTGAATAAACTTTGTTCTTCTAGGGCAGTTTCTACAAAATGACCCTAACCTCCGTAATTCTAGCACCCTTAACTTAAATGTGGGCAATCTCATCATTTATGCTCCCCCCGTAAATCTAACTCCATCCTGGCAACGTAGAACAATCCTTTGGATGCCTTCACCCACACTAAGCTCATAAAGGATAAGTGACCGTCTTCTACTCTAAAACCCCTCGAGTGAAACTACTTCTCGGGTTTAGTTGTCCCCTTGTCGACCCCACCTTAGTGCTCTAACTGTATCTTGTGGTTTGCCCTCCTTTTTTTCTAAACTAGCTAAAATGCCCTTTATTCTTTTTCAGAGGTGGTGGCTTACCCACAGAATAGTCTATATCCTTCTGCTTCCCAAAACTAGGTTGACTCTGCTAGCCCTCTCTCATACACGCCTTTAGGGCCTCTACCATTTCTATAAGTTCTTTGGTTGTTTCAAATTTAAAAGCTATTAACCATTACCTCAATTCTTGTTGTAAACCATCTCGCAACTTCTCAATCCTATAATGCTCCATAGGAACATAGTGCAAGGCAAACATGAAGAGATCATAAAACCTCCGTAGGTTGTGACACTCCAGCCTGTCTTGAATCAATGTCATCCTCTAATGCAAATGATTCCCTTAATCTTGTATGACAAGACATTAATGGCATATGGGAAGCAGTATCCTTAAAGGGATTCTATCTATGTCTCTCCTTGGTTCTTTCATGCTGAACCCATCTCCTTATAAGGGAATGATTTGACAATGCACATTTCCTCATGTGAACCATCCTGATACCAAAACAATTATTTGTTAAATTCTCATTTAAATTATTAAACTCAGACCCGGGCTCTGATACCAACTTAAACATCCCAAAAAATTTAGTCACAATTTTATGATCATTTATTTGAAATTACCAATTTCAAAATAGTGCAATTTTTTTCTTAAATGTTTTTTAACAGTCTCCTTTGTATTTTTAATACCATGTTATCGACTCAATAATTTCTCAACCTATAACATCATTAACAATGCACGTCTTATCCTACAGAATTTTCATAACTTAATCATAGCATTAGCTTCCAATATTTTTGTAGAATTAATATTTTGATATTACATGGAATACATATTTCAAGCTAATTAGTCCATGACATACATCATTTCTTTTAGAATAAAAATATGGTGAAGCAAGTATACAACAAGACTATAAGTCAACTTAATTAAGACAACTTTCTTGAATTGCATCATTCATAATTCAATAAGTTTTTTTTTCTGCTTAGGATAGGTTTTTAATTGGGTTTTTACATGTATTGAGCATGCGCCATCTGCTTTTCAAAATAAAATTTAAAAATTCAATATCAAAATATCAAAACACCCTTTATAACCCTGTAAGTTACAAATAAACTCGTGTGAAAGGACAAAAACACCCCTAAATGCACACCATATTTTTTTAATCTTTTTTAAGGGAAGAAACTTATTTTAAATGTAGCTTAATAACAGAAAAATCAAAAGAATTCTTGGTCAACATCTCTATTTTTTTATCCTTAAAGGCAAATAAATATTTTTATTGTTTTAAAGTTTATGAAAAGATGAAAACATCATCAGTCAACATTTCTAAATTTTGTTGACTTCAGGGGTAAAAATATAATTTTACCATGCAAAAAATTTGAAAAAGACTCAGATACCCCCAAACAATCTTTTAATGACCAATGAGCCATTTGAAAAGATCAAATTACCCCCAAAACCAAGGCCACGATTTTTTTCCACTCAAGGATAAAATAGTATTTTTTTGTAGCAATTCATAGTAAAATATGTCTATTGCTATAATGAAAAGCCTACACGCTATATATTTTGTTAAATGTAAAATATTGGCCTCCAATTTAGGAAAAAAATAGTATTACGATAAAGATTAAAAACGAAACAAAGAAACTAAATATATAATCTACTAGGCAGTGCCATGTTAGGCCACGAATATGTATTTTTTCCTGTAAAAAACATGTTTTGAAAAAAATAAGAAAACCAACTACTTGGGTTATAACACCAATCGAGTTTAATAAATTGGTTTTATTTTAATTAGACGATAAAAAATAAGTAAAAATATTAAATAATCAAGTTTTTGTCTTTTTTTTTTAAAAAGTTCACATTAAGTTGAGAAAAAAAAACTTTGGAAGCACAAAATTAGATTAAAAAAAGAAAAAAAAACTACCCAAGTCAAACCGAAGTAGCGTGATATACAACTAACCTAGGTAATAAAAGACGAGCCAACATGAGTTAACATGTAAAACTTGTGGTCTAAGTTATAAGATTAGGACAACACAGTATAAATTTTTTGAAGAAAACCACAAAGGGAATTTTTAATAAAAAAATCAATGTCTAATAATGAAATTGAAAAAGGAAGATAAGTAAAAAATGGATGTAGACACGTGTTAACTTTTCAAACATGTGACTCGGTTTATTATACCTAAAGCATCACATAAGGAAAAACCACAAAGTTCAATTCTCAGCAAATCAGACGTTGAAGAATGAAATTAAAAAAAATTAATTATACAAAGGATAAAAAAAAATGGTAATTAAAAGAATGAGAATTAAATTCAAAATAACAAATAAATTAGAGGGCATATAATTTTTTTTGAATGAATGGTTAAACTGAAAAGAAAAATAACTTTAACAAAAATAAAAAAATAAAAGGAGAATAAGGACCAAATTGACAAAAAAAATAATATTGATGTGAGCCCTGTGCATATAAAGATTCAGAAACCCATAGTCAAATCAACCTTTTCCAAAAAAAGTTATAATTAAGATTGACATAACAATAACATATACCAGAACATCAAGACTATAGAAACCGAATCCTCACCAAACATCTATGAAGATACACTAATGAGAAGTATAGAAAACACCACGAAACTTGGTTAATTCTTCAATGAGTCAGAGTAATTCAATTAAGATTAAAAATATAAAAATCCTCTCACAAACGCACAATAAGTTGTTTTGAAATCAAAGTCAGTAAAAAAACTAAAAGCAAGCTAAATAACTCTATTTATAATAGGTAAAAATATTTTGAATAAGGTAGAAAAAATAATAAAAGAGTTCTAAATAAAATATGAATAAAAATCCTAAATCAACTACGAAACTACAAATCTTGCATGGTAGCTTTTAGATCCTATCATAAAGACTGCATGATGTCTGATCACTATGAAATTTTAATTGTATAAAAGAACATTCTTATAAAATCTTTTGGAAAAACTTCAGTTCGATCTAACTGTCGAATTGAAAGTTATGCTTGCTAGTGTAAAATTTTTTATTAGAAAAAATAAGGCCAAAACTATCTCTAATGCTGAAATTAATTAGGTCAAATAAGGTTTAATCATATATTAAATTAAATAAGGTCTAATCATCACTTATAAAGTTGTAGCTTTCTTGAAATTCACCTTGACCCAAGTACTTTAAATAAGTCTATTGAATACGTCTTTAAGCTTATTTGCTATTTACCTTGTATTTGGCCCAATTGGAACTTCTAGTAGATCCTTTCATGTAGTTTGGATTGCTTTCTCTCCTCTCTTCTTAAAAGGATCTAACCTTGAATCTTCACCTACATCAAACAAAGAGATATCAGAGACATTAGAAATAGCACTAACACCATACTCACCTGGTAGATTCACTTTGTAGGCATTGTCATTAATTATTTCAAGGATTTGGGATGGACCATCTCCTCTCGTCATCAAACTTAAACCTCCTAAGTTGAGGAAATCTTTCCTTAAGCATATGCACCTAAACTCAATCACCTGATTCAAAGATAACTTTTTTATGCCTTTATTAACTTTGAATGAATATTGCTTATTTTTTTATGTATTTGTTGTGTACACTCTCATGAAGAGCCTTCTTTACATGTTCTTCTCTATTACCATCAAGACTAACTCTTTCATAAACAAGTAAAGGAATCAAATCCAAAGGAGTTAAGGGATTAAAGTTATAGATAATTTTAAAAGGTGAATAATCAGTAGTAAAATGCACACTCCTATTATATGAAAATTCAACAAATGACAAACAATCTTCTCAATCCTTTCATCAACATAATGCTCACTTCCAAGAAGGATTGGAGTATTTAAAGGCTAACATGGCCCGCCTCACTAGCTTACTCAAGCAAGCACTTAGTTTCTATCTATATTATAGATGAGATCCCTACAAGAGCTTTTGTAAGGAGGCTGGCCGAAAGAAAAGTGTACCAAAATTGAAAGATGGAGCCTACTCCTATTGTGTTTAAAAAGTAATTGCCTTTGTTTGATCATATCTGCAAAATTGTTTTGACTTTATAATGTTTCAACCTGTTTTAGTCCTATCAGCAATTTGACTCTTAATGCCATAAGATTTTCTTTGTTAAATAAGCACTTTTTTTAATGATATCATGCATTTTCCTATGACTGTCTTCATTCTTTTATTCCATACCTACACGAGCACAACTTCCACTTTCATGAATTTTGAAATTGAAGTTTGGCCAAGAATGTTTGGGTGTGTTTTCCTTTTTTCTTCAAAAACTATGCATGATTTCATGTTTTCTCAAGGTTTCTAGAAAAATCAAAGTTTTGGTACAAAAACAAAAACCAGATTGATGTTTGTTCTAACAGACAAGTTCTAAAAATTCAAGTGACCTCCTAGAAAGGTGACCATATACTTAGAAAAACTTGAAGAACAACCCAATCACCATGAGATGACTTCAAAGCTAAATTTTAGCTGAATGAATAATGAGAAACCATTTTGCATGTTCGCATGAAAGAAGCAAGGCTTACCGATCCTAAATAAATGTATTTGAAATGAGAAAGGGTCATCTTTGATAATCCTTTTACAAGGCTAAATATATCATTTGCAAGAGTCTAGTATGTTTTTTTTTTTTATATAGAAAATAACTTTGATTAAGATCACACCTCACACTAGGGGCAAGTGCGAGAATCTAATAAAAGTAATCCAAATATGCAGAATAATCATCAATGATTAAAGGTGCCTAAACAAAGCTAGGGGGTATAAAAGAATCCAAAGAGTCTAGAAGGTATAAGCATACCACAAAAAACTAATATGATGATGATACTCAAAACTAAATGAAGAAAAAAAATAAAAAGCCCAGCCCGACACAAGGGGAAACGATGGACCATTTTACAAGTTAAAGGTCTAGAAATCCATGGACCAAAAGGAAGTCAAGAAACAAGCACTAGTGATTCTTGGTTATGAAATTCCTTAAACACCTTTTCAGCTTAAAAGTATCTTTTTTCTTCATAACCAAAAGCCAAAGCCAATGATAGGTACCCAACCAACCCTTTCTGATCAAAGACAAGCAATCTGGATCGGTAGGCAATGTTTTCCCATGAGAAATAAGCTTAATTATTCATATAAATAAAATCAATGCTTTGAAGACTGGTTCTCTGAAACCCTCAAATTAAAGCTTGAACCACTCTGGCCATTAAAACATCATTTTACACTTTTACCAAAACAACAAAACAAAGACTTTCAAACTTGCCCATATAAATCACTTGATTTTTTTTTTGAACAAGTTTGTTTGAAATTGACATCAAAATGGTCTTTATATTTGGAATGGCTTTGAAATTCCAGAAAATTTTCCATGAAAACAACCCTTATAAATAAATCTTATTCCACATAGCATCATCATTAAAGAAAAACTCGAAACTTTAAATACTTGGGGGCATGATCAAGCCGGGGGGTAATCCAAAAAACACATAATAAGGATAACTCCATGATTTCTTTTTTAAGAAAATAGAAAATGTAGGGCAGAGCTGGTGACCTTCGAGATAAAGGTTTTTATGCAAAGAAGTATGCAAATATAATGTCCTTCCTAGAGGTGAAGATCACAAGTTGTGATTTGAGTAAACGAAAGTGAAAAAGTCATTGAAGCTTACTACAGAGACTCAAACTTTCAAGAAGAGGGAAAATCCATGAAGAAAAGGGACTTATATTTTTTAGGTAAGTATACACGCATATCTCTATGAAGAAAGGGGACTTATATTTCATTTCCCTTAGTGTGTGCTTTTAAGCCCTCATCCATCAGATAATGCATTTTCTAACCCTATCTTTTTTTTTAGTGCGCTTTCTAGCCCTTGTCTACCAAATAGTGCATTTTCTAGCCCTATCCCTTCTCTTTTTGAATGCATTTTTGAGCCCCTAACCATCAGATAGAGCGTTTTATAACCCTATCTCTTTCCGAGTGCACTTTTTAGCCCTCGTCTACCATATAATGCACTTTCTAGCCCTATCTCTTTGAGTGCGTCTTTGAACCCTCATTTCTCTGATAGTGTATTTTCTATCCCTATCTTCTTTTCCTATGAGTGCGCTTTTGAGCCCTTATTTCTCATATAATGTATTTTTTAGCCCTATCTCGTTTTGTCTTTATGTCTTCATCCTAGATGGTGCGCTTTCTAGCCCTATCTCTTTTTCTTCTGAATATGCTTTTGAGCCCTCATTTCAAACACTTTTAGAAGGATTAACCATTGCTTGATCTGGTGAATCTGTTATCTCTTATTCCTTTTTCTTCTTTACAAAGCTTATTATCTAAAGTCTCTTACGAGACTTTCTATCGTAAGCATTGTAAAGAAGGGGCAACAGTCATAACCTATTTTTTGGATTATTCCCTCAAAATTTACCTTTTTTCTTTTAAAATAAAAATAAAATAATAATAGCAAGAAGAGTAATGATTTGGTAAAAGTAGACTAAGAAAGATTTCAAATGTATAAAAGAATCAAACTATAATTTTGGATGGAATTAAGAGCTTAATCGTACCCCATTGAACCTAAGACTGAATAGACAATGCATATTCAAAGTCAAATTAAATGATTATTGGACAAATCTGCATAAAAATTAAGTCCAAGGACATAATTAGACTTTTAATATGCTAATTTGATTTAATCATGAGCCAAATTAAAATTTTAATTATATTTAAGAATTATTGGGGTCACATTAAAGGATTTAATTAAGTGCAATAACTTAATTATACTTCAAATGGGTTAAATTAATTTTAATAGGGACTTAACTAGTGAAAAAATAAGTTTGAGAGCCCAATTTTGGCTTAATTGAGAAGATTGAAATTTTAGAGGACCAAACCTAATTTTTACAAAGTCAATTGATTAAAATTAGGGGTTAAATTGAAAAAATTTGCAGCTAATGAACTTTTTAGAAAAGGCGTCGAATTCTAGGGACTTAATTTGATTGAAGATAGAAGTGAAATTGAAGAAAATTGAAAGTTTGATGGTTAATTGAGGGTCAATTTACATAAATCCAAAGCTAAAGATCACAATGAAAAAGGCGCTAAAATTTGAGGCTCATATTGAAATTTGACGAGGGCAAAATTACATTAAATCAAAAGTTTGGGGTAAATTAGGGGATGCAATTGAAAATAATTAAAACCCGGAGGACTAAATTGAACTTTGGCCAAATGCCTAAATTAAAATCCTAAAGTCAAAACAACGCCATTTTGAAAGGAAAAAAAAACAACCAGACAACGCGTAATACACCCAGAGTAGGTCTCACCGACCGACTACCCTACTGCCACCACGGCGTCGCCCCAAAGTGGTCAATCCCAATAGCTTTTAGCAGCTAATTTTTGCATTTCATGATTGTACCTTTGAGCCAATAATTAGGATCCTTACCAATTGAATCAAATGCCAAGATTTGTCCCCAATAAAAATAAAATTTTCCTTTTCCACCCCATATAAATAGGGGTGGATTCTAGGCATTAAAAAACAAGAAATCATAGGCCAAAGTCGGAGACAAACCAGCCCCCTGGTTCTTATTTCTGCTAGTCTTCTTCAACCTCTTTCCTCTCTTCTTTTTCCACAACTAGCTACAAACCAGACTTCCCAGCATCACCAGGAACACCACTAGCAGCTTTACTCCTCTGGCCAAGTAAGCCTTCATCTTTTTTTTCTTCTTAAAACCCGCCCTCGCCCCCGGGTAGCCATTTGCATGCATAATGAATTCTGTCTGCAAATGGCAAAGTGTAATTAATAAGAGAGAGGTTGGGCCTTCTATCGACCCAACATGATCAAATTGGGCTTGGGCTCTAGGCCCAACCCAACGTTTTAAAAAAAGAGAGGTTAGGCCTTTTATCAGCCCAACCTGACTAAGTCGGGTTGGACCCATTTCTAACCCAAGAAAAAAAAGGTTTGTTGGGCCATCAGTCGGCCCAACCTAATTGAGTCCAGCCTAGATAGCTGGGCTAGGTCCAACCCACTTAACAAATATATAATATAATAATATTAAAATTATATATATTTTTAAAAAATCAAATTTTTCAAAAGGCATTTTAAAAATATTTAGGGGTCCCTAGCATGTTTTTCCAACTATTTTGCATAATATCAGGTTGTATACTTATACTGTAACATACAAACTCGATATTAAAAATACCTAGTTTTCTTTTAGACTTCAAAAAAGAATTTGCATATTTTCTAAAGAGAGATAAAATCGTTTTTATTATGTTTTAAAAAAATGTAAAATGGATATCATAACTAGTTTATGATTATTCGTTAGGGTTTGGCCAAAATACAACAAATATCATTATAATTTACTTGTCATTCAAAATGCTAGGACTTAGCTATATCCAAGAAATAAATAAGTTTGGTGCTTACAATAGCTAAGATTTAACCCAATAAGATAGAGACTTTCTTACGAATGGAGATCTGCCTTGAAACTTAGACAAGACTAATAGACATAAATGTGACTTAGAGTAACAATCAAACAACAATGCAATTTACCTTAGGTATGGTGCACTAGAGGTGATGCGTCTTTTCCTTACACAACTAGTCCCTTACCCAGACTCTTGCAGACCATTAGGTTTTCTAGTAACTATAATACTAGATGACGACTATTGACTTCATAATCGTAATTTTATGATTAAACTCAAAATCTCTTTTTAACACATTCAAGAGACAGATCTGCCACTCAACATCATGCACATCACAACACACAACATCAAAAAAAGGTATGCTAAAAACTAGAATACAAGAATAAATTCACACACATATCAACACCAACATAGAAAATAAAAATAAAAAATGAATACTCATAACTAATATTTACAATAAAAAATAATGGTTTTACAAATATTTAAAATTATAAATCTAAAAAAAAGGCAATGTTGTTACCATTGGTGACTTTGCTTCTTGATGGCAATCAGCTAGATAGTTGGAATAGTAGCTCGAAAGAGTATTGTCGAAGCCACCCTCGAACCCATATGTCTATATTCTTAAAAGAAAAGAAGAAGTACTTTTATTATTATTTGTTATTTGAAAAATAAAGAGTCGCATATGAATTGCTTTCATTATTCATTAGGCAACAATCTCCAAGAAAAAACCTATAAATGGTTCATTTATCTTGGGATGGCTTGTGAATAATAAAAAATAATTAACACATCATAAAGTTATAAAGTTATGAGGAAATATGTGATATTTTTAATACGATAAAATCATGTATTAAATAATTTTATTATTCATCAATCAACATCCAAGGACAACGCCTAGTAACAATTCATTTATCTCATATGGATTTGTGAATAATAAAATTATTAATACATGAAAACTTGTAAGAAAGAGTATTTTAAAGACATTTTAAATACAATGATGTAATGTATTAAGCAATTTCATTACTCATCAGTCAACACTCTAAGACAATGCCTAGTAATAGTTCATTTATTCTTTGTGGATTTGTGAATAATAAAACTATTAATACACAATAACATTGAGAGGAAAAAATAATTTAAATATAATAATGTAATATATTAATCGATTTAATTACCTAACAATCAACACACGAGGACATTGCTTAATGATGGTTTATTTATTCTCTGTGGGTTTATGAATAATAATACCATTAATACCATAGTTTTGAAATCTGGCCTAGCCCGGCGAGTCGATCTGGGACTCGGCCGACCTGGATCTGGGGCCGGGTCTAAGCAAAAAATAGTCGGGGAATTGGCCCGGTGAGACCCGGCAGGTCGACCTGGCACCCGGCCGACCCGGGTAAACCCGGCTGAGACCTGACTTTATTTTATATGTGTGTGTGTGAATGAAACGATATCGTTTTAGCCTTTTACAGTTCAAAGGCCAAAACGAGAAGAATTGTCAATTGAACGAACAGAACTGCAGAAGACCTAACTAATTTCAAACCTAATTAAAGAAATCTTCAAACTCATTTCAGTCGCGAAGAAGAGCAGAGGAGCAAAAGACTCTTGAATATGTGAATAAGATTAGATGAGCTATTGTTACTTGTTTCTTTCTTCTTTCGCTCTCTCTTTTCTTTCTTCTGTGCTGCTGTTTCAAATCCTTGATTACTATTTATTTTGAACTTGCAGCTCTTTACTATAACAGTGGCATCAATTCTTCCCTATTCTCACACCCATATGTATGTTTCTCTGTTCTTTTCTTTTCTGCAACTTGATAAATCTTATGTCTCATTGTTATTTCTGCAACTTAATAAAGGATTAATTTTTCTTGATTTATTTCTTCGTAAGTTTCATTTTAGTTAACTATCTCATTTATCTTCTTTATGTTCGTTTGAATTGCTTGACAAAGAAGATGACTTGGTAGTGCAACTGTGCAAGCTTTTTTGTTCTGCTGCTTCTGCAATCCCAAATTCTTGATAGTTTTTGTGTGTTTTTTTTAACAGCTCATGCATGAAATTAGCTAACTGATGTTATCAACTTTATTAGCAATAAGGAGGAATGAATATTAACAGTAAATTAGTTAGTTGATGTTATCAATTTTTGCTGGAGTTACTGTGAAACCTATATTTTTATTTAAGCTAGTTGTGCTTAGTTTTTATGGATTGATTTGTTTGCCATCCAGTGTTTAACATCCTTCAACCTTCAGGATCATTTACTGTCATTTTAGTTGATTTTAGTTGACTAATGATTTAACCTTCAGGCTCATCCAGTGTTTGGTTTTTTTTGTTGGCTTGCATTTATGTTGTGGATCTTGTTAGTAATCTAGTATCAGACTTTATTTTCCCTATGTCTAGTATCCTTGCAAGGTTCCATTAGGAAACAAAATTTTCTTAAGATAAGAAAAGAATTTAAAAAAAAAATATTGAAGGCATTTATTCATTAGTCATTGTTAATGTAATGAATGGATTGAAAAGTGCTTTGCTGCTCAGTCTGAATATATAATAAAAGTATATGATTTGGCTTGAAATTATATTCCCTCTTATAAATTATATCAGGTCCTTAAAATGTCTTCACATGATGGTAGTACTCCAAATAATGATCCTTCAACGACCCAATCATCTCAACTTTTAATTTCCATGTCAAGTGGTAGTAGAGGAAGAACAGATTTGGCATGGGGTCATTGTAGAAAGCTCCTGAACTTAGTGTTAGATGTAAGAAAACTAAATTAGTATGTTTATATTGTGCTAAAGTATTTGCGGGTGGTGGCATTAATCGATTTAAGCAACATTTAGCTGGAGCTAAAGGACAAGTTGAATAATGTCGCAAATATCCTCCTGATGTTCGACATCAAATGCTTTTTAATATTAAAGGAAATGCTGAAACAAAAAAAAAAAGAGTTAGAGAAATACAAGCAGATTTCAATCCATTTAATGCACAACAAAGGGAGCATGAAGAGATGATGATTAGGCAATTAGAAGATGATGATGGTGGTGATGAGGATGATGAGGATGTCAATACTAAAAAGCATATGTTACCACCGAAGGTTGTAAAAAAGAAAAAGATTCAAAGCACCAGCACTGTAAAATAATCGACTACAAGTTATGGAAAGCAGAATAAATCTGCAACTTTAGGGACATATTTCATGCCAAGAACAACTCCTGGTGCTCAAAAGTCTCTTCAGAATTGTTGGCAAAGGAAGAAAGCAGTTGAACGGTGTGATCTTGCTTTAGTGAAATGGATGATTGATGCATGTGTGTCATTTAATGCTATTAACTCTGTGTATTATCAACATGCCATAGATGTTGTAACAGCCATGGGTCCTGGTTATAAAGGACCAAACTTGTAAGTTATTCATGGTTATTACTTGGCAAAAACAGTTGATGAAGTGAAGATTTATGTTGAGAGTTATCGAGAGATTTGGAAAAAGACTGGTTACATATTAATGGTTGATGGATAGACAAATCAGAAGAGGAGGGCTTTAATTAACTTCTTTATATATTGTCCTAAAGGAACAATTTTTTTGAAAACTGTGGATGTATCAGATGTCTCAAAGACTGCTAGATTGTTGTATTAGTTGTTTAGAGAGATTGTTTTGTATGTTGGGGTAGAAAACATTGTGCATATGGTGACTGATAATGCTGCAAATTATGTTGTTGCTGGCAAGTTATTAATGGAAGAATTTCCTTCAATATTTTGGTCTTTTTGTGCTGCTCATTGCATCAACCTTATACTCCAGGACATTGGTAAATTGTAGTCAGTTTGTTCTGTTGTTAAGCATGCTTTTGGTATCACAAAGTACATTTATAATAATTGTTATCCATTGTATTTGATGAGGAAGTTCACTAGAGGAAAATAAATACTTCGTCCAGCTCCTACTCGTTTTGCTACCAATTTCATTGCATTGCAAAGCATTTTAGCTCATAAAGATGAGTTGAGAGCTATGGTGACATTTAGGGAATGGGTCTCATCTGCTTATGCTAAAGATAGCAAAGAAAAAAAGTTTGTTGAGAGTGGGTTAGACTCTTTGTTTTGGGAAGAACGTGTAATAATTGTGCGAATGAGTGAACCTTTAGTTCGAGTTCTACGAATGGTTGATAGTGATGATAGACCTTCGATGAGATATTTGTATGATGTTATTCTTTATGCAAAAGAAGAAATGTTGAGGAGATTTCAAAATAGAAAGGCTAGAGTGAAACCTTTCATAGACATTATCAATAATCGGTGGGATGGACAACTATATAGAAATCTTTATACAGCGGCATTTTGGTTGAATCCTCGATTTCAATATGATGCAAATATAATGGATAAACATATAAGCACTATTTCTGGACTTCTAGATGTTCTTGAGAAGTATGCACATGGAAATCTACCATTGTAAAGTAAGATTACAAGTGAGATGAAGTTGTTTAGGAATGCTGAACATGACTTTGGTCGAGCGTTCGCAATAAATAATCGCACCCTTATGCCTCCAGGTATATAATTTTTATATTTAAAAATATTATTTGACATAGTCTTACACTCTTACTTATTATTTTTTTGTATAGATGAATGGTGGATGACATATAGAACCAGTGCTCCAAATCTACAACATTTGGCTATATGAGTGTTAAGTCAAACTTGTAGTTCTTCGGGATGTGAGAGAAATTAGAGTATGTTTGAACATATTCACTCCAATAAGAGAAATAGATTGGAGCACCAAAGGCTTAATGACCTTGTTTACGTCCATTGCAATCTAAGATTGAAACAAAGTATATTTCTTTTCTCTAATTCCTTAAATATTATTTTATCTTATTTAGTAGCTTTATTAATACTTATATTGTGTTTACCTGCACTTTTAATATATAGGAATTATTGGAAATGATGAAATTATGATCCAATTAATTTTGAGACAATTTATGACATTGAAAATTAGGTAGTAAAAGATAACCCGCCAATTTTGATAGCTAAAGAAGCAGAGAGTTTTCACCAAGCTCTATCAACAATGACCATACAAGATACTTTAGATGATGGTAATTAATTATTGATTATTTAGTGATAAATATTATTTAAAATAAAGTATTGTTTAACACATAATATTTATTTGTTAATTGTGTTTGAAATGTAGATGTCAAAAATATTAATGAGATTGAAGATGATTGTGACGATGAAGTTTCAAAGGAGCATGCTGATGATTTATTAGGTGTTGATGAGATTGGTTCAATTCCATCGACATTTGATTCAAATTTTGCTCCTATGAACACAGAAGAACTTAATGTGTTCATTCAACAAAAGTGAATGTGTTGTTGATTTAGAATTTATGTTGTTAGATGTTTTGTTTTAAATATTTTAGAATTTATATTTGGTTTGTGTTTTGGATATTGAATTAAATTTATGTTGTTGGTTTAAAATTTAAATTTGATTTATATAAGTGTTGCATTGTAACTAGTTAGGTGTTTTCTATAAGTGTTGTCTTGGGTTTTTTTTGGTTGACCCGGGTCAACCCATCTGACCCGTGACCCGATCATTAGACCGGGTTGACCACCGGGTCGGGTTTTAAAACTATGATTAATACACATCATTATAAGGAAAAATATCTTGAAGACATTTTAAGTACAATAATGTAATATTTTAAGTAATTTCATTACCCATCAATTAACACTTTAAAACAACACCTAATGACAGTTCATTTAGCCTATATAGGTTTATGAATAATAAAACCATTAATTCACAATAACATTACGTATTAACACACAACATAACAAGTTAAAAACAACATAAAACTTACACTGAGATCTAACATTTACATCTCGAATAAACCTATTGCAACCTATTCTCCTAATCTCATTACAAGTTATTAATTTTAACCTTATTTTATATTGAAAAATAATTTTTTGACGGCTTCATACCTTCTGGATTTTCACACAATAATATAGACCCCAACACTTCAAATATTTTTTATAAAAATATATAAAAAAATATTATAATAATAAAATAAGCAAGGAAAAGTCTTTTTTTACCCCTGGAATATGCTAGAAACTGGCTAGAATTGTGATGATGCATGGTTTGCACACGTTGCCGGGTGGATGTGGATATGGCACGTGGATTCACCTCTGGTAAAGGTAGGCCTGCATTAAGAGGTGATTATTTTCAGTTCGGTTTGATTTTTATTAAAAAAATAATCAAACTGAATTTAAAAAAAACTGAAACTGCTTCAAGCCGATAGGTTTCGGTTCGGTTTAGTTTTTAGAACAAAAACCAGTTCAAACCGGTTTGACTTGGTTTTTTTCAGGCTTGGCTCAGTTTTTTTTTTTGTTTGAGTTCAATTCGATTTGGTTTTTTCAGTTTTAGGCTTATAAAACCAAACCGGTCAGTTTTTTCAAAATTCTAATAATTTTTTTCACGGTTTAATTTTTTCAATTATTTTTTTTTAATTTTCTCAATTTAATCAGTTTTTTTAATTTTTTACTCCTCACTGACTTTTTTTTTCTCATCTCTGACCCTACAGGAATATCTAGATTGGATGCGTCTCCTTATCTTTTTTTTTTTTTTCTATATCGACAGTAACCCCACCATCACCACCTAGGGGAGGATATCAAACCAAGGAAAGGTCCAAATTATCTCTTCTAATTGGTTTTCTCTCTCTTCATGGGTGTTTGGCTGCCACCATTGTCGTTGTCGTGGTTTATAGTGCATGTCGTTGTTACCGAGAGATAAGAGAAGTGGTTGGGCAGAGAAGAGGAGAGATGGCCTTTTTTAGTTTGTGTGGAGGAGAGAGGGGTTGATTTGCAGTGGTCACTGTCATAGTAAAGGCACGTGGTTGGGTTGATTGAAGATTGTGAGAGATGAGAATGAGGAAAGAGAGAGTTGCGCACTTTTTTTTTTTCTCTTTTTTTTTAATTAATTTTTCTTCGAGTTTTGAATCAAGCTTTATTTATACCCCTTTGTTTTTTATTCCTTCTTATCTTCTCTTCAACTATATTTTACTCTTTATTTATTTTTTATTCCTTATCCTTTTATCTTTTAGTTACTTGGAAAGGGGGTCGATACTTCATGTTTATTTTGTCTTCTCTCCTTCTTGATTATCATTCCACTCATTATTTATTTTATTTCATTCTTGTTTCTTTTTTTTCAATTTCAATTTCAACATTTTGATTTAAAAAAAAATTATCAATAGAAGCAAAATAATCCAAAATTATAAAATAGCTAGAAATTGACCAAATTGCATCAAAAAACCATTTTTTTTTTATTTTCGAAAACATGCTCGGAGGTAACAACACAAGTTACGATTTTGTGGAGCCATGACTATTTTGTTTTTTAGTGTTAACAACTACATGGTAATTTTAAGCTGATCTGGTTCGACTACAGATTGAATTACTGCGATACAACTCTGAAAGGGTATCCCCCGCGTTAAGTTTAGAAAGCGTTCTCTGTTTGCGTCCATGTGTTTCAAGTCCTCTGTCTCGGACAGAAATAATGGGCAATATCTATGATGCAGAAACAATTCTTTTCTTTGTTTCTGTGTTTCTGTTTTTTTTTTTTTTTTTTTTTTTCCCCAACAGCACTGAAACACAATAAGCGGCTTTAAGTATATTTTGTACACAGGCAAGCCTGGAAAGATGCTCAAGAAATAACTCTATGCATGAACAGCTTAAGTTATTCCTCTGCAAATCAAATTTGACTGCCATCTGATATATTGCTGGCAACTGAAACTGCATGCTTAAAATATGTTGCTGTCAAAGTTTGATCACTCTACTTCTATCTGTTTGGATGGACAGCACCGGGAGAAACATGTAAAGCCCCTAGATATGAGATAAATTATAAACGCAGCATATGCACCTGTAAAACCGCATACTACAGTGGTAAACGCTACTCCGGTCACTTCATTGAAGAAAAAGTCGAGTAAAAGGTAACCATTGATTACCATCACCAGGGCAGCCACAAGCCAAGCTACCATCTGCAAAGGGCAAAAGAAGGTTCGAACAATGCATCACTTCCTTGTAATAATAAATTAGGTTACATAAAACAGACCCCCCAGTAACAAGAACAGCAACTTAACAGCAGCATATGATTCCCAAGTGCCTGGCATAAATGAAGGTACAGTCCCATATTTTTTCATTCTCAGCATCCTTAAACAGATCCCCATGAACGAACCATTTCATGATATAGTCAACAAGAAAAGATCACTAATACATGTCACTGCGTGTAACATGGTTGATGCCACACTTCATGTGAGTTGCATGCATCTAGATGATGTTTGGGGCAAAAGGTCCCGGATACAGAATACCCTCATTAGCAAATGACAAAAATTAATCCAATCACCCATATGATTCTCAGTTCTAGGCATGCATGAAACTAGTTTCCCTCATAGAGGTGTCACTTAACACCTTCACCCATGACTATATGCATCTTTTCACTTACAATAAAGCTAGATCAGCTACATGTAAAAATCTTGTAATAATTCAATTTTTTACCCAAGATTCATCCATCACATGCATAATTTCAGACATGTTTACACATTAACAAAATGTCACATGATTTTGACTTTATGATGCATTGGAGCATTGAAGAACGACACAAGTTGAGAGATTCGGTTATATGGAGATTCCAAAGAATTGAAAAAGGCAATTGGTTCCTTGATTTAGTCAACTGACACCAATTTAAAGGGCTATCTTGAGCTTCAAGACAAATACCGCAGAATAACAGACTAGTCAACATACCTTAAGAATGGGGCCGATTTTGAAAGTGCCCATGATTTGCTCCTTGGATACTAAGCAGAGAAGAGGGATGAGTGCAAAAGGAATCTGTATTGACTGCAGCACATTTAGCCATTCATTCAGAACATCTAGTGAGTCTTCGGAGGTATCAAAAACAAGTGCAACAATCATAGTTGGGATGATAGCACAGCTTCGAGTGATCAATGCCCTTAGCCATTTCTTTAACCTCAAGTTCAGGAAACCTCCCATGATAAACTGTCCTGCATAAGTGCCAGTAATGGTGCTGCTTTGGCCAGCTGCTAATAATCCAATACCCCAGATGTATAAAATTGGGAAAAATCCACCCCCGTATTTGTCTTGAAGATATTGCCCTGCATTTACAAGGCCAATACTATTGGCCAGTTCTGTCCCGTAGAAACCTTTAGCAAAAACAGTCGTCACAAACAAATTGATTACGAACGATATTACAAGGGCAGTGGTTGACTCTATGGAGTAGTATCTCAGAGCTTCTTGAACCCGGCCTTTCTTATTGTGGTCAATCTCCCTTGACTGTACAAGAGCAGAATGCAAGAACACATTGTGAGGCATGATAATGCAACCCACAACTCCAACAGCCTGTTGTATTGTTCTGGAGCTAAGTTTTGGAATTAAGATACCTACACCAACAGAGAATCCAATTAACTTCTCCAAGATACAAGGTAGCATTACAGTCAGACAAATGGAAAGAAACCAAGGAAACTGGAATCTTAAATTGAAATCTTAAGTTAAGCATGACATCACTCACCCAGAAAAAGTTCGGAGGCACTGGGTTTTGCATCTGCAAACATCCATCCAAATGTAACTGCCATTATTCCAATAAGGACCGCAAATACAGCCTCCAATTTTCTCACACCGTAGTTCTCTAGAAATAGGAAGATGAAGCTGTATTGACACAAGAAATGAATAGCATCACCACAATGAACTATACTTTTCTACAAGAAAATTAACGTATACTCTGTTTGAATGCTACAGAACTGAAAACAGGAGGGAAAGTCTCTCCAGTTTCCACGAAACAAACAAAAGATCAATAATTTATGGCTTCTGTGCAGTAATTTACATATATCCAACTCCGGGCGACAACAGTAATTGATTAATTACTTATCCTTTTAATTTACTGATAGCTTACCTGATTTACTTAGTCTCCAACAACAACATAATTCATGAAAAATCACAGATAAAGTACTTGAAAAGTTGAAGCCTTCAAATTAAAAGGCCCAAAAAAATTCAACAGACAAAAATCCGAAAACCGAGAAACAATTACTAAAAGACAACACAATAGAATAAAGCCTTGCAATGTTCAAAATGGAAAAAAATCTTATATTCAAAAACCAAATTATCCAAAAAGAATTAGAAACTCTAAATCAAACGTCCTCAGCTTGATAAACAAAATCCCCTCAAAACACCATCAACTTAAACCCAAAACAACACAAAAAAAGAGCCAAAACCAACCAATCCAAACAAAAGGGTATTCAAAACAAGGAATTACCAATCACAAGCAGTAATAGTAACACCAGCCCACAAAGGCACAAACCCATTACTCAAGATCTTAATAGCAATAGCACTTCCAATAACCTCTTGTATATCGGCACCAATCAAAGCCAACTCAGCCATAATCCACAAAACCATTGAAGCCCAGGTTGGATACTCTTCTCTACACAGCTCAGCTAAATGCCTCCCTGTAGCCACTCCAAGCCTCGCTGAAAGCAACTGCACCAACAACCCCATAGCAGTAGCCCATAAAAGAAGCCAAAGCAAAGAGTAGCCTGCGATTGCACCAGCCTGAAGATCCCCTTCCAAATTCCCAGGATCCAAAAACGCAATGGACATTAAAAACCCAGGACCAGTGAACAACCATAACTTTTTCCATGAAAACGGTGGCAACACCGTTGAGCCACCGCTTTCCGTGTCAGAATCAACCCCAATTATGAGCACTTTCTCATCAGAATCATAAGCTCTTTCTTCTTCTTCTTGCAATAAAGGTTGGTGGTTTTCTTCTACTGGCATGATTCTGTTACTTACAACAAGAAGTCTACTGTTAATGTCTGTGTTTCAAGATGGAGGATCAACCGAGAGAGATAACTAAAACTACCGGTCCTTACTGCTCTCTCTTCCACTTTTATTCCTTTATATTTTTAATCAGAGAAAAACGAATTGGAGTGTGAAACGTGGGTCAGCATGTTAGCGCAACTAGGAATGGTTTGAGGGGTGTTAACGTCATTCAGTGGGTGTTTGGCCATGCTAGGCCGCTAAAAAATAAAAATAAAAACAATTATATATACTGGTTTTTCCGACACTTTTTTTATATAATTTTTTTAAAATATAAATTAAAATTTTATATATACATGTAATTATGTATTAATAAATAAAATAATAGTTATTAATGATAAATAAAAAAAATCAAAAGATATATATAGATAAATATATTTTACCTCACAATACAAGTTTTTAACCCAACTTTATTTAATAATTTTATTTATTAAAATTAAATTTTTATTTAATAAAATGATAATAAAAATAAACATATGAAATTGATTGGATAAGATAAAAGAAAAAAAATATTATATATAATTATACATATTAGAAATATTATCAAAAAATAAATATCATTTATTTATATAAAATATAAAAAAAATATTATAAATGAATTAGAATAATTTGCTTCAAAAAATTAAATGCATAAAAAATAATTATTATTTAAAAAATTCTAAATAAACAAAATAAAAGATAATGAATATTAAATATTGTTGGGTCAAGTCAAAACTAATGACACCTAACATATTTTGTAAGGTCTACACGCTTAAACTTTTAATTTTTCTTGTTAGTAGATAGAGTGTCCCTAATTTTTTTAAAAAATATATATTAGATGACACGCCGTCTAATTTTGTCCAAATTATGGGCGCTATAGTAGCTAAAACATTGGGGTTAAAGGTTTTTTGACCCAAAAATTCATTTTTCAACATGTTTTTTATTTACTCTAAATATCTAAAAATACCCTACAAATCTTATTAAATCAATTCATGATGTTAAAAAAAACCCCAACACTTAAAATCAACTAGAAATAAAAAAAAATCTTCTCAAGCTCAAATTTATTTTTTAAATCACTTTTAAGGTAAAAAAAAATACATTTATGTGGAATTTTTCTTATTATATTGAACCATTTGACAAAAAATTCGATTATTTTAGTAGTTAAAATCGATGTTAACATCATTTTTTTCTTTACTACTAAAATCAGCGACTTTCTCATTTTTTTTCTTAAATTAAGGATTAAAAAATATAAATTTTTGAATTAAAATTGATTTCTTTCGAGAAATTAAAAATCGGAGGAATATGGTCGACATAAGATTTTTGAAGTGGATATTTGTTAGCTTTTAAAATTCGAATTTGAAAATATAGCACCGCACCCAAATAGAAAAAAAAAAAAATTACGTACACTCAATTAGAAATAAAGTATAATGTTCATAAATAGTTGGCGTATAAGTAGATACTGACATGTCAATATGCATTTGACGGAATCTAATAGAAATAATTGATTGAAAACATTTAAAAGTTCACATACTCAAATAGCATAAATAAATATTGATACACTTAAATAGAAAAAAAAAATTAAAAGTTTGTACACCAAAAATATCATCATTTCTTCTTTATCTTGTATTGTTATATTTACACTGTTTTTTTTTATCACGTATTTGCTCTACATTAGAAAGTACTTTTTAAAATACATTAGAATTTAATAAAGCATTGTAGTAATTTTTTTAAAAAAATATTTTTAGATGATTTTGAATTTTTTTTTAAATAATGTTTCAAAAAGTTTTTAAAAACTAACACAGACCCAGATTAATAGCACATTTTAAATAAAATCTTCAATTATGTCATTAAAATTTTTATTTGTTATTTGTTCTTAATATTTAGCTATTTGTTTAATCAGTTCACTATTAAATAAGAATGAACCTAAATTTTATCTCTACGTTTCCTAAACAAAATTATTTCCTCACACATTAATAATGTACTAGATAAAAAAAATTATTTTATAAGTTTTTCTTCTTAATATTTGTATATTTTTAAATCAGCTCTCCGTAATTATTTGTTTACAAAACTTTTTAGCTATCAAAACAATTTATTTCTTAACGTTATTTTATTCCCAAAATCTTATTTATAATTATTACTTAACTTTCTAAGTTAAGTATTGAAGTTTAAATTGACTATAAAATCTTATTGAGTTTTAATTTAATTACAACTAATTATTTTTATAATTAATAATTATCATAGTTATTAATTAATCTAATAAGTTAAGTTATTTTATTAAAATTTAAATGGATTAATATTGAGAATAAAATAACATCAACAAGCTAGTTATTTTGATTTTGATGAGTATTATTTAAAATTTTAATTTAAATTAAAAAAACTTTAATAATTATGAAGAAAAATAATATAAATTATATGTTAATACCTTCACGTTATGATGAATTATATGTTTTAAATTTTAAAAAAATAAAAAAAATATTATTTTAATATATTTTAAAATAAAAGTTATTTTCAAAAAATAATTACCATAAAATGTAAAACACTTCGCTTGTGTGAGTAACTAATAATTGAAATTGTGAGAGGGTGTCGTTCTCAAAGTTAAAATACAAGGATTGATGAAAGATAGTACGGATAGAAAATGTTTGTAGCTATAAACTGGCCCGAATTCCACCACCTTCGTAAAATGAAAAAGATTCCATTCATGTTATGCTGGAAAGAACTAAAAGATATCGCTTAGGTGCCAACTCACCTCCTTCCATGAAGAGGTGAATTTTTTTTTTTAATTTCTCCTTTTTATATTCACTTTTTTTCTTTCTTCAATAAATATTAATTTTAAATTAATCTTTATAAATTATTTTAATTTATTTTCTATAAAATTATCATAATTTTAAACAAATATCTTGATACTTTATTTATGCTCGATTTAACAAATATCTATTTTTTTATTGTATAATCAAGTAAAAATAGTTAAAAAAGATAAAGTTTTTAAACCCAGTAGAGTAAATCAAATCATAAATTTGACAGGTTAAATTATAAAATTTATATTGATCTAATATATTCTCATTTCAAAATTAAAATAAAATGACATCTTGGATTTTTTAAAAAGTTAAATTACACTTTCTACCAATTATTTAGATTGCTTTAGACTTATTAAGCCGACTAGGTCACATCAATATAATTTATACATGATTTAATTTTAAATTTGAAATAGATAAAATCAAGTCGGACGGTTTTAAAATTAAACTATTAAATCAAATTTAATAATACTGAGAATCATGCAAGAATGTAGATAAAAATCTTTTTTTTTCCGTTATGAAAATTATAAAATAGGTATGTGTTATCTAAATACATCATACGTGGCTTTGATGATTCTCAGTGTTCTACAAAAAGGTTCACTTACAATTAGTGCCTTTCTTATTGTTATCCAAACAAGTTTTTGTGGTAACAATTTTCTTGTAAGAAAAAAAAGAGAGAAATGAATAGGTTATTAATTTTACAATAACAATAATAAAAACAAAATCATAAGCAACACTAGAAAAACATAAGCATAGTTGAATTTCTCATTTCAGCGATTTTCTTTTAATTTTTTTGAGAAGCAATAATTGATAAAAATATAACTTTTATAAGAAGCATAATCAATTTTAAATCAATAGAGTTATAACCATGTAAAACTTGTTTTGTGATTCTAAAGTATTTTTTTGAACCGTGTTGTGTAAAAATTCAATTTATTTTATTAAAAATTAATTTTTTATATGTTTTGAATTATTTTGATGCGGTGATTTTAAAAATAATTTTTAAAAAATAAAAAATATTTTAATATACTTCAGTATTAAAAATACTTTTTATAAAAAGAAAAACCTTCCGATAAAAACCAAACATCCGAAACTCTTAGGAAAGAATACTATTTTGGATTTGATTAAAAGAAGTTAAAGGAGGAACCTTCCGATGAAAACCAAACATCCGAAACTCTTTTAGGTTCATTCAGTTCTTGTCCTTATTAGTTCGTCAATTCCCCACCCTCTTTGTAGCTTGACACATCAGGCTAGACTTATCATCCGAAACTCTTTCATCAGCCATCGTAATTCTTTTTTTTTTCTTTTTTTTTTTATAGTTTAACCGTTATTGTGATTTAAGAAAAGCACTTTTATATATTAAATCAAAATCATTCTCAATCTAGTTTTAGTTGATATATATATACACAGCCAAACTGATATTTTTTATTTTTTAAAAATTATTTTTGATATTAATGTATTAAAATAAACTAAAAAATATTAATTTAAAATAAAAAAATTAAAAATATTTTTATAACACGAAAATAAATGGATATCTCGATAACTTAAAGGCTAATTAACCCGGATTCAAGTACAGTAGAACCAACTTTGGAGTCCACTGTCTGTCCATTTCTGTCATTTTACTGAAAGTGATCAGAATTGAAGCAAAGTGGCAAGACGACGTGGCAACAACGATAAGATAAGCACGAGGAAAGACGAAACTGATTGTGCCATTTCTGTGGAGGCAACGAGTGAACTGACGATTTGGTCGTGATTTGCACGAGGCATTGCGTGCCCCTTTGACGACAAAAGTAGTGCCAGAATAAAAAAAAATATATTCTGTCCGGTTCTTTTCTTGAGCAGGCATGGCATGGCATGGCATTTAACTTTGCTTAAGTGGCTGTTGGTGTTTTTTAAATAATTTTTTGTATTAAAATATATATTAATGATATTTTTTTTATTTTTTAAAAATTATTTTTGACATCATCACATCAAAACAATTCAAAACATTTAAACTATATTAAATTTTAATAAAAAAAAATTTTCAAAATTTTTGGGAACGCAGCCGCAACCGCGTTCCCAAACGAGTCCTCAATCTCCATTGTTCCTGTTCAATGATGTTCGTTTTTTATTATTATTATTATTATTAATCAATGCGCGGGTCCATTCTAAAAAACTTATTTAATCTTATAATTATAAAAAATAAATATTGTTCAAAATTTTAAAAATTAAAAATTCTTGGGTAAGAAAAATATTCTTAAAATTATTTGTTAATAAATATTGTTAAATAATTATCAAAATTCAAATGGTTTAAACTCAATAGAAAAATTATATTTTTTTAGTCAGGACTCCCCTTATCTTTTATTCATTTGTTTCTTTTTTATTTTGATAAAAATATATATATTTTTATCAAAAATATATTTTTTCAAATAAAAAATTATCATGATCTCTTAACAAACCAAAATAATGTTTTGATTATTTTCAAAAGCAAAATAAAAAATAATAATTAATTTGAGAAAGTGATATAAAAAATTATAAAATATAAATATTTTATTTTTATTGAATATTTATGAACAAATGTTTTGATATACCACTATCATGATTAATAATTTCATTTAAAGATAATTTCATTATAAAATTAAATAAATACATAAATAAAAAGTTGCAAGATCTAAAAAAGACAAGGTGCTGTAGGGCATGTGTCCTCAGACTTGTGCCTTTGGCCTCTTAAACGAACCTAGGAGCGTCCATTTTTTTATTTATTTTTATTTAAACTGAAGTCAGCCTAGCTATAATTTTTTAACATATGTGATGACACATCTTCCACCTGTGAAAATTATATGTCGTCCATTGAAACAAATTTTGGGCACCCTTGGTGGCGCAAAAAAAAAAAAAAAAAAGAAAGAAAAAAGAAAAACAATGTAGCGGTGATTTAGTATGTGAAAATCCAAGTAATTTTAATTTAAAAACACCACAAAAACATTACATAAAACTAAAGAAACTCATTTTAAACTTGAAAATACCTTGTGATTGATCTAATAAAATTGAATAAAAAAAATTGACTCGAAATAAAATTGAATAAAAAAAATATTTTTAAATTTAGATCAACTTTTTTTAGCATGATTAAAGATAAAATCATGTCCATTTAACTCTTTTTCTATAAAAAACACACTAAAATTAGATTTTTTTATAGTTGAAACGTGATCGATCAAAACTTTTTTTTATTTTTATATTTTTAGTATGTTTTTCTCTTATCTTTCAATATTCAAGAATTAAAATGTAATAAAAATAAAGTTTAAAGAAATATAAATTTTTAAAACTATAATGACAAAATATGTAAAAACTTTAAAATTGAGGTGACATATCATAACATAACTTGCCTAAATTTTGCTCCATGAATTAACACAATGAAAGGGGAGAGAGGCTACGATGCTTAACTAACAAACATCTCAAATATTTTAGTTTCTTTGTTAATTTAACAACTCTGTAATAAATGAATTATCAAAAAAGAAAAATGATAAAAAAATCTTTATTTAGTAGAAGATATTGACTATTGGATTTGTTTTCGAGTCCAAGTAAACTAGAGAGAGATAAGAAATTTATTATTTTTCAAATCTTTTGATGAAGATTTTGTTTCTAAACAGAACAATATTTAGATCAATTTTGTTGATTGATTGTTGGATGTTTGATTAATGTACTACATGTTAATTTTTTTCTTCCTTCTACTAAGAAAATATTATAATTATAAACTAAATCTTGAGTAAAGACAAGTAGTAATCTCACATATCAAACGAGTGTGGAAGTCTTAACTTGACTTTATTTGTATATTTAGAACTCTCTAAATTGAATTCAATTCATAAGTTTGGATAGAAACTATTATGAGTGTCAAGAATTGATTTTCAAATGAAATTCAATTTCTAAAAATGATATAAAAGTAAATAAGAGGTCAACCCTCTGATTTGCTACACTAAATATGAGAAATTAATGTTAAAAATTAGCTTTCTTAAAATACCCATTTACCCATCTTTTTTTTAGATCTTTGAAATAATAAGATGAGGGTGATGAGGGTAATATAAAAAATAAAATAAATTAAATTCTATCTTTTAAAAACATATGAATTCAACTTAATTTTCAATTGAATTCAAATATAACAGAGAATTTGTTCCAAATAGTCTCTTATGCATTCAAATTTTATTTTTTTAAGCATCCATAACTAACGTTTAGATATATAGCATATCTTGAAAATTTGGTGTCATTGATAGATTTTTAACATGTATCAAACCTTGTAATTTTATATTCATATATAAAGATTTATTTTTTTTCAATTTTGAAAAACTATCCATGAAGAGTTGAGATAAGTAGCATTGAAACACCATTAATGACTAGAACATTATAAAAAGGCCTAAGGCACAAAAGGTCATTGAAAAATAATTCAAATCAGAAGTGACAACCTTTTATTTAGATATTCACTAAGGTAAGATGTTATGTAATTTAGTATGATTATAGAAGACAATGTGGAGCTTTACATATAAAGTTTTAATTACTATTTTGATGCATGCTAGTTTATTATATCTAAACAAAACATGAAACTTTTAGACATTCATTATCTATGAAAAGAAAATCTTACCAAAGAGCATCATATGAAACTAGTAAAAAGAAAAAAAAAAATAAAGAAGAGTTTTATAGCATAATTGAATACTTAGAAGTATTTATATAATATTTTAAAAATAATTTTAACAAATCCTTTAGATTACCTAAACATAGAGCTATAGTGTTAGAAATATTGCAATATATATTGGATATGTTAATAAGATAAATTAAAGAGAAAAGTTTAAAGGAAAGCTAGTGTTGAAAATATTCCTAGAAAGCCTTATTGGCTAAGCAAGTTAGAAAAAGAATTATATAATTCAAATATTTTAGACTTTGCTTTTGATTCATCACAATTTACACTAAATTTTCAAGATACATGCGAAAAATTTATAGTTCAATGACTAAAGTGTAATAAAGACATGACACATTGCATGTATACAACAATATTTTATCACTGTATCATGATCCTACATTATAATAACTTGTATGAATAAGAGTAAAAATGAGTGGGTGGTCTCTGTTGTCATAACCCATTTTTAGGTTATTTCTCAAATGTGTTTCATTCACTGTGCATTAAAAAAAAAACCAAAACAGTGTCATTTTGAATGACACTGTTCTCCTTCTTCCCCTGGACACGCAGAAGCACTCTTTTTCTCCCCACTTGCCCAAACTCTAACACAACCCACACCCCTTACCTGCCACCAGGATGAAGATTGGGTAGGGAAGCCATACCATGCGGGCGGCTGAGGCGACTGTACAGAGGCTGCCCTAGCCATCTTACCCTGTCTCCATGATTGGACAGAGGTAGGGTAGCTCCCATTTCCCATGTTCTATAAATACCCCGCTCAACAGGCCGAGCAAGGGGGGAGAAAAATCTGGAGGAACAAACGATGAGTTTTTAGGGGGACGAACGATAGATAGTGAGGGGGGAACATTTTGAGATGAACAGAGAGGGGGGAAGATTTTGGGAGAAGGAATAAGATAGTTGAAAATAGAGACAAACAAAGAAAAAAAACAGAGAAGGGAAGAAGAAAAAAGAAGAAACAAAGAAGAAAGAACAAAAAAAAGACAGAAATGAGAGAAGAGAAAGAAAACAGAACAACAAAAAAAAACAGATGCTGGTGTCTGTATAGAGAAAGGGGCAGAACTGCCACCTGGAACCAGCAGCAACCTCCGCAAACCACCACATCGCCGCAAGCTGCACCGCCGTCTACGCCAGATAACCTTCTTTCACCGTCACCCCACTTCTTCCTCGCTTGTAGCGAGGTTGCTGCATGCACAATGATAATTCATTCTGCATGCAGCATAAATAGTTAGGCTGATCGCGACCTAGTTTCTTTTGGGTCAAGTGTTGGCCCAACTTGTGTTTTGGGTCCAGTCTCGGCCTAGTTTATTTGGGTCGAGTCTTGGCCCAGTTTTTGTTTTGGGCCGATCTCGGCCCAACTTATTTGGGTCGAGTCTCGACCTAGCTTGTGTTTTGGGGCCTGTCTCAACCCAACTTTTCTTTAGGGCCCGTTTGGACCCAATTAATTTTGGGTCCGGACATGCGGACCATTTTTTGTTGGGGATGGTTTGGACCCAATTCATTTTGGGTCCAGGTGCGACCCAACTCTCTTATGGGTCCGGTCTGGACCTAGTTCCTCTCTAGGCCAGTCTATGCCCTAAATTTGGGCCTAGCTAAGGTAGACTCAACCCACAGGATTGGGCTGGGCCCAAACCTAGTATATTATATTATATAATATTTTTTTTAAATTAAAAAATCAACAAATTCCAAAAACCATTTTATAAAAATATGTGATTTTATCACAAGTTTTCCTACCATTTTTTATTAATATCAATTTTTATTTTTATACTTTAAAGATACAAATCCGGTATTAAAATACCCGGTTTTCGTCAAAACATTGCAAAAATTACACAAAAAACGATATCTTGTTTTCTTGCATACGACTAAGTATTTTAAAAAAAAATCATATTTTCATTCAACAAAAATTTAAAAATATGTGTTAGCATGCATTTTGGCTTTAATAACCATTTTATTAAAGCCATGAGAACTGGGTTAATATTTCAAAAATACCCAAAAAATATTTTGTTTTCTTTTAGTATTTGAGATTACGAATTTATATGTAAAATATATTTTCGATAAAAAAAGGTAATTCTTTTGTTGACATTAGAACGGTTAGGTTTTACCCTACAAGATAAGAATCTCTTCATTAAGGAGAGCTTTTCTCAAACCATAGACAGATCAACAAATAGAAAATATGAAAAATGCCTTAAATTTTATTAGACAATCAAACAATGCAGCTTATCTTAGGTAGGATGTATTTGGGGTATTAATACTTTTCCTTTACGCAATCAGTCCCTGTACTCGATCTCTAAGACCAGCTAGGGTTTCTAGTGACCAAAATACTAGTTGACGACTTCCATTCCGTCTATACACTGACAAAAAACAAGGAATCCTTTTCTCCCCTATTTTCTTGATTTTTCCAGGATACCAAAACCTAAGAGTGGACGATCGCCGTGACGTTGCACACGTGCGACAGCTGTCAAAACCACAATAAATAATTCTGACTTTTCTCACTTTTTAAGGAGTTGATTTTTGTAACACGGTAGTAAAATCTAGGTTGAACCCAAAGAGAAATTATTCTAATTCTTCTAACAAGAAACTAAAATAAAGATTGGGGATTAATAAAGAAACTAAAAAAAATTAAACTTCTAAAAAAAATGTAAAAGATAATTTAGTGTTATATGCTCGGTTGAAAAAGATTGTCCATTCAACAAATTAGATTGATCATCATAGTAAAATAAGTATTCTTTTAATTCAAGCAAATACTTAAATTTCTTTAAGCAAGGAAGACAAAAAAAGATTAAATTAATTAGAAAAAATCCACTAATTCATTCCTTAACATCAATTGAATTAAACATTGAAAATAAATTTTTATATTCGGTGACAAAAGCTTTAAGAGCGAAAAACGATAAAGTATTTCAAGCTATCGTTAAAAAGTTTAATGATTTTTACCTATCTTATTCTTTTAACCTGAAAGTTAAATGAACCTAATTCATTTATTTTGCCCCTTTTTTGTTCCAAATCAACAATTATGTATTGAAAAATTCATAAAAAGAAAATTATACTTACCGCAGAAACCATTCAAAAAGCTTGAATGAAAACAATACATTATGTACCAAATTAGGCAAAATAAGTACTTGAATGTCTAGAAATAAAATTGAAAATATCTCTTCTCACAACCTAAAACAATAATGGAACGTAACTACTCTGATCTGAAAGCCAAATTTTAGTTCATAGCTGTTGGAAAATTGACAAAAAAAAGAGGAGAAACAAAGCGGTGCAAAAAAGAAAAAGAAGAAAAGGAGCTATTTCTACCGTGATTTGCTTCCTTTATTCCCTCCCCTAGCTGCTGTCTTTCGTTAAGATTCTTCTCCTAATTAGGAGTCCTTAATGTTACTTAATTTGTGTTGAAAACTAACTTTCTTGTTGTCATAACTCTACTATAATTTAAACCTTCTACAACTTAGACTTTGTTTCTGACTTGGATTTTGACAATATTCTACCATCCTAACTATATTCTTTTATTCACGACATGTTAGAGGCTTGATCTGTACCTTTCTTGGATCCTAAGACCCACCATTTCTATGGCAGACTCTCAACCTTAATGAGTTACTTGACACCTATAAAAAAAACATTCACGTCAATAAAGTCCTTAAACATTGCTGATTCTTCTAAAATAATCCTTAATATGCTAATTTATGATTAAAATATAGTGAAAAAAGCATATCATAAAAGGAATAAAAATATATTTATTTTATGCTTATCAAATTCCTTAACACTTAAATTTTTGCGTGACCTCGGCAAAACTCCTTTACATCATTAACAAGAACAATTAGAATTTTTTTAAAGAATCATAACATATCATGAATAATGTTCGAACTTCTAAAAGTTGCTTCATCAAGTATTTTTCTTTGAACATAGAATAAACAAATACGTAGTTCTCACAGAAAAAATTCCTACACTTTCAAGTGTTTGAAAGATGTGTTTCACTCAAATTCATTCCACAAAAAATACTCTATTATAAGCTTGCCTTTCTTCCCACTCTGCACCATTTATTTACGTGCATGTCATAAATAAAAAAGATCTTTTTAAGAGTTGTAATGAAGCTTGGGTTTCAGTTTAATGATACTTTTGGTATGGTTATTCATAATCATTAAAGTTAATGGAGCGACACATTCTCCCACATTTATTTCCTTCTCCATATTCTGCGACCAAGTGCGCTTTTCAAATTAGAGCACTTGTGGATAAGGAAAGCTCCTAGCATTAGATGATAAGTGGTCCTTTTATTCAAATCAATACAGGTCAATTAGAAACCTTGCGTAAAGCCTTCAACCTGATATAAAAGTTTTATAAACATGTTTTTTTTACTCTTCATGTTCTTTGTATAATTTTAGTAATCAACCTTGTTCTTTTTATCGTAATAATGTTGGTACACTATTATTCACATAGGGGATAATTAACCAAGCAAACTAACCATTCATATTTTATAAAATCAGAGAGAATAATAGGAACATGGATGATTTTCAAAACTAATTGTGCTCTTATGGCATGACACTCCATCATCTTCATGATTTGGGTAAGGTAGTGTTTCTAGGGTTAAAGTTTGAATTATCGATTTCCACAAAAAAAAAAGTCTATGACTCAAAAGGTTTTTGCAACAGGAAATATTGTTTCAAAGGTAGACTAATAAGCTAAATGAGTTTTTTCTAAAAACAAATATTGCCTTAATCATCTTTATGTATACATGTAAAAAATGGTTTTAAAGAGAACATTGCAAGTTCTAAAAAGAATGTTTGATGGAATAAAATCTCATAAAAATCAAATTATAGAGACCAATGTAGATGTTTTGGTCCTAAGGCTTAAAGTCTTAATGTGACTTATTTCTACCAAATCTAGTTATTCTATTTTCAAAAATCAGAACTTGATTTCACATTCTTTAAGAAGCAAGATTATCATTCAATCATGTTTTAACTTCTTTCATGAATCCCACTGTATATTGTTAATGACATTAGTCTCACTGAAAAGAAAAAATAACATGCTCAATTATTCACTGAAACTTTTATGGTATGCAAAAAAAAGAAAAAAATTTCAATTCCCCATACATTTAGCTTGAACATTGTCCCTAATGTTTAAGTCATTAAAGAAAAAGTAAAGGTGAAGGAAAACTCCCCTGATTTTGCGTTGATGACATGCTGGGAGTTCATAATTTTAGCATCCACAATAGCAAGTTTCACACTATTTAGAATGTATTGTGTTTTTTCTATACCATACTAGATTCGGCTGCTGCATTTGCTGTTGTGATGTTGTGTTCTGCTAAGGATTTGTGTAGTATGACAGAGCAAGTAAATTGTGCAGGAACCAGGTGCTATCAAGGGTGCTGGAAAAGGGGATTTCATTGCTGGGAGCTATACAAAAGGCAAGGTAGTAAGTAAAATGTGATGTTAAAAAAAGTAAAAAAAAAATATAGAAAAGAGAATTCTTTGTCTTTGCATTTTTGTGTGTGGATTGTTTCCACGTTGGGTTACCTCCCTAAAACGCCTTTCTTTATTATCTTTGGCTAGATAAAGTTGTCTTCGCTTCATGCATCCTTATAGGTGCGATTTACCTACCTGCAATAGAAGCTCTACTCGTGCTCCCTTACTGCTATTGTTGCACCATACCTGTGGTTCCTCTTGTAAATCACAGGTTTATCTCATAAATTTTCCTCAATCAAGGATGTGTTTTATAATAATTATATCAACAACCAATAAGTCTTTCTTTCAGTCATTTCTTAATATTTAAACTGTTACTGTTCGATATCTCCTCAGATTTTTAAGTATATCTAGAGTTATAGAACTCTATTTTAAGTGAGATTGGTCTCATTAGAAAGCTAAGACACAAGGCTACAAGTTCATTAAAGGAAGGAGAACCTAGTTCTGCCTCTAAGAGAGTCAAAATTACTCATCAACAAACATTGGATTGTTACTGTTTTGATATTGAACTGTTACTGTCCGACCTCTCCTCAGATGTCTAACTATATATAGAGTTATAGAGCTACATTTTAAGCGAGAATGGTCTCATTAGAAAGTTAAGACACGAGGCTACAAGTTCTTTGAAGGAAGGAGAACCCAGTTTGCCTCTAAGACAGTCAAAATTGCTCATCAACCAACATTGGACTGTTACTGTCCAACCATTACTGTCTTGATATTGAACTGTTATTGTCCAACCTCTACTTAGATTTGTAACTATATTTAGAGTTATAGAACTCCATTTCAAGCGAGATTGGTCTCGTTGGAAAGTTAAGACACGAGGCTACATGTTTTCTGAAGGAAGGAGAATTAAGTTTTGCCTTTAAGACAATCAAAATTGCTCATCAACAAACATTAGACTGTTACTGTCCAATTGTTACTGTCTTGATATTGAACTGTTACTGTCCGACCTTTTCTCAGATTGTTAACTATATCTAGAGTAATAGAACTCCATTTTAAGCAAGATTGGTCTTATTGGAAAGCTAAAACACGAGGCTACAAGTTCTCTGAAGGAAGGAAAACCTAGTTCTGTCTCTAAGACAGTCAAAATTACTCATTAACAAACATTGGACTATTACAGTCTAACTGTTACTGTCTTGATATTAAACTGTTACTGTCCGACCTCTCCTAAGATTTTTAACTATATCTAGATTTATAGAACTCCATTTCAAGCAGGATTGGTTTTGTTGGAAAGCTAAGACACGAGGCTACAAGTTCTCTGAAGGAAGGAGAACCTAGTTCTGCCTCTAAGACAACCAAAATTCCTTATTAACTAACAATACCTACTGCCCAACAGGGTCTGTCATGACCCAATCTCGATTGGTGACCCATAGCTGGAGTTCTATAACCCCAAATTAAGCAAGACCAATTTTCTTAGTTAGTCAATATACAAGCATCAATTCATAATCGACTTTGAAACGACTCATAAGATCATGTTTAGAACACCTTACCCAGTAAGAATCAAGGTTTCTATCTTCAACTCCCTACTTTTCTTTCAAATGATAGCCGACCCTTCCTTTTTCTTTTCTTGTTCAAATTTTCTTGTTAATCCCTTGCCCACCAGTGTTTATTCTACCTATAACCCTTAATCTTGGATGGGTTCTTGAAATTTTGGTGTTTCTCTCTTGATTTGTAAAAATGGATTCAAAAACTCCCTCTTTTCTTTCTTTAAGATTTCTGCAGATTTTTTTGGTGAGAAGATGAGTATTTATGCTCTATAATTATACTCATTTGCATTTAAGCCTCATTTTCTTTAAGTGTCATTTTTGCCCCTACATCTTTTTTTCTACTTATAATTAAGTTATACCTCTTTTCTTTTCTTTTCTTATAATTTCACCCTACAACTTTTTAGTTTAGTTTATTTAATTTAATTTAATCAGCCTTGATTTTTTTCCCGGGGTTTACACAAGCATTAATATGGACAGAAAGGACCTGTATATGGATAGGGCTTGTGTTAGAGTCTGGAAGTCTAACACTTTTGAGGGCATTTTGTTCATGAGGTAAACTACAGTAACAACAACTTTGTTCTAAAGATAATGAGGCACATTCGCACCAATAAAAAGTGCCTTAGTGATCTCTAGAATATGCCTATTTTTCTATTCTGCAATACCATTATGTTGAGGTGTTTGAACACATGAATTTTCATGAAGTAAACCATGCGTTTGGAAATACTAGTGAAAGAGTTGATTATCATATTCCCTAATATTAGCTATGCGGAGAATTTGAATCTTACATGCAAATTGAGTTTGAACCATGGCATGAAACATCTTAAACAAACTGAATACCTCATCTTTATTTTTCATCAAATAAAGCTAAGTCATACGAGTACAATCATCAATAAAAGTAACAAACCAACAAATATCATATAAGGTAGAAACTAGTGAAGGTCCCCAAACATCTTAGTGGATCATAATAAATGATGTAGTACTTTTTTGAGAGCTAAATGGATATGAAATCCGATAACTTAATGATAGATGTCCTAATCGGGCATGCTATAACCAAATATCCTTTTGTAGGGCATCTGACAATCCTTGCATATTGTTTGCTTTACCAATACTTATGTCGTCAACATAGTAGAGCCTCCCTCTTTTAGTTCCACGACCAATGATCTCATTGGTGAGAATATCTTGAAAAATACAAAAAAGTTTGATACATCAACACACAACATTATAATTTTACAGTGACTTGTCCAACTGACATTAGCTTGTTTGATAATGATGGAACAAGTAATGTGTTAGACAATGAGATAAATGGAGAGACGACAATTGTTCCAGTTCTTGTAACCAGATAAGTAAAACATTAGCAATAGCAATACATGAGTGTTTGGGTTCTAAAGTGACAATTAAATCTTTCTCATCATATGTCATGTGATATGTGGTTCCTGAATTAATGATCTAATCACTACAATTATTGTGATTTGTACTAAGAAGAGCCAAAACACAATTATCTGAATCACTAAGAGTAGATGGTCCTCCAAATAAAGGATTTGGGGAATCAACCATTAGCCTAGTAACAGGTTCAGATTCAATGTTCACTAAAGCTATTTGACCTAGCCTATTACTTTTTTCATTATGTTTCTTGATTTTTAAATTCTTCCACCAGTCTGAATACCCATATATTTTAAAGCATATGTCATGGGTATGTTTGAAATTACCATAGCGAGTGTACCCGATCCGGGCCTTGGGTTGGTTATTGGTCCATGAATTGTTTTTATTCGGTCTATAAATGGGTTGTCACATGGAGATGGCTGTTAATAAATAGACAAGAACTCTCTGGCCTGAATAAAAAAAAATTCAAATGTTTAATTTTCAGCCCACCCATATTTTCTCCCCTCAACCCATCTCCTATTAACCCGTCAGTCCTCTTTCATGCATTAATCCCACCCTCTCAAAATTGGTAAGGCATATCAGATAAGTGGTGCCCCCTCTTCGCGCTATTAGGCTCATTCCAACATGTCTTAGCATGACAGATTGTCTGGAATATTCCTTTTTGACCAGAGCCTACGCTTACTCCATCGTAAGTAGTGTTTGTTGCTGAAAGATGTCTACTTTTACACTATTCAGGCGGTTGTCCAACCTATCTAAGAAGGTATACTCCCTATCTTCTTGCTGAATAGTGTTGAATTATTATATGTCATGCTCACACACCATATGATTAGGCTTGTGAAAATCAATTTCTCTCAACAACCCTTGGAGGCTATTCTAGTAGCTTTCTATGGTTCCTCAATTTTGTTTTAATTGTGTGATTTTTCTCTTCAATTTATAGACTTGAGATATGTCTAAACCATCAAAATAAGTAGTGGCAATAGAGTCCCATATTGATTTGGTAGTAGGAAATTTGATAACATTGCCGATCATATGGGGTTCTACATAATTGATCAACCAACTCTTAACAATTAAGTTTTCCATTCTCCATCCTTTAAAAGTTGGGTTTATAGGTGCTGGTTGGGGTAAATCCCCATTGATATAACCCAATTTATCTTTCTCAGAGATGTACATCTCCATAATTTTAGATCATAAAGTATAGTTGGTATCGTTTAGTTTGGTACCAATCTAGGCACTAGAGTAATCTAGTGTTTGAGTCTGTATTTTGTGAAGGATTTGGTCCAGTTTTTAGATAATATTGTCTAGGGTTTCTAGTGTGTCTATGATCTCCATTACAGAAAGGTTTGGGATATTTCTAGGGTTTATAGCAGGATCTTTGCTTTGATACCATGTAGAACAGATCAATGAGGCTCAAAGGCTTAGTCTTTTCATTGATTCATTGCATGATTATATACAATAACATTTAGTATGTGAGATTTTTCACACTACTGTTTAGAAATTAATACAATTAGAATCTCTTAAATATAGAAAACATTATTTTTCAGCTCATGTAATTAACACTTTGTACACTTTTTTTCATATCACATTTGAAGTATTTTTGCATAAAAAGACTCGAATTGTTTGTGAGAGCAACATGATCTTTGAATTTGCTATCAATCTAGGTGAATTTGTTCCCTAAAAGCCTTGTATCGAGTTGAGCACCATTTGAAGTTGAAGACATGAATTTCCAAAAAATATATTAACAATAGAAAAGGCTGAAGACATAGATTTTTCACACTACTATTTAAAAATTAATACAATTAGAATCTCCTAAATATAGTAAATATTATTTTACAGTTCATTTATTTAACACTTTGTACACTTTTTTTCATATCACATTTGAAGTATTTTTACATAAAAGGACTCGAATGGTTTGTGAGAGCAACATGATCTTTGAATTTGCTATCAATCTAGGTGAATTTGTTCCCTAAAAGCCTTGTATCGAGTTGAACATAATTTGAAGCTGAAGACATGAATTTCCAAAAATATATTAACAATAGAAAAGGCCGAAGACATAGATTTTTCACACTACTGTTTAGAAATTAATACAATTAGAATCTCCTAAATATAGTAAACATTATTTTACAGCTCATTTATTTAACACTTTGTATACTTTTTTTCATATCACATTTGAAGTATTTTTGCATAAAAGGACTCGAATGGTTTGTGAGAGCAACATGATCTTTGAATTTGCTATCAATCTAGGTGAATTTGTTCTCTAAAAGCCTTGTATCGAGTTGAGCATAATTTGAAGCTGATGACATGAATTTCCAAAAAATATATTAACAATATCAAAAGGTCGAAGACATAGATTTTTCACACTACTTTTAAAAATTAATACAATTAGAATTTTGTAAATATAGTAAATATTATTTTAAAGCTCATGTAATTAACACTTTTTACACTTTTTTTCATATCACATTTGAAGTATTTTTGCATAAAAGGACTCGAATGGTTTGTGAGAGTAACATGATCTTTGAATTTGCTATCAATCTAGGTGAATTTGTTCCCTAAAAGCCTTACATCGAGTTGAGTATATTTTGAAGCTGATTACATGAATTTTCAAAAAATATATTAACAATATCAAAAGGTCAAATACATAAATTTTTCACACTACTTTTAGAAATTAATACAATTAGAATTTTGTAAATATAGTAAATATTATTTTACAGCTCATATAATTAACACTTTTTATACTTTTTTTCATATTACATTTGAAGTATTTTTGCATAAAAAAACTTTAATGATTTGAATGGTTTGTAAAAGCAACATAATCTTTGAATTTGCTATCAATTTAAGTGAATTCATTCCTAAAAGCAAGCTGAATACATGAATTTTCAATAAAAAATATTAACAATAGAAAAGATCGAAGACATGCATTTCATTCGTCCTGTCATCAAAAAATGACAATCCCTGTATAAGACATCATTACAATCGAATCTCAAGGGGCAAAAAGTTTCCTGATTTTGCCAATAAATCTCCGGCACACGGGGCAGACCTTGTTTTCGCTGTTAAAAATCCTGCAATGCATTCATTCATGGGTGAGTTCCATATCTAATAACTCTAACGTGCCAGATTTCTGATAGCTCTACGAATAAACGCGCATACCTCTGAGCACAGACATAGCAGGTAGCACAGTGGCCACAAGGAACATAGAAACAATTCCGTTCCTCATCGTAGCATATTACACATATTTTTCCATCATATAATTCCTCCGAAGAACCGTTCTTGCCGTCGCTGCTGCTGCTGCTGCTGCTGCTACTGCAATTTCCTGACTCTAAATCTTTGTTACATGTCCCGTATGAGAATAATAAGGACAGTGCTTTTCTTGGCAATAGTTGGTCAGTCTCCGTTGCTCTTATTTCAACTTCGTTCCCCTCTTCAGAATAAGTCATATATCTCACAATTATGAGAACAAAAATCAAGATAAACGCTGCATCATTGAAAAAAGAAGAAGACGATGTTGGTCTGGGCAATGTTATATACTGAACACCAAACTGATAGGAGGAGTGAGCTTTTAATATTGTTTGAAAAAGAATTTAGCCTCGGTTGCCGTGAAAGCTGACCCGAGAATATTTTATTGTTGAATAAAAATAATGTGACATTTTACCATATAATATACAGTGGATTGTGAGCAACTTACCTAAAATGGAAACATACGCAACTAAACGAGCCAAGAGAGAAATCGCCGGGTAACAACCAAGCGAATGACCCTGTAAATATTAAAGCAAAATCACCATCAAATTATAGATGCGAATAATATTGTAAATACATACGAGTTAATTATAATTTATCAAGACTAATTAGCCAGTCCCAGTAGTAATAAAAATAACTAAATAGCCCTTGACCAGCCTGACCGTACATCCTCAATTTAGCCGTTTTGTTTTCCCAAAAATATATTCTTTCCTAATTAAAAACTCTCTTTCGCACCTACTTCGCTTTCATCTCTTTATTTCTCAAAACATAAATAAATAAATAAATTGAAAAAGAAGAAGATATTGAACACCAAGACAACATTATAAATAGATTTGAAGTCATAGGAATAAATTATATAGTTTTTGAAACAAAATAGGTAACGACTTACTGTTTTAGTCCATGTTAGGTTAATTCTTGTGGCTAAATTAACAGAATGGGATTTTGCAAGGTCTGCCATGGAGTACATTGCCTATGCTTCTTTCCTCTCCGCTGTCTTTATTCTGTGTTCTTCAAGTTTCAACATGTATCTAGCTAGAGAAGCAAAAATGAGAATTTGGAGCCTTGAGAAATCATAAAAATGAAAGTAAAATATAAGACGTAAATTAACTACACATATAATAAGCTTCCACTTCACCTGTAGAGACCTTGAAATCAATCTTCCACGTTCAATTCCAGCTTCTCCATCACTAATTTCACGAGGACTGCTACAAAAGAGGATCCTTCATATAACATGC
>Ga0325410_1000403_pt1 | contig 44632 bp, 15 predicted proteins | sample PopdelMetagenome_16_FD_206182 | JGI IMG/M metagenome (GOLD analysis project Ga0325410, IMG submission 206182) | Populus deltoides microbial communities from Bellville, Georgia, United States - Xylem-PdIQD-R3 | ecosystem: Host-associated > Plants > Phyllosphere > Stem > Wood/Secondary xylem...
ACCCGAGTTGTGTCTTTGACAAATTAACTCAAGTTAACTAAAGTTATTTTTTAGATTTTTTTAATTTATTTCTTTTAATTTTATCATTTAATATTTAATATTTAATATTGAGTTGATGGAGTATTGGATTTCATAATTCATTTTAATTTATTTTCAATGAGGTTATCAAAATTTTATAACTTAGATGATAAATTTACTAGGTTAATATAAGTTGAGGTCAATTCAATATGTTATTGTTTTAATATGTTTTTTTTTAAATATCATTTTAAAATTATTTTCAAGCCCATCTATTTTTTGTATCAATTATCTAAGTTATTTTTAAATTTATCAAGTTAATAAAATTAAATCAAGTCAATCTTCACATAATTTATTTATTTTTACCAAGAAATACTTTAAACATACTTGAATATATTTTTATATTAAAAATATTAATCTACCTCGCAAGATAACATACTTGAATAATATAGTTTAGTTACTCGGTAGATTTTAGATAGCCTTACAATAAAAAATAAAAGGCATCATGAGGTCCTCCAAGTAATTTATTTCTTCTCTAGCTCGAAGACACAATCCCTATACCCCAAATTGATTTCAAGACCCGTTTGTACTTGGAAATTAGAGGTTCGTTGGTGAAGAGCGAAAACAATTGCGACATTGTTGACCTACCTGAAATCAAAAGCGAGAATCATGGTTGTTCCTGATTTAGCACACACTTCATGTGGAATAAAGGAACTAGAACGAGTGGGGCTTGTCGATAGGAACGGAACCCTACTGCCCAGCTGGTCTAGGATTAATGTGGATCTTTCTTCTTTTAGTCCAGATGAAGAAGCATGTAATATACTTAAACAGCAACAAGGAAGATATGATGAGCAAGATAAAGCTTATATTGGTGAATTACTCAAGTCTGTGCAGATGGTATGGGATGTGATGGAAGGCCTTATTAAAAGAGTTACAGTAGAAGAATCTGAAATTGTTGTTAGGAAAAATAAGGTAACTTCAAGTCAGGAAAAGATTAGAAGGAAAGCAATCCAAATCGAGAGAATGCCTTCGAAATTCGAGGAGAGGATGCAGCAGAGGGTTGAAGAAAGTTTCAGCAAAGCAAGTGAGGGATCACAGAAAAACAAGAACATACGCACTGAGCAGGGGGGAGACCGTGATGATTCTTTCCCTGCCCGAAAAACTCAATTAAGCTACCGATTTGAACACTGAGAAAAAAAATATTGGATTCTTTCTCTTCAATGGTGATTTTCTTTTTGGTTGGATAAAGGAGGTGAAAATATTGGAAAGATGCAGGGGAAGTACGATGGCAGAAAGAGAGTCAAAATTCGGTGCTATTCATCCGACCTCCAGTTGCTTTACCTTTCACCACTGAGTGAATATGAAGCAGTTGGGAAGGCAACAAAAATTGTTAAAGGTTTCGTGACTAAATTCAAGCAGGGTTTCTTGTTTGGTAATAAATAGAAGAGTTTTCTTAGTAGTAATTTTATTATTTTAAAGCAACATAGGCTATTTGGTTACTAAATTAAATATAATAATAAACCTATTTTTTATTGATTTTTTTTATTATTATGAAATTACAAAACTCATGATGTAAATTGTAATTTAAAATACAAAATAGAATAAGCTATAAATACTCAAAGTAATTTTCCTTAAAAAAAACACTTTGAAATGGAGCTATACGTGACAAGCCAAAGAAATAAGCTATTAATTTACATGAATAATAAAACTCTTAACTTTTTTTTATCATGTGAACGTTAAAACACCTTTAGCATACATATATTAATATTAATATTAACAAAAACTATATGAGGAGCGGAGATCATCGTTCCCTCCTCAACAGTATTTTTTCCTTTTTTATTTATTTAATTAATTTTAAATTTTAATTTTATCCTTTAATATTTAATTTATTAAAAATTAAGATTTCATAAATTATTTTAGTTTGTTTTTCTTAAAGCTATCATAATCTTATAACCTAAATCATGAGTTTTGTGAATTAACCCGGTTAACTCGGGTTTTTTATCCTTTTTTTAATTGAGTTTTAATTTTTTATTTTATCCCTTAATATTTAGATTAATTAGGAATTAAGTTTTATAATTTGTTTTGGTTTTATTTCTGTGAGGTTACCTCAGTTTTATTACTCAGGTCATAGATTTTACAGGTTAATCCGATTGACTTGGGTTTTTTTTGTCATTTTTTACATTGATTTTTATTTAATTTTATCTTTCAATGTTTAGGTTTATTGATAATTAATCTTCATAATTTATTCTAATTTTTTTCTATGAGATTATCTCGGTCTCATAAACTGAGTCAAAAGTTTGACAGGTTAACCTGGGTGATTTGAGTATTTTTTTTATTCTTTTTATAATTGAATTTTTTTTTCAATTTCATCCTTCAACATTATATTAATTGAGAGTTGAACTTCATAATTTATTTTTATCTATTGTCTATTAGGTTATCTCAGTCTCAAGATCTAGGTTTGACAAGTTAACCTAAGTTGACTCGGGTTTTTTTTATTCTTGCTTTAATTAATTTTTTTTTCAATTTCATTCTTTAACATTATATTGATTAAGAATAAAGCTTTAATATTTTTTTTATGATATTATCAAAGTCTCATGATCTAAATAATAAATTTTACCAAAACCATAGACTTACTCAACCGAAAGTTTAATTTTTTTTCATCTTAAAAGCATGTTAGCGATGTCTTGATGATTTTTTTTATATTTTTTAAAATTATTTGATATAATCCGCAATGTAATACAAGTAAATGATCTAATACTATCAAAACACATTTTAACCAAAACCATAGACTTACTCAATTGGAAAGTTCAATGAATATAAATTAATTTGACTAAAGTTATTATCTCGGCTCATCTCAATGTTTGGCTCATAAATTGGACAAGTTAATTCAAGTCGGTATGTTTAGATTATTTTAAAAAAACGAAATGATAGTGTTTGGAGGAAAAAAATATGAAATCAAGTTTTGAATGTATCAACCGGGTTATGGGTTAAATCTGGGTCAAACCAATCAACTTTGGATTGAATCTTTTAAAGTCGACAGAGGAGGTGGGGTCAATCCAGCGAGTTAAACTGAGTATTATAACTACGAATTTGACAGGAAGGAATAGATACCAAAATTTAAAAGCCCTGGAATTGCAGTGTAAAGTCGCATTTACAATACAAGGGTAGAAATTTAGACTTGAATGGTATTTATACTTTTCTATACAAAACAGCCAACAGATCCCTATGAAAGGGACAGTTTTATAGTACTTTATATTAAATGCTGGGGAGCTTTTCCCATCTGAAAAATATGCCAAATTGAATGCTAGTAATTGATCTCCCATCCAAATTTGCAATGTTTTCCATCTACCTTGCCTCTTTTACGCAATGACTGATTAATTTTGTGTTTTAAGATAAATTGATATTTTATGTCAAATATTTACAATGATTTTGTATACAATGACATGAAATTTTGATAAAATAGAGACTCGACTTTAAAACAAAAAAATCATTGGAGGACCCAATTGAAAATCAGTTTTGTGAGTTAGGAATTGAGGTTATAGCAATTATAGTCTTCAATGGGTGTAGCGTGATGGCAAAGGGCTTGAAATCTGTACAGCAGATCTCGAGTTCGAGTCAGGGCTTACATCTCTTGTAAGAGCCTGAGATAGCCGGAGTTTTACTCGCTCACTTGAATCCACAAAGTGCGCTTTTTGAAGGGTGGAGTTTCTTCGAATCCAAAAAAAAAAGTTATAGCAACTATTATTTCGGCCTTTGGTTCAAGAATTTTGACAAAATTAATCGGATCATATTAATTATTAATTTTGACAAAAAAAAATTCATAAATATATCTATTTGCTGGTTAGCATGTAAGCATTGATTTTACCAATATTATTACTTCAAACTCACAACACAGAATTCATGCATTACCATAGTTATAGTTGATAAAAATCCTTCATCTTCGCATTAGGTCCACTGTCAATTGTAATTGTTCAATCAATCAAACCGCGAACCAATGAAATGTACCAGCATATCATGTTGGCTATATTCTGCAATCCCTCTCGGACCCATGTCTTCAAATGTCCCGGTTTCCGAGCTACGGTGTGCCCGGCCGTGACTTAAAACTTGAGTTTTTTAAAAATCTAAATTTGTTTTTTATTTTAAATTATTTTGATATGTTGATGTTAAAAATAAAATTTTAAAAAGTAAAAATATATCATTTTAATATATTTAAAAAATATTTAAATAAATAATCATCATCGTCTCATAAAACTCGTATATATTGCCGCTGATAGATGATTGGTTGGTAAACTAGAAGTAAGAGGGAGAGTAATACATAATACTGAGTAGGGTAACGAATCAGTACGTAGCATTAATAGCCCATGACAACAAGAAAGAATGAACAGAGACAACTCATAGATTATATGTTAGTAATGTAGTTTTGGTGGTTTATAATAATGTATAGAAACATTCTAATTAAGGATATGTTTATTTTTAAAAAAATATTAAATTAATATTTTTCATTTATTTCGATGCTTGATATCAAAAAGATTTAAAGATCTAAAATAATGATTTTAATATATATATATATATTTTTTTAAAAAAAAAAAAAACATTATATCCTACACCACAGCAAAATTAGTTAGTTTTAAGTGGAGTTTCCATGAGTTTTGGAAGTGCATGCTGTAATGGGGCCAGACTCTGTTTAATAACTGACACTTCCAATTGGGTCTCCACCTTAGATACTGTCCTACAAACTGAGGGCAGCTTAAACAGAAACTAAGGGTTGTTGAGATCTACATTTACTGCTATGGAGGCTCAATGCACCGAAACATCTTAAAGCACCATAAGTACAAGGGCTTTGTCTTTATTGTCTTCGAATTGAAAAGCAAGCGTGCAATTACAGCACCTATGACACCCCGTTTGCAGATTCAGGGGTTGATTAAAAACCAAAAAAAAAGAATTTAATTATTTTTATTAAAACCGTATTATTTTTTTAATTTTCTGGTATTGACTCTGTTAGATTTATATTGAATTTCATAAAATTAGTCGAAAGATTCGGTGCATGTTTGGTATTTTATTAGTTTTTACCGTCTTGGAAAAAAACAACTTCGCTCGGATTCAAGTTCTATCATAATTTGAGGTGAAAAAATACAGTAAAAAACAGATAATTTTTTAAAATTATGAACAACGGAGGAACATCTCGGACCCCAGTGCCATTACTCGACAAGTTAGCAAGTACTCGAATAGTCCAAGCCTAGGTCGTGGGCACCCCCTCACCACGTAGCTAAGTACCATCCTCTTATATGGAAACCCGAGGCCTGCTGAAAACCTTCGTTTAAAACTTAAAACCAGTTTAACACTAATAAATTAGATATTTACTTCTCTGACATTCACTTGTTTTTTTTTTTTTACATGTAACCTTTTTCAGACCATATCTGTCCGTCCGAACTCTAAACAAACCACTGGTTCTGTCGAGGAAACAAAAAATTCGGATTAAAATAAACCTTTCAATAGTATTTATTTTTTAATATATTTTCTAACTTAAAAATATATTAAAATAATTTATTTTTAAAAATTATTCATAATATCAATATATCAAAATATCAAAAAATATAAAAAAAATTAATTTTTAAAAAAATCATATTTTAAAAATATAAAAATAATATCCAAACTCAGTTGTTGATCAAAATTTAGTGAATATTTTTAAAAAAAATATCTTTTTCTTATAAAAAGTATTAAATTGTTATTTTTTAAATTGTTTTTCTATAATTATGAAATTCAATATAAATATGTAATTACTGAGGAAAAGATGAAGAAAAAGGGACAGTGAGGAGAGAGAGAGAGAAGCCAAAAACTGAGCACAGAGGTAGAAGACAAGAGTGGAGAAAAAGAGAAGAAAGACCTCCAAGATTGGGCTTGTATTTTACAATACTGCCACTGACTTGCAATCAGCAGTCGAGTTATAAAATTCAAAAGGAAAGCCGCGTGTCGCCGAATAATAAAGAAGGTAATAGCGTGAAGGCAAAGGAAAGAAGACCCGTGGAACTATAGAAGTCCTCTAGAATCAATTCTCTATTATTTAATATTAACTGGTAATAATAATAATAATTAAGAAACTTTATAACAAGTAAACGGTAATAAGTTAAACTTAACAAGTCATGGTATTAACAAGAGATGGTGCTGCATTAGAGGGTTTAGCTCAGTGCTCAATTGTGTGATTTGTTCTGTTTTGTCTCGAGTTTGATTCTTTATGTGTATGTCTGTCACTCCCGCGGTGCCTTACCTACTCACTAGGCTTGCATGATGTTCAGTGGGCCGTGGGAAATAGTCGTGGTGCGCGCAAGTTAGCCCGGACACCCATGCTAATAAAAAAAAACAAGAGATGGTGCTTTTCGAACGTATATGTATTATTTATTTTAATAGTGTTTTTTTAATGTATGCTTTTTTTATTTTAATTTTATTTTTCAACCTTTAGTTTTTTAAAATATTATTTTATGATTTGTTTCGATTTATTTTTTATATGATTATCTCTGTTTCATAATCTAAAATACTAAAAAAGATGGTGCTTTCACTGTGCAATATTAATCTTAATATTTCTTTGTTCTATTTTTTTAATCCATGTTTTATTTTTATTTTTTAATATTTAATTTAAAAAAAATTAAATTTTGATTTGCTTCCTATGTAGTTATCAGAATCTCATAACTCGATTCACTGTTTTGGCTGGCTAACCCAATTTTTTTATCAACTTCATCTTTTAATATTTTATCTGTTAAGAATAAGTTTTCATGATTTGTTTTGATTTTTTTCTGTAAGGTTATCTGAACCTCATGATCAAGGTTATAGTTTGACTGGTTAGCCCATTTGTCTCATTCTTTTAAATGTTTTTTTTAATTTTATTATTCAATATTTTATTAATTCAGGAATTAAGCTTTCTGGTTTGTTCTACCTTGTTTTTTATAAGGTTATTTTAGTTTTATAACTCGAGTTATTGATTTGACGGATTAACTTATTTTTATTAATTATTAAGATTGTTTTTGAATCCACTAAACTAACTGAATCAAATCAAATTAACGTTATCTGTTATTTTTACACGCGCTGCAGGCAGTATTCTATCTCTAAAACACGTGTCATATCATTAAATAATTGACATTAACGATATATCATTAAAATTATACACATTTTTGTTTTCTCTTTTCAACGTTTTATAAAGGGTATTTTTTTAAAATATTTTTATATTTAAAAATATATTAAAATAATTTTTTTACATTAACATATCAAAATTATAAAAAAAAAACTAAAAAAAACCAAAATAATATTTTATTAAAACGAACACGTTTTTAAAACATATTCAACCACAGTTAAAAATGCAATACCGTAGAAGCGAAAGGGGAGCAAGGGCTGTCCGCACACTGCCCGCATCACATTCCACCTTAATTACCTGGAGAAAAGCAAAGCAAAACATATAAAAGTATTACAAATTAAGATATCATTGTCCCAAGCTTTACAGCAAATAATAGATTCATCTTAACAAACCTTTGCGTTTATTAATAAATTCCACACAGTTAAAATATTAATTGTAGTACATCAATTTCAGACATGGATGTTTTCCTGTTCTTTTCTCACTTTTACCCGATTTGTCGAACACAGAATTTAATAGGATAGGATGGCTCGAGGAAACATAAGTATACCGAGAGAGGCATGTAAAATAATGCAAGAACTACAAAACAACAGTAGCTATTTTTGAATCCTTTTATAGAGTTTTTGTCTGGGTTATGATAAAAAAAAAAAACTGTAGTTAATTAATTATTATATAGTATAATATAATATTTTTATGTAATGCTTGGTGTTGGCGTGTGCCATGCAGGAAGCACTGAAGGAATGCCAAGATCCTGGGAGATTATAGAACACATTTTTAATTTCTTCCCGAAAACACTAGGGCGAATTGAATAGTTTTTTAATTTTTTATATATATAATATATGGTTATATGAGAATTAATTAATAATCCATATCGTATTGAATATATTTAATTTATATTCATATATACAAGCATTGTATTTCATACTCTAAATATGTATAACATCAATAAGATTTCGCAAATAATTAGATAATCATAGATCTTAATTATGGCGAAAGCTAGCTAGCTAGCTTTACATGCCGGGATGATCATGAGATAAAAGATTAATTATGATGATTATTTGTGCTATCACCACCTCAACATCGAGTTACGAGTGGAGTGAAAATCTTGTCATTTCTGGATGATGGCAACTCATTTAATATATAAATCCAATTTTTATTTCTATCGGAAGTCGAAAGACTAGAGAAGGATAAGTTCCATTATATAGAAAACAATAACCTCAACATATAAAATTAAAAAAAAAAAAAAGAGTAATTCACCATCTTCATTTATATTGATTAATTAATTCACATCTTGACCTGTTCAACGGTTGTTGTCAGCATCAAGTTCGATATCCATCCCAATCCCATAATGTCAAATCCAGGAAGCATTTGGACCCTGCAATTTGCTATAACCTAATAGTATTAACTTTATCGTCAGATAATGGGGAGGAACAAATACCAGTCCTTTTCATATTTTAGCTGTTTAATTAATAATTATCACCAGAGAGTAGAAAAATCCGATGGAGTGTAGGGAAAAAGGATGTCTGGAACCACGTGGCTCGAAACCAAGTTTGATATTATCCTTGCTTGATTCAAGGAATGCAACCACGTGACCAGTTTATCTTCTGCAACCAATTTAAAGCTGATCGATTTCTTGTTGTTGATCGCAGGAGCTATATATGAGATGGGGAACAATGGGCTCGAATGATCCTACAAGATGGAGTACAAACATAATCTGTGACTGTGAAGGTCCCAATTTGACATCACAAGAGTGGTCTACTGAGATGGTGAACAGACCGAGGAAATTAAGAAGGCTCTGGTGCTGGTAGGGGCCAACCAAGAGGCCATCATCTGCACTGCTCCAATATTAGACAACTGGTTTTATGCCAACTGAGGCCCTGCCCCATGCATGTCTCCTTTTCCAGATATTCTATCAAGAAAATATGATTATGATGGTGGATTACAAGAAAAAACAACTTGATAATTGCTGTTGGCAAGTCTCACCTCGTGCTGATAACTTAAATTCAGTTAGGTACGTTTTTTCTAACTTTTCCCAAGCTTATTAATAAGGGAGATGGGCTTGCATGACATGGTTGAAACAGAGAATTTGACAAGAAAGTTAAAAATAACTTGATGGTGCACCTTGCCTAACTCGTTTAAGTAATGAATCGAATCTGACAAACAAATATAAAAAGTACAGGCAACCCTACTACAGAAGTTTGGTTGGTCTGGATGGTTTTTAATATGGGTGAGTTATTGTATGAGTAGCTATTTTGATAAATAGTTACATTATTATTAGAGATGGATAAAAAATCATTTGCTGTATATTTTGAGAAAAAAAGGGAAGAAAAATAAATTTTACAAGGGCATCGTTAACTTTCTTCTAAACATATCCTAACCTGGATTTCAGCCTTGTCCGTAGTAAAAGCATGTAAACATCTGTCTAGTAAATTTGTTGAGTGGTGGTTTGTTTTTTGTTTTTGCTTTACAACGTATTTTTTAAATTATTTTTTATTTAAAAAAATATTAAATTAATATTTTTTAAAATATTTTTGAATGATTTTGATGTATTGATGTTAAAAAAAAATATGAAAAAACTTCAAATTAATATTTTTTTTAAGTGTTTTTAAATGATTTTGATGTGTTAATATTAAAAATTAAAAAAAAATAATTTTAATTTATTTTTAATTGAAAATTACTCTACACCACAGTATAACAAAACACACAAACTAGCAAACAAAGCAACATGTAGGAAGCCTTATTTTCTTCCATGGGAGAAGAAAAGCTAACAAACAAAAGGGACTGATGTGAAGAATAAGTGAGAGGTCATGTATTCTTCCCAAAAAACAAAAAAGAAAAAAAAAAGAAGAAGAGGAAGAAGGTCATGGGTGAGGAACAGTGCACTATTTGTAGTCTGGTTGGTGAGAGGTATTATCGTACCCAAAAAGTAAAACCTTGAAGATGGAGTTTGGGCCCATTTATGACTAGAGTGGACCAAGCCTGCCATTCTATGGGGGGGGAGCTTTTATTCTGCCATTGTCTCGACGGAAAGGTCTTTTTACAAAAAAAAGGATTTTAATCACTCGGAAAACCAATCTTGGAGCAATGCCTCAAGATTTTGATCTTGCTGTGATACAGGGGAAGAGAAACAGAGCAATGAAATGAAAGCTACCTTTTCACGTGACAAATTTTGGCGTGATGGAATGGAAGAGCTACAACCTTTCCCTGCTTTAATGGCCAGAAAATTATTTTCTTTTCTTAATCCTACTATAAGCACAGCCCGTGCTGTATAAGCTGTCTTCCCAACTGTCATCAACAGCAATTTCTCTGTTTTCAGTGGGAGAGAACGATAAGCAGAGAACACGAGGGTGTGTTTTCTTGCAGAAGTTCTCTCCAGCAAAGAAAGCTGGTATCAATCACCATAGGTTTCGTTATGGTCAAGGAAGAGACCAAAAAACACAGGCCAGAAAGCATACACGTGGACAAAAAAGCATACAAAAAGGTTATCCATATCAACAGCAAGGTGCAACACCTTAATTAAGGACATTAGCAGCCATGATATTGCTAAAACTTGCAGCCAACACCTAATCACCATAGGTTTCCAGCTGTTTTTCGTATTTCAATATCTACATACATCAAGAATGTACTCGGCAGGCAGGCAGGCATTGATGCAAAGCCTCCAATTCAACTACTTGCACGACAACAAATTAGTTAAACCATCAAAACTGGAGATTTTTCTGTCAAATGGCATCAATATCATTTATTTCCATTATATAGCAGACTGCAACAGTTAATGGCATATATACAGGATATGTACAATATGAAGAACTTGATCAATTGAAAAATCAAATAAAAATTTTCCCAGTGACTGCACACAAAATAATAGGGCAAGCTATATTCTTGGGAAAACTAAATTCTAGCCAACACACTGACACTCCTCTCTTTCCTAATGAGAAATAAATCATGACTGCAAGGAAAATAAATATGGCTCAAACCTAAAGAAACATGAAAGAATATTTCCCAACGGATCATCTTGATGCAGAGAAGATACACGAGGCAGACTATAAAAACAAAAGAAAAATCAGAAAATCTAACAAAATTTGTCCCTCTTCATGATTTACCCTTTCCTGCGGAACCTTCTCTCTGACTACGGAAGTGACTGAGAAGCTGCTGGGCCTACATAACACATACAAACATACATTATCATCTAGCATATCTATCCATCATCATCATTATATGTCAAAAAACTTCTTGGTCTTGATTCCCCTATAGTTAAAATATATAAAAAAATTGACATAATAAGGAATACAATCACAATCAACCCACCATGCTTCCTTTCCTAACTGGCAAAAGGTACCAACGGCCTCCATTATAATTTGGCTAGCTAGCAGATACCAGAACAGCTACAGTACAAACAAGGAAAGATGAGATTTGCTGCATACCTTTTCCTTCGCTCTTGGGGTGCCTGACTGGGACAATGCAACAAGTGGAGGAACAGCCCCTTCTTGCAAAACAAGGGTACAAAACTTGGGGCTATTAAGGCACAGCTGCATCAGTATGGAGGCAGCGTTCTCCTTTCCTCTTTGAGATCCTGATTCGACAACCTCAACCAGCAATGGAATGCCTCCTGCTTTTGCAATGGCCATGCGACCTTCGCTGATTGTTGACAAGTTTGCAAGAAGAGCGACTGCCTTGTCAACCATCCCAGTGACAGGATCCATCAACTCAACTAGATACTTCACAGCTCCTGCTTGAACTATTCGAGCCTTGTTTTCATGAAAGATTGAAAGGTTAAACAAGGCAGTAGCCGCATCCTTTTTACCTCTTATAGTCCCATAGGCAAGAAGATCCACCAAGGCTTTGACAGCACCAGAACGGCCTATCTTGGCTTTATATTCTTCTAAAACAGAGAGGCTAAATAGAGCTGCAGCAGAATTCTCTTTGGCACCATCATTTCCTGATCTTAAGACATGAATAAGTGGTTCTATTGCTCCTGAGTCTGCAATCATGGCTTTATTTTCTTCGTTGATTGATAGATTCAACACGGCTGTTACAGCATGTTCCTGGGTTATCTTCACTTCTGAGTACAGCAGTGAAAGTAATGGTCTGATAGCACCAGAATGGCCTATAATGATGCGATTCTCGACATTGTGCTTTGCTAGAAGCCTTAGTTCTTCAGCCGCTTTAGTCTTTATTTCATTTGATTGGCTTTTAAGCCCTTCAACCAACTTCTTGACTTGAGAAGTTGTACATAGATCATGAGAACCTGAGTCGGAAAACTGAAGGGAGTTTGTTCTGCTATAGTTATGGCTTCCATTGCTGGCCATATCATATTTAGGACTGTGAAATTGCCTTCCTGATAAACAGGGAGAAAATCCCTTTACTTTATTGGAAGGAGAAACAGCAGGACATTCAGAAGTTATCTCTCCTGACAAGTCATTCACATTGTCATGCATGGTTAATAACTTCAACATCTCATCTGATGCTGGAGGCACATATTCAATACTGGAGATGGCACTTGAGGTCGATTCACTCCTGCTATGTATATATGAAAGTTCGTGGGATGGGCGCTCAAAGCTTTCAATCCCCATGACATGATACCGATTAAATTCTTCACCACTTAATCTAGATGAAACACCAATCTTCTGTTTCTCAAATCCATTCCCAACTTCAATGGATGATCTTGATGTAGAATTGCTACTGTGCAAAGAACAACGATAACGAAAACTATCCAAGTGCAATAAATCATGATGTGATGGGACAGAGTCGCTTGAAACTCTTACATTGTTTTCCTCACACCAATTTGCTATCATAGCTTTGACAGTGTAATTGGGAATGAGATTTGTGTGAGAGAGTGTCTGACGGGTCCTAGGGCATATGCTCAGCCCATGATCAAGCCACTTCTGGATGGACACCCTATCATAAGTTTGACCAGAAGCCACGATCACTGGGTCTAGCATGAGCTCCAAAGATAATGGACACCGAAAGTACGGAGGGATTGGGGCACCACTCTTAGGATCAAAGCGCTCAACTTTAAGCAACCAATTACGTATGTGAGAGATCAGATCCACAATTTGGTCAATTTGATCCAAGTCTCCTTTTGCTTTATTGACTTTAACATTCATCCTCTCCTTCTCCACTGCCACACTTTCTTTCAAGAGTTCCTGATTTGATGTTAAACCAAGTGTTTCAGTAAGTTTCATAAGATGATTAGTGCAAGGAGAAACATCATCGCTTAGACTTCTCAGAGCCTCTTCTATAAGTTCTGTTATTGTTTCGTGTTTCAAACCTTGAAGTTCCTGCATACAGTGCTGGAAACATTTAAACAGAAATCAGTCTCACACTAGACATATGCAACTAAACAACTAAAATAGTATAATGATTACACCAATCTGATAGATTAGACCACATTAAAAAAAAAATCAAAAATATAAAATGAAAGAATAAAAAAGTAAACCACCAGGAACTGTCTAGTTAAAAAGAAAACAGTGTGGCACAAATATCCCAACTCTATCCACACCTGAACAATAGTTAAAGTTGAAGCGGATGGAGAACTCTGCAACAATCTACATAATATCTGACAAATCTCCAGTGCAGAGCTCTGGATTTTCTTCAATAGTGCTTCACTTTGCTGGACCTGGACAGAGAAAAAACCACATGTCCATTAAGAGTTTGAATCTCAACTACCTCCCCGGCCATCCCAAGTCAAAGCTCACGTGTTCGAATGTCATAAACAGCTACATTTGATTGCCAAGGAAAAAAGAAGTGAAAATAAAAGGAAGAGATTCCATTACAGTTTCAGGTTGCATTTGTTCTTCTAACTTGCAAGCCTCACATAATCTTATAGAATTCATATATGTTGGCTTCTTTAGCGTGGATCAGAAAGACAATTTCAGACTAACAATTACATGACAGAAGACTACTTTTGTTGCTTAGTCTTTCAAGCAACAATATGAGCTTCATCATGGAAGAACCAGCACACAGAAATAATGAAGGCCAATATTTTGAACTCCATCTGAAAGCATTACACACTGTATATTTGATCCACTACACACAAATAAGCTGTTCAGAATTACTCACGCTGCAAATCTTGCTCATCTGTGGACACCAGTTCTCCATAAATTCACGAGCCTCATTAACAGTTGTATCAAGTTCTTCACACTCTTTACATAGGACTTCATCTGAAGATATGCTGTAATCAACAACTCCATCAAGAACTGGTTTCAAATGCTTTAACATCATAACCATGCTCTTATAATCCTTTTGAATAGGCATAAACTTCCTTGTCTGACATGAAACAAGATGAATGAATCGAGAAATAGTGTTGATAAGACATCTTACAGATGATGTGTCCATTGACCTGCTTTTCATAAAGCATAGCAAAGAGATTGCATTAAAACAAAAGAGGAAAAAAACAAACATTTTTAATGCAAAAGGAGTTTCCAATCAGAATAGTGTCAGACTATTTCTTTACAACAACAATGATAGGTTTGTGTTTCTTGATCTTGATCACAAATTTTTTCGTGTAACCTTAACAAGATTTCACATGTTAAGATTTTTGTGTTTTTCATTTTAAGAAGGGACAAAAGGTCGGTCCAGAAAACACTAAATTTATACAAATCCCTCATCACGTAGTAATTATTTCATTATGCAGACATGTAAATCCAAAGATGAATGGGTAAAGGACCATCAAACATGCATAAATACCAAAATCAGATATCATCAACATTTGGTTGATAATTATCATGTGTGAGCCTAATCAATTAGCCAAGCCTAGCAGCAAACTCCACATGCTCACAGTCAACAAGGTCAGTAAATCTACATAGGGCAGCACCACAATGATGCTTGGACCCAAATCAATGAAATGCCTTCCCTCCAAATAAAGCTGGAGTAAGATGCTCTATTCTCAGTTGGTCTCGGCATTTTATGCATTCTGTCTCCACTTGGCACAAGAGGTCCTGACCCAGGCACCATGCAAGTGCCCTCAAGTTATCCCATGGGGCCCAGTAAGTGGCATCATTAAACGCAACAAAAAGCTATCTCAAACCTCAATTCCATCTAAGAAAATTCCCTTCTACAGTGTGCCTATGAGTGTTGCTTGATTGTAGGCAGAGATTTTACATGGGAACAAGAGGACATATAATGAATTCACATGTTGCTGAACGACCAGAGAGCACAAATTATTAGAAAATATACTGTATTTTTGTGCATCTAAACCTACAATAAAGGAAAGACGAGCCCTTCAACAAATATGCAACAACATGCTAAAAAATCATTTCCTTGAATTTGCTATGACTTTGACACTAGTCAGACCTTGCCTCTTTAGAAAAAATAAGCAAAGCCATTTTTTTGTTAACTTCTTTTATTTCATAATGAGGTGATTCCATTTTACCATATCGGAAAAAAAAAATCAATATCTCAATTGTTCCCTGCTTGCCATCAATAAAACAAAAGAGAGTCCTTAGCTTTCATTTGATGACTACCATTTTAAATATACATTTGGTTGCTAATAACACTTGGGGGAATAAAATTAAAATTTTTGACCTCTGCAAATTCAGAAAAACAGGAACATCAATTGCTTACAATCTTATAAAGACCATTTGACCAAGTAGAACAGAACTGATCACTCTAATTCAAGACAGAACAACAAGAACCCTCTATTGCTTATAATCTTACAAACATCATGTGACCAAGAAGAACAGAATTCACATTCGGTTCTTAGAATCAAAACAACATGAGATCTAAAATTACTCTTTTCTTCTCAGTTTCCACAGACACCTAATATTTCTAGCCCCAGGTAGGTTACAAAACAGAATCAGAAAACCAGCCCACCATAAAAAACGATTTGGTAAAGAATATTGCGTCAAAAATCACCACCCACTTGTTATATCACATTTTCCAAGGATTTCACTCAGCACCTCATAGAAGAACCAAAGCTTGAATCCAAAAACAAACAACCACCCATCAAAACAATACTTCCAAATAACACAAATTGTGCAGAAAAAAGTAACATTTCTTGAACATCACCGAAACCTTGTGATCAAAAGAATACCTTTACAATCTATATGAGGAGCTCAAGCCGGTGAATCAAGGCCTAAAAAGCAGATCCTGGTGGACATAGACGTATAACTTGTACAAAAGTTATCGAAGATCCATGCTTTATGCCTTGAAAAAACAGTGTGGATAGAGAACCGATGCCCTGCTCTCATTACAAAGCTGCATTGGAGAGAGACTGTGAACAAAATCGAGGGAAAATAAGATAAAAGGGTTAAAAATAGTGGGACCCAGTTGTTTTTTTAATTATTAATTTAGGGGCCCTTCAGGGTTGATTGCGGATTTGTTGTGTTTAGTGGGGGGGGGGGGGGGAATTAATTAAGAATCATGATGAACAGTGGAGACAGAGAAACGGAATGGGATTAGTAGTAATGGAATCAAGATTAGGTTAATTAAGATTGGATTAGGGATAAGGTGAAAGGGGAAAGTCAAGGCACTTTTTTTTATATATATATATAATTTGCCGATGCAATGGAATGATATCCAAAGTGGATAAATTACTATAGCTACAGAGAAATACTATGATTAGTATGCAGATGTGGAAACGACCTTTAGTAAATGGCTAATATACCCTTGAATCTCTCTTTAGTTTTGCTACTTGCAAATTTTAACATGAATTTTTTAATGGTAATTTACTCTTTTGAGAGCAAAAGTTCTTTTAAAAAATCATTGATAAATTTTATTTTCAAAATTAATTTTGATAGGATGAAATTCTATGTGATGGATTTTTAATAATCCGATTAATTTGATCAATTTGATCGGAACGTTTTCAATTTTTTTTAAAAAAATAACAACATTGATGTAATTAAAATAATTGGTCTAAATTGAATTTTTTTCTTCTTCAACGGATAAATTATGAATGAATTAGAAGTATGTATTTTAATCCTATTTGAAGTGACTCGAAAAATCTTGGTCACGAGAAGGGATTGAATTTTTATGATTCATCCATGCTCTCCTTTGAACCAATAGAAACCAATATAATAATGAACACAAAGAATCCATAAAACCCAAAAAAAAAAAAAAAGCTTGAGGAGTTGGATTTTTGCTCTGGGCTGCCGACTGGTGTTTGGTTTCACAAAACTCGAGCACATCTAACTATCACCCTCATAAAAAAGAACTCGAGGATCGAGTCTATGATTCCGAGGTATATTGATTCTTAAGAGACTGCCTCTTACCGACTGTAATCATGTGATTAGTTTAAGGTTTTAATAAAAGTGATCCCTTAAATTATTGAAGGGCAGCTTCATACTTCGGGACATGCTTGTCCATGCCTATGCTCGGATCGAAAGAGAAACAAGAACTGACACTCTAGCCTACAGCCTAGGATCAGATTCATAGAATTAGAAGCCCACGTCATTATACTTTGTCTGCTTTGTGGACTTCAGCTGTTTTTGTATTTAAAATTCAATACCTTTCCGTAATCATGTAGAGTGATATAAAAAGAAAATGAAACTGATGCAGCCAATCCCAACTAGTTCGAGATTAAAACTTAGTTGTGAACTTACGATAGACATTAATACAAGTTAAACCCTCTTCGGAAAACACTATTCGGCCATGTCCATCTACAATGTTCACCGAAAAGGTGTCATGGCTGGCTGTTTAACCCCTCTATCAGAAAAATCAACGGTAACTTTCAAGGGTATTAAAGTATTTTCACGTGGTTTATTAGTCGTTACCCAACTATCTAGAGACAAAGAAGCATTTTATTATTTTAATTCCATGATGAAATAATTAAAAATCATTAAAAACAGGAAAATTCAAATTGATCTCTAGGGACATTTTCATATTTGCTAATGGTTTTTTCATTAATATAATATTTGAGGGATGATTTGATACTTGGCAAGATAATTTTTTTGTTAATTTATTTTTAAAAAAATCAATTCCACCTTTATATATTGGTTATTTAATAATTGATTTTAATATTTTTATTCAGTTTTTTTTTTTAAACAAATTACGATGATGTGGCAACCAAGTTGTATATTTGGTATGCTAATCCAGATGAATTGGGGTTATTTTTTTTAGTTTTTTTCTTTGTTATTTTTTTACTTTATTTACTGTTACATTTTTTATTTATATTATTAAATTAATTAAGTTTATTAAACTCAATTAAGTTAATGGCTAAAGTCTTATTTAAAAAAAAAAATAAACTGACCCATAGTATATAATAATAAATCTGTCTAGTTTGTAAACTAACTATCTGGTTTACTGAACATTAAAATATATATATATATAAAAACTATCAAGAGGCAGTCAAGTCATCTGAAAATCCATAACATTTTTGTTTGTTGTCAATCAGATAAATAAACAACGTAAAGACAATTCTGGTGGTTCGATTTATAATGGTTTTGAACTTTTTGTTTGAGAATTTCTTCCATCGACATTAATTATTGCACTCTAACCAGAGATTCTAAAAACAAATATTTTAAGAGATTCTCCATGTATAATAGTTTTAAACAAAAACAATAATTTATTACTGTTGTGAAACATAAAAGAAAAGGATAGGTGGGATGAAGATAACATATTTTTATGTTCTTTCTTTTTAAATTAATAAAAATTTATTTTAAAATTTTCTTAAAAATAAATTTAATTGTTATGTGTGTGAATACACACCCACCATGAATATATTATTTGACATGATTTATGAGTGAATGATTATTTTCAAGAGCTAAATCACAAGTAAAAATCGGGATTTTCAATCAATTATATATTTATATCACATATTTATATGTAAATTAAAGAATATAAATGATAGAATTCAAATTAGTAATTTCCTCTCATCTCGGTAGACTAGTTAGTCTTTGTTTAAATATAAATTCATTGTCATGAATGCATCTTACCTACTTCAATCAGACATATTTATTTGTTTTATATTTGTCTTTCATGCAACGCGACACTAATAGGATGCTACCTGATGATTTCTTATGAACAAGAAATACCAAAACACTTAAGTTTTTAGTTCTTGCTGTGATGAAATACTGAATGATTGTCGTGATAGCATGATAACAGCAAAATCAGGTGACAGAGAGACTCGAGCAACTGTTCTGCTCCATTACATCTTGACGGCGTTTGTATTGGAGCAAGACAACTTTCTTTTGTCTTAATGACAACCTAACCGTACTTTTTGTCTCATGAAGTGTGTTAACAAGCAATTGCCAGCTAGAATCTGTCTTGGATACGGACCAACTTTAATTCCTTTCGCCACACAGTGAAGGGGCTACAGGAGGAGAAGCATCATGACTTTCCACATCAAACCAGAGCCATATTTCCCTTTCTATTAAATTTACAATAAAGCATCTAACATTACTTGAGAAAATAGACCTCCAGTAATTCTATACTGTGTGTTTGTGATAAAAGTGTGGTGAGTTTTCTCTGGAGATACAATTCTAGCACAACTATGGAAAAATATGTATTATATGCTTTTCATGAATTACATCGCGCAACGCAAACAAGTTCGGCGTACTCACAAACAAGCATAAACTTAAAGCTTCACTTTCTTGAAGCTGAAATCACACCTTGATAAAAGTAAAACATATATGTTTTTTTTTTAATAATTCACACTAAAAAAAACTTAACTGCACCTCACCACACCTCCAAAAGTATGTGCATAATAATAAGAAAAGGAAACCTCCAAAAGTGCTTAGGCAGGAGTGATCCAGGGCCTACGAGACGAGCCCACCATTCCCCGAGCCAGGCTACTCTAACCGTACTTCCTCTCTTCCAATTCAATACATCTCGACTCGGGCACTCTATTTTTCTGCAATTTGAACTCACAACTCCTCCTTACGGTGGAAACCGTTGTTCCAGTGGTGAATGAGAGGTCATAGCTGAGAAATTGAGATTAGATGAAGGGCTTGCTTGGCTCTATTGTGCTTGTAAGCAAAACACTTTCTTTATTTTATTACAAGAGAAGCATGCATTTTTCTGAGGTAACATTGAGATAACATTTCAGCTTCTCCTGAAAGTAAGTTTTTACCATACATTTTCTCTTAAAAATCGGACCACTGGCTGTTTATGCAGGACCAAATGTAGCCGTAGTCTGATAGATTGGCCAACCAAAATGTTGAACCCAAAAAAGACCTTTTTTTTTAATAGTTGAAAGCACATCCAATGAAACTCCTAGTGCTCTTACTTGAAAAAATTGCTGCTTCTATTTTGCGAACTCGGGTCAACAATCCTATCAATTAAACAATACTTTGATGTCCTCGATCCGAGCAGTATTAATATTTTATATGCCGACAAAACTATGATTTTTGCCGTGTACGCTGTGTTTCCTCTTACCTAGGATGAGTTCATCGAGAATAATGGTTCCCATAGGGTTAACGGACTTGGAAGAAAATGCTACGGCTCAAAAAGACTGTCTAGGGACCATTCCGTTTCAATCTCCACAGAATCAAAGTTGCTGACAGTAAAATGTCCAAAGCTTTGCTTTCTGAGGTGGGCTGGTAGTGTAGTACTCATGTGCGTGTTCAAGCAAAAGTAAAGTGAATTTCAGCTTTGAGAAATTGCTCACTAGCATATATGGGATTCTGATCAAGCATGCCGTGTGCTCCTTTCACCATTTGATGTCAAGAACAAAAGGGTAGGGTTCCTGACGTTGGAATGGGGGGGTGCTAAGGCAATGGGTCAGGTGCATAAAGGCTATTATGTGCAATAACATTACCACAATCCATGGTTAAAGCAGGGAACACATGGCTTTGTTTTTGGAATGGTCCACAATTTCCTAGCCATCACAAGCGGGATTCCATCAACTCAAGATATCCTGGAGGAAAATACTGCCGATGGATTTATGTATACTCAAGGAAGGAATTAAAGGACACTTGTTTAATTCCTTGCGTATTTCAACTCTTTAATTCCTTTTAAGTCATCCTTCCTATCTTACATCCCCACCCAAACATGGCGCTAGAAAACTGGAAGAAACAATATATGGATCCATCATTTGGTATACTTTCCACTGAACATTTACAACACGATTCTTTATTTACAACGAATGTTCAGTTACCAAACAAATAACGAATAATATGCAAAAAAACCAACCTGTGAATTAAGTAGGGATTAAGCGTCCATGCCCTTCAGTTCCAAGGTGAGGTGACATATGATGGTCTCCTTGATGCCACGGATAGCATTGGATTTCTTGTCACGGTGTACTTCTTGTGTTGGGCAGCCACAAGATAATCCATAGGGAAACCTCATAAAGCAGGGTTCGATATTCATAGTCCATGCTGCACTTAGGTTACTGTCAATTAGCAAGAAGTGCCTTGTTGCGTCTTTGAGTTGCACCTTTAGTCTAAATGTAATTAATAATTAGAACAAGCTCACACATCAGAGATGTAAAGATCAAACCAAACATTTTTACAAATCAATGCCAGATCCTTTTTACTCAGGTCCACTTTTCAGACAGCATAAAGCCTTGTAACCCGGTTTATATTGGATCGGCAAATCGGGCAAACACCTTTCTTAGCTTTGATCTCACTCAAACAAGTCATACAACCAGCCATGTGACCGCAAGGAATGCATGCACCTTCAACAGGAGCTTCCCAACATATTATACATGAAGAAGAAGTACCTCCTTTGTTCACATCACTTGTTACAGAAGCTCCAAGCTCTATGGTTGGAACAGACAAGTCCAGTAGACTAAAATCAAATGATGGATAATGGATAGGCCCTGCATCCAATTCCTCATCAGGAATTGGTGGAGCTGATGGAGCTGATGGGGCTGATGCAGTATTTCCACCACTAGTTTCAGAAACAGGGGGGATATCATAACGGGTTTGTACATGACCTTGACTGCCACTTGGCCCCATATTAGGCACAGCGCATCCATTGTGGTCTTCCTTTGGTGCCTCGCCCATCCATCCACTGCTGCGTGCTTCTGAATGTGTGGATGCAACAGTCACGTCCCACCTGTTGTGGCTATCACCACGCACAGGGTCTTCCCAGCCGTTTGCATTAATTACTTCAGAGCTCTGATGAGTATTTGGATGTAGTGGATTGTCCTCTGTGGTAGACTGAATGGATCCACCTATTGCCATTGCCAATCCCACAGCTTCTGCTGAAGTATGATGACCAACCACTGGAACTGTGGTTGGAGGATTGCCATACATTGGTGGCGGCATAACCTGAAAATTATGAATGTTGACAATGGTGTCTTTGTTGCAGGGGCAAGTGGCATACAATGAAGCAAGAATGGAGCAAAAGTCATTTATTTTTTAAAATATGTAAATTAGACTATAAGGAACTTTGCATAAACCAATCCACAACAGCCAATCTTTTAGTGCGCACCAAGTTCTCCATAATTTGCTAAAACATCTCAAAAAATTAGGAAACAAACTAGACCAACCAAACTCAACTCAAGATTAAAAGCTTGAAATGGAAAGTCAAAACACTTCCTTGACAAACAGTTCAAGCCTTTTGTTTCAAAATCTAAAAAAGGGTCACCATTGTGCCCGGGTCATGAATCCACTCCCTTCCACTGCTCTAGATATATGTATACTCTACTTGTTATCCTTTTAAAATAAGCAATTTCTAGTGGATCAAAATTGACGGGAAGTATTTAAGTATCTAGATCAGTTTTTGTAAACCCTTGTGTAAACATTGAACCAAAGATAGCAAGACGTTGTCGAGTAATGAAACTCGGAATGAAGAAAATAAATAAATGATATAAATAATATGGAATGTGATGCGAAATGGAGAGGATAATCTCCATGAATAAACTTAAAAATTGTGATGGAATTCATCTGAGAATTATGAATTTTCGATTCAAAATTCGTAACGTTGGCTAAATTGGTAACGAGTTTCGACGAAGAAAAAAATAATGAAAATTTAAAATAAATCTATGCTGAGAATGAGAAAATAATTCCAAGAAATTAATGTTGTAATGAGGAATAAAAGTTAAGGACGGATTGTATGAAAAATGTTAGTGTAAGCTTCAGTTAAAAATGGACAACGCTATCGTGGAGGTAAGAAGTTTGATAAATAAATAAATGAGCAAAATATAAAATAAATAAGTTTTGAAATAAGAAAATGGTCCTGGGGAGTTAGTGAGACGACAGGGAAGAAATTCAGTAGAAAGACTGCACGAAAAAGTACCGATAACCAGGTAAAATATATGAAAACTATCTAGAAGCTTCTTGAGGGGTAAAATTGTCAAAAAGCCATAAAAATCTCCTTTTAAAAACCAGCAGCAGCTGGTGTTACAGCCATGGGAAAAATGGCTTGAAGAACTTCATTTTCTTTGCAAAAAATGGAGAGATTCTTCCATGAAAGGGGGTTTGTGAGTGATTAAATCAAGTAATTGGAAAGAAAGCATGATCTAGAGGGTTTGGAGAGCAGAAATAAAGGAAGAAAAGTAAGGGTTAATGAGAGAGAAAGAGAGAGCTTGAGTTCTAGAGAGTGGAATGAAGAAATTATGAAGAAAGGCCTGGATTGCTTGGAAAAAAATCATTGGTTTCGTGTGAACAAGAGGTAAGGAACTTTCTTTTCTTGTTCTTTTGAAGTTTTAAGTTGATTTGAGTTTGAATTAAAATGGCTAAGTGATGAATGTTGAGGTTTGTTGTAATGTGATGGTAAAATGGGTTTTTGTTGTTAAATTAGTTATGAAATAAGTTGATGAGCATGCTCTATGAATGGGTAAGTGAAAATCATAAGGACAATTAAAGGGAAACCTAGGGAATTTCTTCGCTCAAAGATCAGCCTAGGAGGAAATATTGGTCTTTGAATGAGAATGCATGAATGATGTGTTTTCGTTTTTTATTGAGGATTAAAAGATGAAATTATGTGACTTGAACATAAATAGATAAAGGAAAAGTTTCAAGGGATAAATTCCCTCTTTTAGCCGAATTACCTTTTGGTGGTGGATGAGAAATCTTGTTATTAGAAGTGATGATTTTGTATAAAACTTATGTGTAAATGTTGTACAACATACATAAATAAGATTTGCTTTGAAAAAAAAAATTATGAAGAAAATTAAAAAAGAAGAAAGAATCCATGAAACTGGCACTTAGAGGATTCGGCCAAGTAGTGAGGAAATTAGATTTGGTTTGTGTTAATTGAATGATATGTTCTAATACATGGATGTTAAATGAGTTTTGGTTTAAAATTACAATTAAGAGTTTAAAGGGTTGAGAACCCATGTGTAGCTGAAATTTCCATAAATATAAAAATGAGATTTGTTTGATGTTTTTGGCTTGGAGCGTGCTAGAATCAACATAGGAATGTTGGAAAATTATGTGTGGATAAGAATTAGAAGAAAATTTAAAGAGATGAAATCCTTTGTTGGCCAAAACATACCTTGATGAAAGGAATGAAAATTTTTAATATTATTGATTGGAATTGTATTAGGATTCATGTAGGGTTTTGAAGAAGTACGGGGGTGAATAAAATTTATCTTGGAATGATGGAGAAATGTTCCAATAAGTGAGGGAAAACCCTTGTGGCTGAAATGGATAGGTTAGAAATTTTTTTTTGAAATGTGCTTATTGAAATATTGAATATGAATGCAAAGTTTCTTAATATAATTGTGTTGTGCATGAACATGTGGATATGAATATATGTTGAAATGGGAACCTAAAAATATATGGAAATGGATAAAAAAAAATAGAATGCTTTGCTCGGCAATTTAAATATATGTGTATGTGTAAATAAACATGAATGGAAAGTTGAAAAATAAGAAAGTGTACTGATAGTTTGCATTATGTGCGCACTAGGAGAGGCATGCTGAACATGATTAACCTCGGAAGAAGGGAGTTAAATCTACAAATATCAGGTAGGTGTTCTGCGAGTTATGTATTTGACTTCCATAGATGAATGGTTGGGAATCAATGGATATCATTGTTGATGTTTAGGATTGATTTTGTTATTAAACCTCAAGTTGAAGGTTAAATCTCCTTAGAAATATGATTAAGAAAGATATAAAGTAAGCAATGTTAAGGACATGTGTACACGGAATGCTTGTATAGTGAATCATGTTCACTCTTTTAAAGTCTACTACATGTAGGGACTACTATAAAAAAAAGATTATAATGATTGTTACATAGTCAGGAATTTGATTTGGGGATTATGGTCATTCGAAAAGGTATAAAGTGAGTTGGATATATGAATTCAAGAGGTATAATGCTGGAGTTGAGGATGTAGAAACAAAGAGTAATATTTGAATATTTCATGCATGATGTGAATGATAACAATTTAGTAGATTAAGAAACGAATGATTTTGGCATATTGATAGTTCAAATACAAGGTTCATGCGAGTTGTTTTGATGGTCAATCTTATTATGTTTGAAGAATGATTGGAAGAATCAAATTGAAGCGTGATGAAGGTTGTCCTGGACAGCCTAAAGGTAGCTATTACAACAATCACATGGAAAAAAGATGTTAGACCATGAAGATAGCACAAGTCTAGACTATTCCAAATAGGGAAATTGAATGTTATTAAGATAATTTCAAATATAACGAGACAAAGATAGATATGATGACCTCAAAGTGAATTGATGGATTATTAATGTGATCCCTGATGCGGAAAGGGAAAAGGCTAGGATGACAGCCTAATTCAATCGAAAAATAGGATTCAAGATCGTAAAAAAGTATAAATGTATTGTAAATGGTGATTTAGGGTGGAGAGAGAGTGTTTAAGGGATGATTACTTATATGGACATGAATTGTAATTAAAAGAGGAATGAATAATGTAGTTTTGGTATGGATTGAAATGGTTTAGGAAACAAACCACTTGATTAATGAATATGGTCAAATAATTGGAGTATTGGCTAAAGTCGTATGGGAACGAGAATAATAGAGGTTTCCAAAGGGGAACTCACCTTCATCTCCGTATGGTATGAATAAAGAATAATGTTATAGAATAAAAGAGTACAAAGTAAGAAACTTTCTGGTAAGGTCTATGAGATTACACTTCTATTGCTACTTTTATAGAAGGTATGTTTTGGAGAATGGATGTCTATGAAGGATGTTTGAAAATGAAATTGAATCGAACCTCAAAGATGATGATCCTATAGATGACTTGTTGTGTTAAGGTATTTGATAGACTAACTTGTAAAAAGAGATTAAAGAATTATGTTGATAATATGCTATATACCCTTATGTTGTGTTAATATTTGAAAGCATTATAATGTTAGTTGCTCGTTTCAGGTTCATCTCAGACATGCCAGGAGCAATAACTTGTTATTGTGATTCCTTCAGTAGTTTTAGGTAGTGATTATGAACATTGTGATATCTTATGTTTTTTGGATTGTAAATAATAGAATTTATATTTTTTGTGGCATGTAATCTAAATGTTTCTTTTAGTTTATGTAAAAGTTAACTTAAGTTTTATTAATTGTTGATGATTATAATTTTTAAGGTGTAGACGTCCTTATTTCATTTGCAAATATCTTTAGTGTTAAAAGAACATTTATGCTTGAAGGATGATGAGAATTATGGTTGAGATGAAGTTTTGATGATGAGATATGATTCAGAATGGTTGCATCAAGAATTAAGTATTGTTGTGCGTGTGTGATTGCATATGTCGACACTTGGGAATATCCTATTTTAGGGAAGACTACCAAAATTTTGATAAAGATTTAAATAACCTTAAAGGGAGTATAACCATGTTATTATAGATTATGAAATTTGAATTGAAGTAGAAAAGGAAAATCCCTGTTTTTCATTGAGTTTCAGACTCAAAGGATTGTAAAATCTCGGGCTGTCAATTTTCACTTTTGATTTACTACTCTCTGTTAGAAAACACTGAAATTCTTAATTTTGTGCCTGTATTATACAGACAAAGTCTCCATAATTTAGATCAGTGTTCAAGAAGATATAAGAGTATCATTCTCATAAAAAATAGTAAAGAGGTTACATTTTAATGACTATACATACTTCTAACATGAGAGCACTGTTTTCTGAATTCTGTAATCATCTATACAAAAAGATTCCAAAGACACACAGTTCATTTAATACATGCGAATTTAGGCTACAAAAATAAACATTGCAAAAGCTAAAACCAACATACCTGGGGAATTCCGCTGCATGCATCATATAACCAGTGAAGCTGCTGTTTATCACCCTCATTGGCAGATGCAAGTTTGTATTGAGTTTCTGGAAGAATGCAATAACCACAGAAAGCACTTCAGTTTAGCTAGTACAATGGAAACATAACAAGTGAGGTGAATAGTGTTCTACAAACACACTAGGAAACTATGAATATTAAATGAAATATTTATCTGCTGTTCACATATTCATAAACTGTCAAGACTTCTATATCATAGGTGACACTCGAAGGCATGCACATCTATGGCAAGATTCTATGAACAATAAAAAAAATAATAGCCACCACCAACAATCATGAATACGACTTACTAGTTGACTGGTCAAAAATAGTAAGCTCAGGATCTGGTCTATTGAAGTTAGGTTCCTCAATTTCAGCATTCCAAAGAGCAATAACTGTACGAGGTTGTACATCCTGTTGATTCAGCAGTGGTGATATTTAAAAGTTTGGAAAATAAGGACAGCTTATGCAAATATGAATAAAACAGAGAACTCTAATCGTGAAGCTACAAATTTCATGTGTTTTCAGCATTTTCCCAGAAAGGGTATTAGAATGGAATTTAGACTTCCCAGTTTGCAGTCAATGTAAGTGGCTGCTACATTGGTGGGGAAACCAATTCTGGTTGATTTTATGCCCAAAAGGAGACATATCATAAACAAAAAGGAGACATACCACAAGAAAACAGTACCTAGATATCTTTTTTGGCACATATGTACTACCAATATCCATCAACAACAAACAAAATTCATGGCACAATTATGAGGTTTTTGAAAACCATCATCCTTTCAGAGGAATATCTCATTTAATATCTTTCGCAATAGGTCATTTAATAGGGTTCGAGGGGGTCAATCCATTAACCTCAATTATCATGTGAACCAGTGAACTTTAGGGTGTGGGTTCATGTAGTAATGGAAACTAGCATCTCAGGCACATGTAGTATGGTACAATGACCCCAGGGAGCTACCTGGCTCCTTAGAAAAGAGACCACTGCCTAAACAATTGCTAAAACTGAGCCCAAGAATTAGAAAATGAAGTCGAGGGATATCTTAAATAACATAGAATATGCCTTCTATATAAACAACTCTTCTTAAAGTAAGACTGAAGTACAGAGACGGGTAGGCCATATTATCATCTTGGTATTAAAAACATTTTGAGTAATAATTCTCATAGGCAAACATAGGAATACAACAGATGTTCACTATAGACATCTAGATCATAAGCAAACAGTATAAATAGTTAAGGTCACCATACCTGGGAAGAAGGATATATCACAAGCTCCAGCTTCTTGGGCATCATGGGATTGCTGGAACCTTGTGGTATAACAGCAGCCCAGCTGCAAGTGATAAGCCTTGGTCAGAAAATTAACCTGATATGTTGGCAAGTAAAAACAAAAATAACACTATCCAGGCCTTCAAAGAAGAGGTGGAAATCATATTGACAATCTAATTAGCATCACAGAAACTCCAGTAAAACCGCCATATGATAAAATAAACAGCACTGTACCAAATGAGAAGCAATTACAAGGGAAAGGCATGAGATAAATGAATTAACAAAGTAACTCGGCGTTATACAGACATTTTTCTTGATAAAAATTGAGGAGCGAATGCTCTGAGAAATCCTGGACCATAAAACTCCCGCAGCCAGCCAGTGAAATAGCAAATGTGACTCTAAAAAAACAAAAAAAGGTGAATATAAAAGTTAGGCAATTAAACCATCTTTCAGTATGTATGGAGGCGAGTTAATAAATTAAAACCTGCGTTCTTTTCAAGCTTACCTCAATAGTGCGCACAATATTTATATTCCCCTTTATTCTAGCAATATCAAGTGCAGTTTGACAATCATCATTTCTCACTAAAGCATTCGCTGAAATATTGAAGAAAGAACCAGAATCCATAAAACTGGAAGCAAACACGCAGCGCTGTGCTAACAAACTTGTGCCTCTCCACTACTTATGACTCAGACTCACCTCCACTTGAGAGAAGTAACTTAACAGTCTGCTCCAGGCCTCTTTTCACCGCATGATGTAAAGGGGTACCCGCATGACGCCCTGCCAATAACAAATGCACTTTTGCATCATTCTTATTTACGAAGCACAAAACTTTCAACTTCATAAATGACTAACAATTACAAATGTGAAGTAAACATTTGACTAATTCACACAATATATATCTGACTAGTAGGAAATAGCACGAAAAAAAAACTTTCTGGTTGCAGAAACTTACCTGGACGATAAGCATTGACATTGGCTCCCATTTCAATCAAAACTTTGGCAACATTATACAATCCAGAATCCATACAAGCCACTATAAGAGGGGTCTTTCCATCTCTGTCAATCCACTGCACCCAAAAGTCAAACTTAGATAACAACTTTCTCTATCTAGACAAAACCAAAACCATACTCACAGGAATTTTGTGCATAATTCATCCAAAAAATAGTAGATATTTTTGTATAAGTTGCAGCAAGTGAAGGTAAAGCTTTAACAACATAACAAGTTTGTAGCTTTAGCGTCAGAATCAACATGATATGGAAAAAGTAGAGAAGGGTCAGTATTATATTAAGTAGTAAGAAGTATATGGTTCGTGATTTTTATTTACCTCAAGGATAGCCCCTTCACTACAAAGAGCTTTAACGGCGTCCACATTTCCGGCAATAGCCAGCTGATACAGAAGTTCGTCTTTGGATTGTTTTTGCGTCATTGAATCAAGACTTTGGCCCATGATTTTGGAGAAGAGAAAGGAAACAAAATTGAAGAGGGTTTATACAAGAGGGTGATTAAGAAGCAGAGGAAATGTAAATTATAGAGAGGGAGAAAACTTAGCAACGAAGGATTGGGGTCATAGTTAATTGACAGTTAACACCGGTAGGATCAAAAAGTTTAAAAGTTTCCACGAAGGCTGCGTTTGTTGTCCGCTGGCTTTTTTGTTAGTTTAAAATTCCTTAAATTCTGTTTATATTTTCGTTTTAAAAGGCTTTTAAAAAAATATTTTTTTTATTTCAAATTAATATTTTTTTGGTGTTTTTAGATTATTTTGATGCACTAATATCAAAAATAATTTTTAAAAAATAAAAAATATATTATTTTAATACATTTCCAAGTAAAAAACTATTATAACAACATTTTCAAATACAATTACCAAACATTTTATACATGTTTTTTGCTACATATAAATTTTAACTATTATTTTTACTAAATATGTATCTAAATCCAGCTAACCATATTTTTTTAAAACTTATTTTTTTCAAACCAAAATCACAAAAGTTACCTAAAAACAAATATATTCTGTTTAAAATTAATTTATGTGAGATTTATTTTGATATGATTCAATAGCTTAACATTATAAAAAATATATAAGTGATTAGTATAAAATATGGTTTGGTTTTAAAATAAAATAAAATGGATGTCTTTTTTATTTTAATATTGAAAAAATAATATGATAGATTCATTCGAGTTTCATACTTGTATCATGAATTTCATTGAGTTTAACAAATTTGATTTTTCTTTTAAAACTATCTTTTATTTAATATTATAATTATAAAAATAGATATTTATAAAATTAAACACTAATAAAATATTATGATATTTATTTGAAACTGTAGCAACCTTATAAAAATCAAACCAAAACAAATTATAAAGATAAATTTCAAATCAACAATGAAGAATGACATTGAAAAACAAAAAATATACATTCAAAAAAAGAAAAAAATTGGAAGATGAAATGTGAAAAAGATAAAAAGAAAAAAAGGGTTATGACTGAACGGGCCAACCTTGAAACCTTTTAACTAGATTCTTTATCTAACCTGAGTTTAAAATCAACCAATGTAAAAGTTGTCCCAACATGTTTCAATTGACATGGCAAGTCTAAAGACAACTTGAGTAACAAATAAGAAGCGTGGTTTAGTGGCTTAACCCGTCAAAATATAATCTTAATTATGAGTTCCACTGGGTTTAATATTTTATTTTTAATTATATTTTACATAATGACATGATAATAAAAATAAAAGTTTACAAAATTAAGCTCCAACCAAGTACTCGAATGTTTATTTGAGATTGTGATAACGTTGTATAAAACAAACTAAAATAAATTACAAAGATGAATTCAAAATCCATAAGATATTAAGAATGAAATTGAAAAAAAAACTTAAAATAATTCACTTGATATAAGCACTTAAAAAATTAAGCATTAATTAAATATTAAGACATTTTTTCGAGGCACGATAATATTATAAAAAAATAAATTGAAATAAATTATAAATAAATTTTTTTAAAAAAGCTAAAAAACAGAGGGTAGAATTTTTTTTTTTTAAGAAAGGAGCTTCTTTATTATTTATATAAAAAGTGAAGTAAATGGGGGTAAAACCCCAATTTATTTTAGCAAAGTAGGTAATATACACATTCAACAACAAAAAAATGGAGTGGATATTTTCATTTTAAAAAATTAATTTATTTTAAAGTTTTTCATTTATATTTTAGTTCGAATAATCTATATGCATATTTAATAATACTTCAATAATTTAATTCAAATAATCTAAAATTAATTTATTTTAGAGTTTTTCATTCTTATTTTAATTCAAATAATCTAGATGCATATTAACGGCCACGGCAAGAGTTATTACCGTGCTTCTTCCGTTTTCTCGGCCTCCCTCGAGGTCTTGTACGAGAGAATGTTTGTAGCAATTTCATAAAGCAGGTTTTCATGTAATAAAAAAGGTTGGGTTTAAAAATGTTTTTTTAAATATTTTTTATTTAAAAATATATTAAAATAATAATTTTATATTTTTTAAAATTTAATTTTACCATTAACATATTAAAATAATTTAAAATATAAAAAAATAATTTTTTTAAAAACCCTTTCCAAAAAAAAACCCTCCTCATCTCTGATAGTTGAACGCATTATGGAGGGATTTGAAGAGCTAAATATTTACTTTGCATGAAGTCAAAAACAGAGGGCAAGGAAACAAAATTATATGAAAACAAAAGGGAATTTATCTAAATTTGTGTTATTGTTTCGTCTTTTTTTTCCCCCGTATCACTGATCACACGGAACTACCACTGAGCAATTCCACCAGCTCTCCTTTTTTCATCTTAGAAAACCCTTTCACCCCCCGAGACTTTGCAAGCACCCTCAGCTCGGGTAGCTTTAATGAACTCAAAACTTCGTATTCAATTAGCTGATGTTTTTCGCCACCCTCATCAACATTTTCAATATCTGAAGATTCACCTTCAGAAAGCTCATCAAACATATCCCCACCAGGGAAAGCAGACTCTGGCTCTTGCTCTGAATCCAACTCGGGCTCCTCCTCTGGCTCTATTTCTGGGTCCAATTCAAGCTCCTCGGTGGTGTCTGGGAGTATCTCAAACTCGTTCCTTTTCTCACCATTTAAATTTAAATGAGATGTAGAATTAACAAGATCCTCACTTGAATAAATGGGCTGGAATTTCACTTGAGGAGTACCAGGTACTGGAGATTTCCGTCGGAATTTCGATGGTGGCCTGGTAAAAGTGGTGTTGGGCTCTAGGGCATCGTTCCTTTCTTTCTTACTTGAGTTAAAGGAGCTTGTGCCTTTAGCTTTCTTGTATGCTCCATTCTCTGGCTGGTCCAGATTGAAGTTTCCACTGCTGACATTGCTGGTTTTTTTCTTACCTTGCTCAGTTGAGTGTTTCCGAAGTAGCTTAAGGAGGGAATCCACAGTTTCGCTCTCTCTACCTTTTCCCTGGGAAGCTTCAAACTTTTTGTCTTCTTTGGCTGCAGCTCTTTCACGCAGTTGAGCCTGTACCTTCCTAAATAGCTCAACAATCTCCTCCTCTCTAGGCCCAGGGGCAGCAGTGGCTTGGAACTTTGGGGCACCGGAGAAGGAGAGTAGTGACCCGTTCTTTGATGTTAACAAATCAGATTCATCGAGGTTTTCAAAGCCACACCTCTCTTCATTTTGCCTGTTCCTGTTTCGTGAAACCTGTTTGTTTTGCCTAGAAAAGTCTGGGTTTCTCCTGTGACCACCAGAGCTTTTGCACACAATGGATGAAGCCCTGAAAGAACATTTCATCTTTCCAAACTGGGCCTGTGAATGATTATAGCGGACACAATGTGAAGAACAAGGAGATACAACAACTGCTCTACCATAAATTCCTGAGCAGAGGAGACACCTGCCTTCTGATGATCCATAACCTACAAATGGCACAGATCCGTACAAACAAGGAAAATTAGTTGTACAGTTTAGGAAATTATACATGTGATGAGGATCTTGATTTTAATAATGAAATTGATGCTATGAGAAGTCAACAAATAATACCTAGACTCAAGATCCTATACAATGCTATTAAAAAAAAAGCAAGCAAAAAGTGTCACGTTAAGGGGTTACCAGAAAGCCAACCAGCCAAACACAAGCAAACAACTGAAACAACAGAGCGACTTAAAAAGGTAAATAGTCAGTTTTGAGATAAAAAAAAGAAACCAGTAGTTAAAACAAGCTAGGAGCAACAGAGAAGCCCTCTCGTTACTTGTTAGACCTAAAAGTCATTCTATCAAAAACATGGTGAGCAGCAATCTTTACTAGCAACAGCTTTCAAAACAAAGATGCAAAAGCGCGTGCCAACGAAAACCCTAGCTGACGAAAAGAAGAAAACGAAAAGATAACTGAGAAACAGGTTCTTCAAACACCCATTTCGGCCAAACCAAGTTTTCTTTCGTTTTCACGGAAACCAAACAGGAGCTAATGAACTTGAAGCAGGAAAGGAAAGGTAAAAGGGAGTGAGAAACAAAATAAACCGAGTACCAGCCAGGTTCTTGGTAACAAGATGGGCTGCTTGTGACATTGTACGAACTAGTTGAGAGCTGTTGGCCTAACAGTACCGCTCTTGCATTTTACTGTATTATTTTCTCTTTTCCGTGTCTTCTTTACATTTTTCTCTGCTGTTTTGTTTATGCAGCATTGCAGCCATTGGAGTTTCTCCGCCCTTGATTATTTGATTTTTCTTCGTTAACTACAGTGATAGCAACTTGAAAAGCAAATACAATAACATTATTATTAAAATTAAAAGTATTATAAAAATTAAAATTAAAATAACTCATAATAAATTTTAATAAAATATATTTCTGATTTGAGAGAAAAAAAATGAAATGAATGGAAAAAATATTAAGATATATAAGAATATTTATAGATGGATTATTTTTTAAAATTTTAAAATTTTAGAATGTTGACAATTATTTTTCTAAAATTTGAAATTTTAAAATTAAAAAAATTGAGGGTTATTTTTTTAAAATTTAAAATGGTGGCGGCCATTTTTTCAAAGTATGAATTTTTAAAAAAAAAATAAAAATAAAAATTTAAAATATTGACGGTTTTTTTCAAAATTTGAATTTGAATTTACTTTTAAAAAATTAAATTTTTAACAGTAACATATAAAACTAAAAATTAAAAATATTCATATAAATAAATTTTAAGTTTAATTTTAAAGTATATCTTTTAACTTTCATATTATTTTATTAATTCTATATTACTTTTATAAATTACTCATATTAATTATATAATTAACAACATCATAGTTATATTATATTTAAAATAGCTATATAATTATATTAAAATTAATTTAATATGAAATATATTAAAATATAAATAGCTTTTCTAAATAGCTTTTTACTATGGAAATAAATATAATTAAAAAAAGTTATATTTATATTATTAAAAAAACTATTTTATCAATTTAACATTTTAATTTAGCCTTTTGTATTGTATTGGAGATGCTCTTATTGTGGGTGCGGACATGGCTTGGCTTGTTGTCATATGATACTGCAGGCGGCAAAGTGTTGGGTTTAGTGTCTGATTCGGAGACGGATCGGTTGCTATGGAGGCTTTGTTCCAGTCAAGTTGCGATTTATTCGGAGGCTCAGCCCTTCGTTCTGTCATGTTCAGCAGAGTCAGAGCAACGCAAAGGCCCAAATCCAACTGCACGCCGTCAGAAGTTTTGAACCCTAGGGAGTAAATGGCAGATTTTAACTGCTGAAATATCTTTATTTAGTGGTGTTTGGGAAAATATTAAAAATTATTTTTTTTAATATATAAAAATAATATTTTTTTTTACTTTTTATAAATTTATTTTTTATATTAATACATCAAAATAATTCAAAAATAAAAATAATTCAAAAATTTTCAAAAACATTTCCATCAATAGCACTTAACACCGAAGTGTTTGAAAATATGTTAATAATTATTTTTTACTCAAAAATATATTAAAATAATTTTTTTAAAAAATATTTTTAATGTAAGCATATAAATGCAATTTAAAAATAAAAAAAATCAAACAAAAAAAATTAAACTTTACCTGTTCCTTTTTAAATGCAATACCGAATAGTGCTTAAGAAGCTTATTAAATTGTGGGCACTTATTTTTTTTCATTCTTTAATTGTAAAACTCAAGGTAGTATATGTTTTTGTATTTTAAAAGTGTTTTTAAAAAAAATAAATTTTTTTTATTTTTTTCTTTAAATTAATATTTTTTGCGTGTTCAGATCATTTTAATATATTGATATCAAAAATAATTTTTTAAAAATAAAAAAAATATTATCTTAATATATTTTTGAGTGAAAAACATTTTAAAATCAACTCCAATCACATTCTCAAAACTTCGAATGGATGTTAAAAACTTCAAAAAGAAAAGATTTCACAGTTTGGCTCACAATGAAAACATGACAATTATTATTATTTTTTTCATTGCAACATTAAAAATAATTGTCATGTAAAAAAAATTTAAATTAATATTTTTTAAATATTTTTAAATGATTTTGATATATGAATATTAAAATTTTTAAAAATAAAAAAATATTATTTTAATATATTTTCATTTGAAAAACACTTTTAAAAATAAAAACATCATGTATAATATCAAACAGACAAAAAAACATGTTCTTTTTAAATTATTTTTTATTTAAAAAAATATTAAATTAATATTTTTAGATGATTTTGATATATAAATATCAAAATAAAAAATATTATTTTTATATATTTTTTATTTTAAAAACACTTTTTAAAAATATTATGTATAATATCAAACACACCAACACACAAGAAAGCACTATGGCCTTGAAGCGGCTTGGTAACCAAGCTTTCAAGAGTTAGAAAAAAACTAAAAGGGTGTTTTAAAATGTGGCAACGATTGTTTTTTAAAGTGTTTTTTTTATAAATATATTAAAATAATATTTTTGACATCAACACATCTAAATAATAAAAAAAACATAAAAAAATATTAATTTTAAATAAAAAAATTCAAAAATATTGTGAAACACAAATTACACCACATCCTCAAACAATCTCTAAGTACATGTTTAATAATTCGGTGCATTATGTTTTTATTAAAGTATTTTTAATTAAAAAACATCAAAATAATTTTTTTTTCATATTTTTAGAATAAATACATTAAACCTTTTAAGATTTGTTTCATGTTTCATTCTCACTTTAGTTTGAAAAATTACATATTTTATATCTCGAGTCAAATAAATTTTGTAAAAATAATTAAAAAGCTAAAAAAGTAAAACAACAATCAAATCATGGAAGGTTTTTTGTAATTATTTTTATTTTTAACATTAACACATTAAAAACATCAAAAACACCAAAAAATCATAAATTTAGATAAAAAACAATTTAAAAAGCAGAAAAAAATAAAAACAAACACTTCGTAAAACTTAAAGTTGATGACAAAAACTCCAAAAAGATTTCACAGGTCAGTTGACAAGGGAGCTGGAAAACCATCTCGCGTGTATAATCGACAATAGGTTATGTAGGAGTCAGAATAGTAGAGCCGTCAAAGCGGAAGGATTCACTTATACTGCCACGCCGAACAGACATAACAGGAGAGTTCAAGTCAATGACAAGAGTTCATTCACTAGACAGGTTAAATGATCTCTACAATATATTTGTGATGATAGTAAAAAACAATGAGACTGCAAGACGACATATCCATAAACAGCCAAAAATTTATTTCAAGTTAGAACAACTATCCAACTGTTAAAGTCCCAGAACCAGATCTGAGCAACGACATATGTGGCAATGAAGGCAAGACAGGAGTCCCAACACAAGTAGCCTGGAAGACAAGAATCCCAACACAAGCAGCCTGAAAGGCACCTGCGTAAGATTCCATTTTCTTTCCCTGGGCTGATTTTCAAATTACAGAACTGTTCACTGCAATACCAAATAAAGTAGAAACTCAAAATTGAAAAAATCCAGCTTCCTGCTATTAGGTTGCAAAGGAAGACCCAATTATCCGATTGCCACACCTGGCCAAAAATAACAGTAAACACATTTCCCTCCCGTAGCAGATAAAACTGAAGAAACATCCACGGTGGATAACAGAAAAGAAAAACTGATGCATGTACAAACCAAATGATTCAGTGTGTTGGTGGACACCGTCTATGCTTTGTGATGTTTTGCCATCTCTTCAACATCCAATTCCACCTCCAGCACTGGAGAGTCCTTTCTCAAGCTGAAATGACTGGCATAAGACAGCAAAAAAAAAATAAAAAAAATCAAATTGAATATCATCAAAGATTTGCAAAAGAAAAGAAGAAGAAGGAAGGTTTCAATAAACTAGCATTCAGCTGCTCACCTATTCTGTACAGGACCATGGTCTACAGCTGTTTGCAGACAGTATATGACTCGGCCAACTATGTTTGACATGGAAATTGGACCAAATTTTCGACTGTCATTGGCTTCCTGTGACCCCCCAAAGAAAAATGATGAAAGAGGAAAAGAACAATCTCAGGCCATAAAAGAATCAAATACAATCTCCAGGCCAAAAGTCACAACTAAACCTAAATGCTCTTGAGAGAAAAAATAGCCGGGGAAATAGAGCATAAAAGAAGAAAAAATGACAACGAATATGAAACAAGGTAAAGTAGATATAAGAATCCTTCAGTTTGATACATTTAAGAAGAAATACTAACAAAACATAAGAAAGCGCTCTTAGTGATAAATGGCTAACTGGGAAACTGCCTGACATTCTAATTAGTACCAATAGAGCTCAGTTTTAATTGGAATGAAATGCAACAAGAAGGAACTGTCCAAATATTATTGATCTCATTTGGTAATATAGTGTCCTAGTTATGGGATATAGTGTTCCAATGATGAAAAGGAAATTAGGTTACTTTAGATATCTACAGTGCAATGCATCCTTCATGACAAAAAGACTAGGTTTCTTGAAGCCTCAACTTTTTGTGAAATCAATATCTAATCCCATCACAAGCAAAACCATATGTCTAAATGTTTCCTTAGTCAGCAATGAGACCCATACCAACTACCAAGTTTGGTCATGCTAAAAGCCTTATATAATGAACTTAATAATCATCAAAAGATGACTTGGAAAAATCTTATCTTGATGGTTTGGGCATCCTTGGAAAAATATATATGCAAATTTCAGTACTGGTTAACTTTGGTAAAAAGATATGATAAGAGAACAGATCAAACAATCCATCAACCTATGTAGATCCTATTCAGAACAGATCGAACAATCCATTAGCCTATGTAGATCCTATTTTTATGATGTCAAAGTAGCATGTACCTTGGCTTTCAACTTCTCATTGTCAGCCAATACCCAACATTCATCCTTGTCAAGAACAAATGGCTCATCTTTTTCATCAGCAGACGCCATTTCATAACCTTCAATAGCAGCTAATCTTCTGACAAGAAAGTTATCTGACTTCTCAGGATCCTTCAAAAGCACTACATCTCCGACAAAAACACGCCTGCCAAGAACTATGACTTATTACTCACCATGTTATTTAGAGCAAAAGAATTATATATATATATATATATATATATATATATATATATATATATATATAAAGCATGGAAAAGGTTGTATCAAGGTTGCCAATAACAAATGAAAAATATAAAATGATCCTCATTTGCAGTAATTGAACATGGCATTGGTGGAACCTGAATGGGATGAAACAATGCTCACAGTCACATTTCTTTAATAAAAAATATATGATCTCCATTTGTAGAAAATAAAGAGAATTTTGGTTGAACCTCGATAAGATAAACAAATACTTACAATTTCTATCCTTTTCTCTCCTAGGGGTATGCAAATGTATGCTTGTTTATCTTAGGCTATTGACCATGCCACATTTCTACAGAAGAAGGACAATAAAATCTTTTCCAAATGATTGGAAATAACAGCAAAATATTCTGTTGTTACACCAAAACAAGCATACCCATTGAAAGGTGAAGGATACCTATCAAGTATAAGCTAAGGAAGAGTTGCCTAAAATGGTCCAGACAGATCCACCACCAACCTAAATAAAATTGATAGTATTGAAGCATTGGGTAGAAAAAAATAGTGTGAATTGAAGAGAGAAAGAATTCTACCGTCACAATAGCTTGTGAAAATTTAGCCTGTAATGTAACTAGATAAGAGGAAGCAGATCAATGTATCTATCAGTGTGCGTCCAAAGATTGGTTCAGTTGAACAGTCATGCCAAAGTCATCATCCATTAGCACAGATTTCTGTTGCTGATAACCCTAAGATGGTCATGTATGAAGTTTGATATAGCTTTATACCTAGCAGCTTAAGTTTAGATGGATTCCATGGCATGGTATTGGAATCTAACATCTGTTTTGCTTCAATGTAATGCTGTTATCCCTTGTGCTAGGTTTGTCTATGATCGTTGTCAACTAGATTGCTCATGGAGTTTGGTTAGACCTAAACATAAGAGGCTTTTATGGTTCCTCTTTTTTGCTGTTGTATATGTAAAGCTTGGTGTAGCTTATATGGCGCTTGGGCTTCTCTACCAAATAGCTCAAGCTTTCTTGTTGGAAAGTTTTACACAGAACAAGTTGAGGAAGCATTAGGGACAGAAGGCTGATATCACAATGTCAGCTTGTTGACCAAATGGTTTAAACTGGAGGATTGTGTGTCTTTGCATGCATATATCTTCCTTCCTCACTTGATCACTTTCTCATAAAGGTGAGACTCTTATCTCACACATGTACGTAAACATTTATGTATCTGGTCCTGAGCAATAGCATTAGAAGTTTTGTGTTAAGTCAACTCTTCCGACTTGAATCCACAAGTTTACAAAATTGGCAGCCAAATACTTTGCCATCAAATGGGATTTGATTCCATAAATCCCAAAAGAATGAGCCTTAAAGTTAGATCACACAAAAAACCTCTTAGAGAAGCTTGGTTCAGATGACTAAGCTAGCAACACATCTACTAACAGCATGCCAATTAAAACACTATACAGAAGGTATCAAGGATTTATTATCACCAGGCAGGGTGTCATGCATCTCGAAAACCATATGGCCCTCTAAGCACTATAAGTTTTACTCTCAATTGTATCGTTTAGTTTTCTAGCAAGCAGGCATCTAAAAAGCTGGCCCTACAACCAGCAATCAACAAAAACACCAAAATCCTACCTGGCAAGTGACAAGTTAGAATCGCCTATACGAATCACCCACATGCAGCATGTCACTTTCCTATTGCCTGATACATTATTTATCAAATAGTATGCTTCTCTGTGATGGTTAAGAAATAAAAAACCACAGACCTACACACATATGTGTAAGTATTCTTACATTGGATCAGCAGATGGTAACTTGCGAACAAGAAGGGTCCCCCCCTGGTCTCCAATTGTTGGGGCCATTTCCTGTCCTTTATTCCAGTGTAAAAAAGTCAACTTTCCCTGAAATAGATTTTTCCAAACTGAATCAACGACTTCTTTATCATTGATTAGGCCACCCTTATAGCTCTGCAACAAGTTGAAGGTTATGTCAGAACAATCAATATAAAAATAGTTCAAAGATCATTAACTTAACCACAAACATGGGTGTAGAAACAGCAGCAAAGTAATGAAGAAGTGTGCGTGGATATCATCTGATGAGTTTGACAATTCAAAAACCAAAACAAAACAAAGCAATAGAAGAATCGGAAAATACAATGACTAGAGCATGTGGCAACAACTCCGAGGAACCTTATAAAACTAGATACAAATCTTTCCCAATTTGAGGACCTTTTCGTTTAACAACAAAAATCAAGCACAATTCTCGTCACTGCAACACAATATCATAATTAAGCTTCCCAGTCAAAGCATTGTTCCCACAAATATACTCATAGGCACCAAATAAACAAGCCCAGAGCAAATATTTCTTACTAGTAAAAGACATGGAGCACGTAAATCTGAATGAAATAATAGCCAAGAAACAAAGCTTAGTCTCCAAAGAAGTGCAAATCATAAAAAAATAAAAGAGAAATGGCACTGAAATATCCCATCACCAGTAAACCCCTGATCAAGATCAACAGAACAAAAAACCCATCAAGCAAAAAGAAATCTTTCTAACAAAGTTTGAGCATTTACACAAGCAAATGAGCCACCAAAACCCAGAAACCAAATACAAGGCAGAAAATCATCAAAACAAAGTATAAATGATAATACTCACAAACACTCGTTAAAGCAAGAAATGAAATCATTAGAAAATGCGAGAAAAAAAAAGGCGGAAACAGAGGGAACCTTATAGCTGAGAGAAACAGAGTAGTCGAGTTTGTTGGCTATGTAACGGAACCAAGTCGATACAGAAACCATTTCCTTTGCAGACAATACTAATTTTTTTTGGTTAATATTAGTGTTTCCCCTCTTCTTTATCTTGGGCTGCCCGATTTTTTCTTAAACCCCTCGCAGATAATCCACAAGTTTCTCCTTTCTCTCTTATTTAACAGTGCCTCTCGGGAATGGCAACGGGTCCTGCTAACTTGCTTAAAAGTGATTTTTAAAATATTTTTATGTATATATATATATATATATATATATATATTAAAATGAAAAGAAATTAAAATAAAATGATTAGAGATAAAATTGAAAAATAAAATTTAATTAAAATAAATAAAATTTTAAATAATAAAATTTATAATTTATAAAAAATAAATATTAAAAAATAAAATTAAAAATAAATTAATTAAATTCGATAGAATTAAAAGATTGAGAATTACTCTTCGACATTGCAAGAATAAAACACATTTTAAGATGAAGAAAAAAAATCATCATTAGGGATTCGTGGTTTCGCGAAAGCTACACACGCCAACTTATCATTAAACGCCATCTTGGAAGGCGATCAACGGCTACCAGCAAGCACTACATGTATCAATTACTTTGTTATTTGTTTATCAAAAGACTATAATATTCTTAATTCCATGTGATAATTCTAAAAAAAAATAAAAAAAATACTCCTTAATTTTAGATAAAAAAAATTAATTACACTGGACAAAAATATAAAAAGCCCCAAAAGCCCCCAATTACAAAATGTGTTTTTTTTAAGGGTGATTATACTATTTAATAAAGTGTAAATTTTTTATTTTAAACCCAAATTTCTATTCAATCCTTCAAAATTAAATGGCAAAATTATTATTTTATCATGGATTGCATTGTTTAAAATCCACGGATAATGTATAATAATAAATATTCATCATCACTTCTTTTATATATATATATATATATATCACCATTATTATCATTGATTTCAATAGACATGGTGATTAGATTTTTTATGGACACAGGTGATTTAGTTTGAATCGGGTTAAACACTAGATTTTGTGTATGCTCGTCCACTCACAACCTATTTAAAAATATAGTAAAAAAAAAATTAAAAGTGTTTTTTATCTGAGAATATATTAAAATAATAATTTTTATTTTTTAAAATTAATTTTTAACATCACAAAATATAATAAAAATAGAAAAAAATTAATTTAAAATTTTTTAAAAATATATTTTTTAAATCACATGTTTAACTGGAATACCAAAGAAGCACATAAGTATGCGTGGTTCAGAAAAAAAGCCCCCAGCACTCGTTATTTGCAATACCGACTCGGTCTTTCCTTCAAAACGACGCGTCATTTTGTACCATGCTGAGTTCCTTTCTGTCATAAACCACGATCTTTTCGCCTTCCTTTGCCTGTTCTCATGCCATGCCTTTTGCCTGATGCCAGTACCGCACCATTCCCCTCGAACGATGTATCGTTTGTGCGGGGCCGCCTTATTAGAAAACGACATGTCATTTTCTAGGGCACGTGTATCTTGAATGGCCTCTCATCTCCACCGGCAAAAGAACAGCTGAAAATTATAACAAGCCAATTCATCCAGAGCTTTCCTTTTCTCTGCTTGCCTCTCAACAAGAACCAGGGTTTTACGATAGCATCTGACCTCAGGTTGGCCAGTTGTTTTCCTCTTAATTCTGTGTTTAATCCCATTTGAGACAAGAAAATCAAAGAAAAAGCTTAACCGATTTTTTGTTTCTTATAAATTGAATCAAGGTTGTGTATTTTAGCTGTTGATGTTTGTGTTTTGAGCACAAAGAAGAGATGGACAAGCTGAAATTATCTGAATGGGGTGAACGGTTGAAGACTGGTGGGGCTCAGATGAGTCGACTTGTAAGTGATAAGATGAAAGAAATACTGCAAACCCCAACACCTGAATCGAAGATGGTTGATGAAGCTACGTTAGAGACAATGGAGGAGCCCAACTGGGGTTTGAATCTGAGGATATGTTCGATGATTAATAGCCAAGAGTTTAGTGGTACGGAGATTGTTAAGGCTATAAAGAGGAAGATTTCGGGCAAGAATTTGGTGAGCCAAAGGCTGAGTCTTGATTTGTTGGAGGCCTGTACTTCGAATTGTGAGAAGGTGTTCTCCGAGGTGGCGTCTGAGAAGGTGTTGGATGAGATGGTTAGGATGATCGAGATTCCGCAAACGGATCAGGGGAATCGTGATCGAGCTTTGCAGTTGATTAGGGCTTGGGGAGAGTCCGAGGATCTTGAGTATCTGCCCGTCTTTCACCAGACCTATATGGTAAGCTTTCTTTCGGTAAACAAATGCTGTCTTTGCTATGGAAATACACTAATTGTTTGTGTAAGATTAGGTAATAATTCGATGTGTTTAATCAAGGATCACTATTATTTTTCACACTAGCAGGTGTGATACGTATGCCTTGCGCCTTTCCTAATTTATAAGCATCATTTGATGTTTTTGTACTGAAAATCCACCTTTTCTATATTTTGAGTTTGGTTAGAATTTATTGATCGGAGTTATTGTGTTTTTTTTACATGTTTTTTTAAACGGGATAAAATTTAGGTATAGTTATTTATAAACTTTGTCTAAATTTTGTTAAAATTGTTAAAGTTTTTAGTCTATGATCATAAAGTAAATTAAAATTTGGGTGCTAATTGCCTAATTTACTCAACATTTCTTTGGGATTTGTGGTTATTAAGTGATAAACTGGTGCCACCTTTTTTCCTCGGTGGAGAAAGATTATTGGATGGGGTCATGCTAGAGTATCACTATGTCTCACTAACTTGTGTCATGTCTTCGAATTTTTGATGGACAAACATTATGGCCATTTATTCCTTGTGTTGCTGGTCAGCACCATAAATGGACGTGCCAAGCGGGGGGGGGGGGGGCG
>Ga0325410_1000404_pt1 | contig 44604 bp, 19 predicted proteins | sample PopdelMetagenome_16_FD_206182 | JGI IMG/M metagenome (GOLD analysis project Ga0325410, IMG submission 206182) | Populus deltoides microbial communities from Bellville, Georgia, United States - Xylem-PdIQD-R3 | ecosystem: Host-associated > Plants > Phyllosphere > Stem > Wood/Secondary xylem...
CAAAATTTTATTTGAAAAAATATACACAAATAATGCATTATTTAAAAAAACTAAAAATAAAAAAAAATCAAGTTTTTTATGTCAAAAATATTTTTTTATCAGTTTTATTTATTCTAATATAAAAATGATTTTTCTATCAAAAGCCTGGTTATTCAAATAAAAACTAATGATAATATGTAAAGCAATTCTAAAGTAAGAAAATAATAGTAATTTAATTATTTTCAGATAATTGTACGTAAACAAATAAAAGAGTATATAATTATAGAAAATAATATAAAAATAATAAAATATATATTTAATTATTATTGAATAATTATGTGTATTTTTTTTAACTTGTGCATATTTGTTTCATATATAATCATATAACAAAATTACAATAAAAAGCTCACATATTATTTTCAAAGCATGAAACAATTACTTTGTTTAAATATCATTGTAATTAATAATCTAAATAGTATATATACAAGCTTAAACGCAATGAGAAAAGATATGATAACCCAAGCATGTTTAGGCTTGCAAAGAAGGTGCACCTAAGCACATGTGCTTGAGTTTAAAGTACAAGGCCATTTGAAGCTCCGGCTTAAAAAAAAAAAATAGATAGATAATATATTATTTACCTCCAACTATTCTAAACATCAAAGGACTCCAATGCTAGGAAAATCAATCAAGTTTTAAGTTTTTGGAACTTGAAAACCCATATTTCACCCATTTGTTACCCAAAAACATGAAAAACAAATCCTTTAACAATCTAAAACCCCATTTTCAATTATACAACATATTATAATCAATCTAAAAAATCAAATAAAAAACAAATAAAGCCCTAATCTACTTTTTTAATATCATTAAAAACTGAAATCAACTTTATTGAGTTTCTCTCTTAAAAACAAATTAATAGACACTAAAATAGGTATTATTAGTGTTAAAATTTGGTCATTCCAGAATTTCTCTCTCTCCTTGATTTCTTTCGATGATTTTCTTTATCATCTTTTAACTTTCAAGGACTAAAATATGAAGAAAAAAATCTATGACCAAATCATAATATCCTAAAAGAATAGGGATCAAATATAAAAAACAAATGAGGGATGGTATGAGAATTTTTCATGCCTTTTGTTGTAATTTATGGCTCATAGGCAGATGCTAGAGTAGAGCAAAGCGGTACAGTAAAGAAGTATTATTGATGCAAGAACAACCTAGATTATTGACTAATTATGATGTACAAACTTGTAGAGACCAAAAAAAACTTTTTAAAAAAACGAAAACTAGTATTCAAGACAATGTTCTTTAGATGAATATGAAGAACATGAACCCAGGCTACCCAGAAAATATGAATTACTATCAAACCTAGAAAATGACCTTTTAAGCCTTTAAACTTCTAGTTTTTTGTCCATATAAATCATATTGTTAATAAAAAATATGTTTGAATAAAAATAACAACAAATAACATCAAATCGTTAAAAACATGCTTAAGATTTCAACTTTTAAAACTGTAACCTCATTGATAGCCAACAAAATATCAAACTTCAATCCAAAATTAACTCTTTATAACAAAAACCAAGTCTAGGAACCCAGGACATAAACTAACAATCCAGAAATATGCATCAAATAGCTATTGCCATATTTGATAGATTCTAAAATAATATTTCATTTTAGCAAGAACAACATTCAAACACCATTGTAAACATCCAACAAACATTAATAACTAACTCAAACCAACATTAAGCAAAGAAAACAACATTTTTGTTTATCAATCCATATAAATGATAAAATATAAAATAATGCTAAAAATATTTAAGAAATATCATCAACCATTGAAAAAACATGAATGGGAATGACATATGGACTCCATTATTGAGTTTTCACGTGGTTATACCTTCTTTAAATTTGCTAGTTATAGGCAGGTACTTCCTTTATTTTTTTCCTTCTTTCTTTCCCTTTCGTTTTCTATTCTTTCCAAAGCTTACTTGTGTTAGACTCTTGAACCTTTATAGTAAAGTCTTTTCAAAGGGTATTTATAGGGTTTTTCTAGTTTTTTTCTCTTCTTTCTTTGATTTATAGGGGTATTTATAGGATATTTATAGGGTTTTTTATAAATTACCTCAAAGATTGATTAAAGCTCGACCCTTTGATAAAAATGAGAGAGTTATGGATAAAAGCTAATAGCTGAAAGCTTTTGTACAAGACTGATTTTGCAATGGTGGTTTTGGTTTTAGGGATACTCGGTGATTTTGTTAGACTTGGAAGGTGAGGAGTTATTTCTAGGCTTTTGATTTTGAAGGGGGGGTTTAAGTCATTGATAAGAACCTTTTAAGAAGCTTTAAGTGTGAACACATGAAACAAATGGGTGGTTTTTAAAACTCAGATGTCACAGTCTAGGCTAATTTGGTTGACCACTTTTGAGGTTTAACCAAAACAACTCCGATTTAAACATCATCAGAAACTACCTGAAGTTGGTAAATAAGATGTATACTTTCGTTTGGATCTAAGCTTACTTAAATTGGAAGTCATTAGTTTCACATTCATTTATTTAAAGATGTCAACTTAATCAGCTCAGAATTTAAAATTGTAATGACAGTTGATCATGAACAAAATATGGGAGATTTATATGGAAGAATTGAGATGTAAATGTCTAATTTAATGAAAATGGGGTTGTGGAGGGGATGTTCTTCTTTCATTTGCAAAAAACCTTATATCATTTGGAGGTCTAGAACTCCATAATGAGCTCTTGAAATGTGTTAACTCGATCATCCAAAACGACCAAGGAAAGAGATGAACAGTAGGTGAACGATGTGTTGTCTAGGTTGAATCCCTAGAAATTAAGGTTTTTAATTTGAGATTTGACAAATTTTATTTTAGTTTATGTTCTTCCAATTGCTTTTAATTACCTTTTAAACTCTTAATTTCATGCAATTTCGTTCCTGCCAAACTCAATCACCAACCCCAAAGTTTAGTGTCTTTTTCATCTTGGTCATTGGTTTCTGTTTTATGCATTTAGATCCTTAATTGACCATCAAACTTTTATGTTTCTTTAATTTGGGCGTTAATTTGATCAATTTCAACTTTTGAAGTCTCGCTTCTTTTACACTTTGATCATTGATTTTAAATTTCTTTAATTAAACTCCTAATTGGCTATTAAACTTTAATTGTTTTCACAATTAAGCTTCTAAATTGACCAATTAAACTTTTTAAAGTTCAATTTAGTCCCTAAACTTCAATTTCTTCCAATTAACACTCAAATTGACTCTAAAAAAAATTAATTTCCTTGTAATTAAGTCCTTAATAAAATTAATTAAGCTTTTCAAAATCCTCATCGAGTCTTTACTCATCCAAATTTGTATTTGTTTACCTCAAATACAACTATTTTAACCGAATGAGTCTTTTGTCAATTAGAATTGGCTCATCAATTTTGTCAATTTTATACATTTTAGGTCTCCAACTTTTTCACTTATTATTTTGGTTATTCACCACCAACTGGAATGATCTTTTGAGCTTTCTTCATGTATATACTTTTGTATTTTAATTTTAATTTTGATTTTTTTTCTAGAATTTTCTATGAAGTCAAAAATAGACAACAACAAACATCATCATCATAATAAAAGTTTTATAATCTTCTTTCATTTCATTTAGCAAAAAAAATAATAATCATGTTTATATATAAATATATAATCTTAATTTACGTCCATGATGAGCTAAAGTAAATTTATAATAGTGAAGAGAAATACGAAAAAGGAAACTTGCTGAAGAGAAATAGAAAAGGAATCCGAGAATAAATAAGAAAGAACAAAATGTAGTATCACAAAAAAAAAAAAACAAAAAAACAAAAAAATGAAGGCAAAAAAAGAACAGAAATGGAAATTGATTATTGTCGCCATTGTTTGAAACGTTACCGTTTCGATGTCACTGGTTTGACCAAACACGCACCCTAGTCCCTCTTGTTTTTATGTCGACTTCCACATTTTTTACCAAAGAACAACCAGATCCTCCTCCTCCACTATCACAATCACCACCACCACGACGAAATCCAATGGCAAACCCAACAACAACAAAAATTCTATTCTCTCTCTTACTATCTCTCCTATTGGTATCCTCATCACTCGCTAGCTCCGATGTTCCATTCATCGTCGCTCACAAGAAAGCCACTCCCAGAAGCCTCAAATCTGGAGCTGAGCGCGTCTCCGTCTCCATCGATATTTACAATCAAGGATCCTCGTGAGTTCCGATATGTCTCTCTCAATCTAATTAGATCTGAGATTTTAACTATTTGCATGCGTTCAATTATCGATGTTTGTTTTTATTAGATCTCAAGTAGAATTTGAATTGGAGCTAATGTTAAATGCTTCTAATTTAGGAAATAAATTGTAATTCAGAGATTTGGTTGCATGTGATGCAAAATTGTAGGGGTTTGAGTAGGGAGATGGGTTTTATTTTTATTAGCAGCGTGTTAATAGAGATTAAATCCATATGGATTTAATAGATGTTTGTTGAGTCGTGGGTCTTTAGAGGTGGATTTTTTTATTTAATCCATTTGTAATTGAATTAAGGATGGATGTATTGATTTCTGTGTAGAAGATGAAATCCGAAGTTGATAGCTATTCATAACAAGAAATTCTGAAACTTACAGGGAATTGCGTAATGGTCAGCCTCAAAGGTTAGAGTGTTGTATAATTGTGGAAGGGTTTAGGTTCAAATGATGGTGGCTAGAGTGTTCCACATTTTAGGATGTTGATCGAAGTTAAATTTTGTTGAGTGATGTGAAATTTCATCGAGGATTAATAGCATGGAGTTTTAGATCATAGTGCTTCAACGAGGTGGACACACTTTATGCGCATAAGCGTTGGTTGATTTTTAAAATGAGTTTAGGTTTGTGGGTGAAAATCAATTTGCTCTTGGACTTTAAGTTTTATGTATGGGATGGTGAGGTTTTAATCACATTGTAATTGATGGGTTAAATTTATGTTTAAGTTGCCTTTAATGATTCCTCTAAAATGCTATGGTGGTCTCTCGTTTTCCCTTTAGCTATCCAGATGTTATTACTTTTTATTCTTGATATATGTAATGAAATGATTGTTTGATACATGACAGGTTATAGTGTTCTCTTGTTTCACTCACTTTTTGTTCTTTTCGGAGTGTCTTGTTCTTCAATGATTTCCTCACTCATATTTTTAACAAAACGTTATTCATATAAAAATAAAGTGAAATGATTCCTTGACACATCAAGGAACCAAGGTAAATTAGTCTAGCATCGATAAAAAGTTTCAGCGAGGAAATGTCAATTTTATTTTTTTAAAAGTTTGGTGCATATAAAGGCGTGCAAATCTACTTTCTTATGTACCTTGTGAGCAGTTATAATTGGAGTTTAAATCCCTTCTGCTTTCAAAAATATGAATAGAATGTTCTGGCAATTGCTGTACTGGCTGGAATGGATGGGAAAATATGTTTCCAGAGTTATAAAGAAACTCTTCATAATAAATGGCTCAATTAGCCTCTGGAAACTTGCTTGATCTGTCGGATGACTTACTGATTGAGTTTATGGAACTGGCGCTTCTGATCAGTAATTAGAACCTTTATTCTTTATATCTGTATGTTCATAAATGGGCAAGAGAATATACACAGTGATCCTTTTGCTTGGTTTTACATATCATTACAAATGCTCCTTTGCTTGTTGGTAGACAATGTAGTTATTTTCCACAAGAAAAAAAGTAGTTATTTTATTTGTTTCACTATGCCAGCTGACTTTTAATGCATAACCCCAGTCCCCTTCTCCCTGGCTGTAGGCAGGGTTCCCTCTTATCTGTTGTCTTGGTAGTTAATTTACTTCCTACTTAATTTGACCTTCATTAAATATAATTTGAGCATATATTTTGTTGCATCTGCTTAACAATGTCTTATTTGTAAATTTACAGGACAGCATATGATATAACTCTCACTGATGATCACTGGCCTAAAGATATATTTGATGTTGTCAGTGGCAATACTTCACAGTCATGGGACAGGCTTGATGCGTGAGTTCCATCTTGCAATAATGACTGTCTATTTGAGCTTTATCATTCTTTAGTCACTGTTATATGTGGCCCTCTATATTTTTTGCAGTGGTGGTCTCCTGTCACACGCTTTTGAATTGGAGGGCAAAGTGAAAGGAATGTTTCACGGTTCTCCAGCAGTCATTACATTCCGTATCCCCACAAAGGCTGCCCTACAGGTTTGATGTTCATGCAGTCTTCTATATTTTCTTTTCTTTGCCCACCATCTTGCGTTAAGTATTCTATTTTCTGATGTCTGCTTTATAACAGGAAGCATATTCAACTCCCATCCTGCCTCTTGATGTCCTTGCAGAAAAACCTCCAGTGCAGAAGTTGGAGTTGGTAAGTTTGTTGTTGGAATCTCAAACAGACAAATTCATATCTCTCTCTCTCTCTCTCTTTCTCTCTGCTGTTTACTGAAGCTTGTCTTTTTTCTTTGCTGTTTTATGGGATCACCTTTGGTCCGGCCAAAATTATGCAGGCAAAGGTATGAATCATCTTCTTATTCTCTCTATCACTATTGGTTAAGAGTTATTAAACTGTGCTTCCTGGAACTCAAATTTGAAGGGTCAAAAGAACTAAGACCTCATCGTCCATTTTTTCAAGCATCCTTACCCCTCTTGACTCCGTGATCGTGGAATTATAAACAGGAAAAAAAATAAAATAAATGGTAATATTATTTGCTAATGTCCACACCATGGTTATCATTTAAATGATTCTTTAAAGTCCATTTTTTCTCCAAGTCTATATAGAGCAACTGTAACTGCTGCTACAAGTCTCCATGTTGATATACTTTTGTTTTCCTCAATATGCAATAATACTATTGTATTCCTAACGCAAGAATTTTTATATTTGCAGAAGCTTTTGGCTAAGTATGGATCTCTAATTTCTGTGATCTCCATTGTGGTTCTGTTCATCTACCTGCTCGTTACCCCGTCCAAATCCGGTGCTGCAAAAGCAAACAAGAAGAGACGTTAAACAGAGAAACTGATCCATTAGCTTTGCCTGCAATTTAGATATTTCAGAGGCATGAGCACTGCTAGTTAAATGGTTTTCCGCCCCTAGAACTGAGAACATCTGTTGAGTGCCTTCGGTTTACATAGTTGTTAATGAGCAAGTGCTTGATGAATCAACCGATCCCCAATTGCTCACTATAAGAACTAATTTATCATCTTTGGCTTTGTACATTTTGATGATCATTTACTGTTTATCAATTTTGGAATTCAGTATAACTTTTTGCCATGAATATCTTGAAATCTCATTTAGACGAGATATAACATATTTGCCAGCTATGAAAATTTTGTTAGTACGAGTTACTAGGTTTAATAACATGGTTCTTGACTGTTACTGTATGTGTTCTCGGGGTGTTGGTCATAGCGCCAACCATAAAAGTGTTTCTTTCTAGTAATTCAAGTATCGTGCAACATGGAGGGATAGCAACTGAGGTCATAACCTGGGTCCTGTATGGTTCCCTTCTATTCTGTAGGATCTCATGTACATTATGCATGCATACATTTATATACATGCACGCATACATACATGATTTAATTTAATAATTTGTTAAATCTGCATTTTCAGATTTTTATTATTGGCTTTTGTTGATCTATTTTTAAGCATTTCTTAGAGTATTGATGGTCAAAATATAGTATCAATAAAACATTATAGAGATTAAGGTTTTATGTATAATAGGAAAACGGGGTTAAATTATATTTTAGAGATTATATTGATGTTTTGATATAATTGAATTTATATATTAGTATTGACATATACACTGTATTATGATATAAAAAATAATAAATATATTTCTTTTATATAGAGTTGAAGCCTTTTTAATTTTTAAAATATATGTACTTTTTTAAGATAATGCAATATAATGATTTTTAAAATTAAACTATATTTTTATACACAGTTTGTATTATTATTATTATTATTATTATTATTATAGGTCAATGCTCAAATAAAGAATAAATGATTTTTTCTTCTTTTTTAACCAAGAATAAACTAAAAGGTGTGGGCGAACAATATATTATTTTAATCATTTGATATCACAATTATTTTGTGCCCCACTTGGCTAATATGTGGCGTCAGCATATTAAAGATCGTGGGTTTGAGCCTTAGCGTGGATAATCACATAATTTTTTTTAAAAAATAAAGGTTGTTCGCCTGTATAACATGAAAAAAAATATAGGGGTGCACGGGCCCGCCTCTACCCCCACGTGTTGGATTGGTTGTATGGGCTTGGTGGCCATTTTTGTGGGCTTTTTTGTTTTTGAATATTTAGTTTTTTTTTAATTTAATAATTTGATTTTTATTATTTAGTTTTGGGTTGCTTATTAATATATATTTTTTAATTTTTTATTATATAATAAAATAAAAAAATTAATTCAACCTCATAAGCTTCATGAATTTAACCAAGATGAGCATGCCCTTTTTATTTTTTACTTTTAATTTTAACTCTTAAAATTTTATAAAAATCTAAATATTTTTTTTTATTCTAAAAAGTTTAGATGCAACCCGTGGCCAATAGTAGAATCTATCCGGGATGTCACATAAACTGTTATGCTAGAGCCGAGACAAGACTGAATTTATAGAAAAGTAAAGTTATTTGAATAAATAAATATTTTATGGCATCAAAAGCAAGGAAGTCGTTGTAGTATAGTGGTGAGTATTCCCGCCTGTCACGCGGGTGACCCGGGTTCGATCCCCGGCAACGGCGTTTACGTTTTCAGAATGCAATTTTTTTTGTTATCCAGGTGACTGACGGATTGGCCTTGCTGAAGGACCTGAACATAAGAGTAATGGCCTCTATATCAACGTGAGAGAGCTAAACGGTTTCACCCGTTGATTTCTCATCTTTAAGTAATTCTTCCGATTTAATTAAACAATTTCGCTCTGGTTCCATTGACCTCTGGAAGATTTCATAATCTAATAATGTCCTCTGCCGATCATTCTATAATTCTCCTTCACTGCGATATCTGTCATGAAATAGCAAAGTGTACTGGCATGTCCAAACACGTAAACATTCTTGCCATGCAACCTTACAGGGCTCTGTGTGTCATTAATATCAGCGCACTTCCCTTGCCATAACCTGCCAGGCGCCCTGGGTACACAGTTTATGCTGGCTTGTAGCAATTTTCTTTACATTGTGAAGGATAATGGCGGTCACTACATAAATGGCTTTGAAGGCCTACCCTGTACAGAGCCTCAAATCCACCTGCTTTAGCTTCAGGCCGGTTCATCTTGCGCCGTGCAGCTCCGGGAACTGATGAATTCAAGATGATCGTGATGTTGACAGTAAAAAATTGATTTCTCAAATCTAAATTATCAAACATGAAGTTGTGCCAAATGTTGTGAGCCATGGTCTCTGCCTTGGTACCCCTGCAATGGATTCCTTACTGCTGCTACTTGATGATTTTTTTTTAATTAATGTGGGTTTTCCAGGCTAGCTTGTATGTGTCACTAATACTATGGATTCTGAAATTTATGGAACTCATGGAGTAAATTCAGAGCTAGAAGAAGCAAACTGGACCAACTAACCTTCAAATCTAGACCGTTCAGTATGTTTACTTGTCAATAGTATCCAACGAACATGAAAAAGAGCTCGTCAACTTTCAGAAAGACAACCCTCACAATATTACAATCACATTAAGAATAAAAAATAAATAAAAACCCCCCTCATCTTCAAGCCTTGCAATCTTCCGGTCTTAACAAAAACAACAGAAACCCACCCATCCATCTATCGATCCATCTTCTCTTCAATCTTGAAGAGCCCCAAAAGATAAAATCATGAGTTACCAGAAAGCCCCTCATGATCCCTACCCTCCTCCAGGTAATCAAACTCTCTTTCCCCCCCTTCTATTTTGAATTTAGAATCTGATTGATTTTGAACTGACAGGGTACTCATCACCTTACCCGCCTCCAGGGTACCCGCCATCAGCGCCTCCGCCACCACCACACGAAGGGTACCCACCACCACCACCTCACGAAGGGTACCCACCACCACCACCACCTCCAGGGTATCCAGGATACCCACCACCGGGGCCACCACCTCCAGGGTATCCAGGATACCCACCACCGGGGCCACCGCGTGGGTACCAAGGGTATTTCGCTGAAGGGTATCCAACGCCTCCAGGTCCGCCGCAGTACCAGCAGTGTTGTCATTATGATCATCACCCTTACCAGGATAATTATGATGGCTGCTCCTCGTTCTTACGTGGATGGTATGTTCTTTTTTTTTTTTTATCTCTGTTTCTTATGTCTCTTGTTGATAATCTTATGCCATTTGGGTTTTTATTGGATGCGGTCATTATAGTGTTGATGTTTTTATCTAATATAAAGGGATGATTTACTTATTTATTTTTGTGAGATCTTGGTCTTGAATTTTGTTTAATGTTATGGGATTCAAGTCAATGATGGAGTTTTAAATGTTTAGAACCAGAAGATAGTTCCATCTTAGAAACTTGTCCGATCTTATCAGTTCCATTTTGGATCAGTCGAGGCGACAACTAACTCCGTCTTAGATTATCCTCCAATCTAATACTGTCTGTAATGAATTGCACTTGATTCGTTGCGGGTTTGCTTTAACAATATGAGGTGGTAGGATGGTGTTGAATCGGCAATTATATATGTAGGATTGGATGGGCATCTAATCCTCAGGTGACCAGGAAGATATTCTTTATCTAACTACTTCGTGAAAATCTAACTATTGCATGACTAACTTTACTATGAAGAGTTTTAGATAATTGCCAGTGAAAGAAACATGCATGCAGATCCGTGTCACAGCCTAACTGTTAGAATACAACGTTTGAAATAATTGCTCAGCTTATAACAGCAATATGCATCTAGTGCTTTTTAATGGCTGTGCCATATCTCTGGCTAGTACTGTACTTACAAAGGCTCGTAAAAGAATAGAGCACAATAGAACTGCCCACGCACCTAACAAAGGTTGGTAACTGTTGGAAAGCAATGGAAGGGTCTTGAATAAGCCTTGTAAATCCTTAAAAACCTGCTGTGGTTGATCGATTATCATACTATAACTTAATGGATTGAGAACCCATAACTGAACAAGCTAACTTGAAATTTATGAAGTACGACTAGGTAACTTGGGTCCTACTCGATATCTGTAAGGTCTTGGTAAAATTGGTGCTAAATCAGCTAGAGGCTTTTGATATCTGGTGTTCATTGGCTAGCGTTTAGTTCAAACTCTGGTAGGATCTGATTGTCTTGTCACCTTGTGGCAAGTAACTCTGCGAGATGGGAACTCCTGGACATCTATTTCTTTTGGGTTTTATTAGGCGATTCATTATTTAAATTATATGAGATTTTCCCCCCTTGTCAGCGAAGCAAAAGGTATGAAACCTTGGAGCTCTAATCAGTAGCCTCCTTGTTAACTTGAGGTCCAAAGGGAATATCAATTTGGATTTTCGTTTTGCTCTTCTTTATAGAAACATGCATGCATACACATACATCACTGTTTAAATATGTCACTATCACAAGTTTGGATTCATTCTAAATTCTGGATAGGGTGTCAGGTATTTTTTGTAGATGCAAAGTTTGGGTATAACTAGGAACTCGTAGGTAGAGAAGTTTGCAACAGAAAGGACATGGAGGAAGCAAGTGGGATGATAGACAATTACGCAAAAACAGCCAAAATACTTGAAAATTTAGTATTAGAAAGCTGTTCTCCTCTTAGAAACTTGTTCAAATTCAATTTTGGAATTGCCCAGTAGGAGGTTGAAGCCAATACATTACTAGACTTTAAACATGCCATATAACTATCTGTGATGGATTGTATAATTAACCCTTGAGGGTTTTATTTAGCAATATGAGGTGGCTAGGATGGCATTAAACATGATGGTTAAGTATCTATAATCTTATTGGAGCACCAGGATAATTTACTTCATTATCATAGCTCACAAATTATGTCGAACAAGATCCTAAACAATTGCCCGACATACAACAGCGGACAGCCATATACATCTAGCAGTTTTTATTGTCTAGAATAAGCCTCTTACTAGTACCATTCCTATGAAGGTCCTGACACGGCATTGAAAAGAAGTGTCTATGCTCATCACAAAAATTGGCAGTCGCCGTAAAGAAAACAAAAGATTTTGAATAAGCTCTGTAGATCATAAAAGACCTGACTAGGTCAATGGATTACCATATTTCTTACACTTGTAGCATTCAGAGCTCGGAATTCAGAACTCAACAAGTTATCTGACAAATCGACAACTGACTGTTACTTCAGTCATAGTCAATATCTATAAGTTCTGGGTCCCCAGGACAAACAGGAGCTTTTTGATACCTTGTGATCATTGTCTTTGATGTTTCTCTCTTGTGGACATCAGCATGTGTCTTTTCCGTGTTTGATATTAAATCTTTGGTTTCATATCCTGTGGCTTTGAGCAGCTTTCCATGCTGCAAATGCATATAGGTTTGTCATTTGGTTAGCAATCTGGCATTCTCTCACTCAATGATTTAGCATTGTAAATGAGGGAGCACTTGATACTTCTTTGTTGCTCTGAATGCTCCCAGTCTCTTAACTATTGGTATTTTGGAAATTGGATTGCTAAATCCGTAGTTACTTCACCTTGCAATATGGTATCTATTTGATTTTGTGTACTGACTTAATTTAATGAATGCCGCCTTTTTTCTTAATTATTGATGTGATAATGATGGTTATTTATTCTAAATGTGCAGTTTGGCCGCACTTTGTTGCTGTTGTGTGTTGGAGGAGTGCTGCTTCTAAAATATGGTTGCTTCATTAAGTTTCAAATGATGTATATGGGGTCTGGTAATTCTGGTTTCGCGATCTTCTTATCTGGTTGTTGAGAGATTCTGTATTTGTATGGGTTTCTATGCGCATATAATTTAATAGTCATTTCCTCCAAATTGGAAACAATATGAATATGCCTCAATGCTATGATTTCATTTATCTTCTAGACTTTAATGCGGCATCCTAGATAAAGTTCTCTGGCAAAGCTTACTCCTGTGCTGAAAGCTTCTAGCAAAGCATTTCTTTCTTTTCTTTTGCGTCAGCAAGGAAAGCTTCATATTTACTCTGCAAGCTGATGTCAGTTACTTCATGACTTTGAAGGATCGTGGAAGGTGGAAAAGGTCTCCATTAAGTTAAAAGTAAAGGTTGTAAGCTAATGGTCAACTGCTTGTATTATCGGCAAGAACCCACAAAAGATACCTGCGTGAAGTTTTCAGGAAACTTCTCTCTTTGGAGGGAAAGCATACGTTGGGACACCTTCAACTGCAGTAGAGGAGTTGCGCAATATGAAATTTGGTACAGCTTATTATCATCTGCTAGAAGCCAAGAATTCATTAATATACTGACGTTGACTGCCGTTTATGATTTCCCAGCGCTTCTGCTATGCTACTTGGGGTCCGTTTTGTGGTGTAGATGGTGTTTTGCTATAACGGTGGTTTAAAAAATGTTTGGTTAATTAATATATATTATAATTTCATATTTATTTTGCTAAAAACTCTTAATTTGTGGGGGTTTTTTTTAATTTATTTTTTCAAACTCCCACCACAAAAACTATTACAACCAAACGCAAAACACAAGTATTTGAGAATATTTTTATTTGTAAGTGTATTTTATTTGATAAAATATCAAACTAATGGTTTTTAGTGTTTTTTATAGTTTTAATGTCAAAAATAAAATAAAAAATTTATATTAATATATTTTAATGCATTATGATATCAAAAAACTTTAAGTTGGTATAATTTTAGCTAAGCTTAGCCACACCTAGAATTTTATTTACCTGAAGAACTTCCATTCATGTGTGTTACTAACAAGCTGAAATCCTAGCAAAGAGCATGGAAGTCAAGTCAAGTACAATCCGGTTTATATTTCGAGTTATAGGTTTGACGAGATTTAAATTGACCTGTTCACGAGTTAATTAGAAGTGGCCAACCGGGTCAACTCTTAACCATGTCCGATCCGATATAAAACCTGACTCAAACCCCATTGACACAGAATGAGTTTTTAACAACATTGATGCATGACAGAATGAAAGGACCGTGTGATATAATTGGGTGAGCTAATAAACCCACTTGGCTTTGTTAAAGAATCTAGCAAAACTCTTCTGCCCCATACTCTATAGGAGTTCCATTATCTCCAGTCTTGTGAAGATCTGCTTAAAAGGAAGGTAGGCAAACTCGTACTTGAGAATCCAATTCCTGCTGGAACTGGCTGATCATGCCAATACTTGCACAGTTATATCTATAAAAACATGAAGTACAAAGTAGCAATCTCTTACAAATTAAAAAAAAAAAAAAATAGTCGCATGCCACTGGAACACCAATAGGCTAAAAAATCCATAAAATCAGCTGCCTAAACAAAGTACAACTACTTAATAACAGTGAAATAGTGGGCAGGGCCTAAAAAACACACCCCTGGTTCACCTATAAAGTCCAAACGAACTCTGGTGCATCTTCCCTTCGCCCCGCCAAAGTCCGATATAGGAACATCTTCTCTACCTTTTGGCTATCATCAGCACTAGCATCCGTCTGATCATTTTCATTAATGATCTCCACATTGAGCCTTGGCATCTTCTTCGCAAGGGACTTGCAGCCTCCAAGGGTAACTTCGCACGATGACATCCAAAGGGATCGCATTGTTTCATACTTTCCCACGTCCATTAAAAGCGCTGCATTACCAAAAGGGCAGTCCCTTATCTCTAGCTTGCGAAGCTTTTTGCAACCATTCAACAGATACTGCATTCCCTTGTCAGTGTCCCCAGCAAATGCAATAGAAAGCATTTCAAGCTGCTCGGCATACATTCCAATGTAGAGGAAAACTTTATCAGTCAGCAGGCCAGCCATTGACAACCGCCTGAGACCCTTGCATGAATGAACAATAGCCCCAAAACCTTCATCCAATGGCTGATTGGTCACAGCGTCTGGTTTTGTGGGGTCAAGGATGCACAACCGGAAGCGGGTAAAGTTGGGGCGGTTCTTAGCTACAGTAATGAGGGCTGCATTGGTCATCTGCTGACAGAAGTATAGAATTGAGTGGAGCTTATGGCAACCACTAGAAAGAGCGACCAAGCCCACTTCTGTCACAGCTGCATTCCCTACGTACGGATCAGAAGGAAAGACCCTTATTTCCTGCAAATCCTTGCAAGTGGAAGCAACAACTTCTAGTCCTTGGTCTCCAATGCAGTCCAGTATCTACAGATATAGCAAAAACCACTAAAAGTCAGCATGAGAACAAGTAAACTTGTGAGTTCCTAAAAACAGGTAAACAGGCATACCCATAAGCGCTGGAGTTTCATGCAGTGGCGAATTAGCTTTATGAGCTCAGCACCATGAATTCCTGGAGCATAACTTAAGTTCAAGGAAGTCAAGTTCGGGCAAATTAAGTGAAAAGCTGATAGGCAGTGGGGAGCAACCTCCAGAAATCCTGACAAACTCTTGACTGACATACACTTTTGAATAGCCATCACTAATTTATTATAGGTCTCAGAATCTGGATCATTTACATAAGACCCTACACCCAAGTCCACTAAATGAGGTGCTCGGATCAATATTTTTTGAAGTACATCAAGTGGCACTGCATGATTTAACCTCAAACTCCTCAGATTAGGAGATCTTGCTATAAGTCTCTCAAGTGCTGCTACATTGACCTCTCCTTTGAGACATGCAAAATTAAGTGATACAAGAGATGTACAGGCATCAGGAAAGCAGCTAAGCCAATGGCCTCTATGATCTTCGACATCGTTTTCTTGCAGGTCCAGCTCCCTAAGAAACCTGGGTTGAAGAAAGACATTCAAAGTAGTTAGAACATAGCTAATTATCTCCTGAAACCAATCTCCTGAAACCCCTCACGTCATTTCCTTCTATTCGTATTAAGTCAACGAAATGATTATTGCTCCTTGTTTAGTCAGCATTGTATCTTTCAGAGGCTTTTAAAGAGATCAAATTGGATACCAATTTTCACAAATAATTGAAGCCTCAAACGTGAAATAACCATCTGGACTAACAATGAACGCCACTTAAGACTCAATTGGGAATTAGAAAGAGACTTCAGAAATCATAAAGGGAGGTTCTTTTGTTTTGTTTTTTTTTTTTGGAACGAGGGACCAATGCAGTAACATTTACAAATAGCAACACCAACACCACAGAAATGCCTACAGAACATTATAAATAACAGTAAGTATAGAGCTGAATCACATGCCCTTCAAGATCAAAAAACAAAAGAATCATCAAATCATCCAACACTTTTCACTGTACAGTTATACCAAGCTACATCCACCTCTCCATTATAGATTCCTAAGCCTTTTACGGTGTAATTTTACTCTATATTCAGCAGCTGGCAAGCAGATACAAGCATTAATTGCTTAATAACCATACATCCACCGTCAATTTGACAGCCACAGAACCCCATGCAATGCAAACCAAAACCCGTACTGCAAAACAAATCCCAAATCTAAGAATACTAGTCTCAATATTCCTTCTCTCTAGTCAAATCAAAGGCATTCCAAAACCAAATTGCTAGTAAGAACCCAAACAGACTTGACACTTGCACTAGTATTCAAAAATTAACAACCACCATGGCCAGAACAGAGTTAGCAGTTGCATTAGTACTCCACAAATAGCAACCACCAAAACTATGTTAAGAAGCCTAGTTTTCTTGTATCAAGCTTAAAAAAATTATAAATGAAAAATCAGCAGTAATAGCAAAATACAAGCCAGATAGGTAATCAAACAAGACAAAAACAAAAACCCACAAAGGCAAAGCATTTCTTACCTACAATTAGAAGCAATAGCAGCAAGGCCATCAATAGTGAAGCCTTCACAACTAACAAGAACCAAGGACTTGAAATTGGGAAAAGACCTTGAAATGAGCTCCAAGCACTCATCGGATATTATCATCCTCTTCAACTTGAGCTCCTCTAACCCCACACTATTCCTTGCAAAAGCTTCAATCCATGGATAAACAAAGCCTCCCCAATCATTTGGAACCAAATTAAAATCAGCAAAATGAGGCTTTCCTTTCAAAGTAATAGATTTTAAACCTGGAAACCTCTCAATCACTCTCTGAGGACTAATTGCATAACAATTCCCTACAAAAACCTTCTGCCTGCTAGTACTTTCGATCTTGTACCATGGTTTACATACTTGAGACACTGAGTTCCTGTCTCTTTGTGATGTTACAAAATCGAAAATATGCTCTAATACTTCATCTGGGAAATAATTCATTTTAATTCAAAACCTACCAAAAAAAAAAGAACCTAGATCTGGAAACTAGAAATTTTTATCTTTACAACGATTGAAACAGATCCAGAGATCTAAAAACCAAATGGGTTTATTAAAAATGACACAAAAGAGAGAAAATACTCGAACTTTCTCAAGAAAGTGAAGGAAAAATTTATGGGTTTTCTTTTCTTTCGTTAGGTTTTATGAAACGATAATGTTGTTGAATCCGATGGTGATGATTACATTACACAGAACTGAAAAACCCAAGAATAAACATAAACAGATCAAACAACAGAGATCTGAGAACTTGAGGGTTCCATAAATGGAAATTCTTAACTAAATCAAAAACCCCAAGATAACAATAGCAGTAACAGAAAAACAAAGAAGATGATGTTATAGAGAGGGAGACCAACACGTACTACTACTTCAAGTTCAGAATTTTCATCTCTCCTCTCTCTCTATTCCCAGAAAACCCAACAGAAAAAGAAGAACATAAAAACACTTGTGTTTTTTAAGTTTAACTCAAGTGACTTGCAGCTTAACTTAACCATGGTTCGAAATAATGTTTTCTTCTAACCATGGTTAGTCCTCTCATATTTTCGGATCTAAGGGTGAGAGTGATCTAGTTAAAAAGCAGAGAGAATCTTGACCGTTGATTTGTGTGGCATGCATGTGTCTTTGTATATCTGCTAAAATCCTCTTGTTAAAGAGATGAGTAGTAACGGACTGTTAGTTAACTGGCCACAGAGTCCGGTTCCATTTACGAGAATGCCATGGCGTAGATAAGGTTTCTGTTTCTGTACTCGCGAGTGTGGCTGAACTCGCTCTCTCTGACGCAGACATCACCATGTGGGGAGGCATGGCAGCGACCCGGTTTGACAGACGAGAATAACGAGGGGAGAGTATAGAGATTGTGTACTCTCTGAAGTGGGGTTTATTTAGTGTTCCACAAGAAATGAGGGACTTTTTTTGTGTGTGTCAGCAGATTTTTCAGGTTTTTTTTTTTTTTTTGGTGTTTGGCATCGTGGATAATAGAGAAATGGAGGAGGGAGGGGCTTTTAATGATTAGGGAATCCAGTAAAAGGGAGAGGGAGAAAAATGATTTTGAGAAAATCCAAGACTCTGTTTAATAAATGTGTCTGTACTGTAAATAAATGGGTTGCAGTTTCATCGCTTGGAAATAATGTCCATTTGTGCAACCGTTGATGATGTTATGCGATGGGATCCCTAAGCTAAGCTTTCCTCTCCTTTTCCTTCACATCTCCCTCACATGTATGAATTATGGATTTGATTTGTTATTATGCAAATGATTTTGTTGAGCGGAACTAATTCTATGTATGTTTGTTATTATGCAAATGATTTTATTGGCAATTTACATTGATTTTTCTTTTATGATTTACGATGTCTTTATAAGTCATGCCTAACACGAAGAATTCCATTCATAGTAAATGAAAAATTAAAAAATATAGTTTTAAAATTCGGCTCGGCAGGTCGATTCGGGACTGGAACCAGACCGGGTTGAAGAAAAAACAGGAGAAGAAAATCCGATGTGACCCAACGACCTAGTTGACCCGGCAAGATCTGGTTGCAACCCGTTGACTTTTGTTTTTTTTACTAAAATGATATTATTTTGATTTAAAAATTTTTTTTTTGACCCGAGTGACTAGTGAAAGAGGTATAAATATAAACTTCACCTAACTCTAAAACATTATTTCCCTTTTGATTTTTGTTTCAGCCGCCCCTCCCCTTTCCCACCCTCTCCCTTGTTCTCTCCTGTGAATCGTTTCTTCATCTTTCTTTTCCTTTGTTCTCTTCGTTCTCTTGCAAATTTTAATAAAAAACTAACGTTTTCCTAATTATGCCACTAGTGTATTAAAAATATAAAAATAATATATTAGGGTTTTTGGATTAAAAACATAATTACGTGAAAATAGAAAAACTAGCAGGGAAAAGCCAAAAAAATTAAACTTAGGAAAAAAAATGAAAACAAATCATGAAAGGTTAGAAAACAATTGCTGGATAATTTTATTAAAAAATATCATATTAATATTAAAAATGAAAATTTTAAAATATATTAATTATTTTTTATTTCAAATCTTCAGGGATAAAAAAACATTTAAAAAAATAAAAATGAGATAAAGAAAAGAGGCTAAATGCCTGACCCATTAAGAGATAAGAGCCTTACGCGCGAGCCAACAAAGTTAGGCACATGAGTCCGGGTCATTTCTATTTTTTATTTATTTTAAGAGATAAGATTTATAGAGATGGGATTAAATCTTAATTGAAAATGCAAAATAATTATTTTTGGAGAAACTTGACCATATACAATTTAAAATATAAATATTTTATTTTTGAAAGAAGGATTTTTGATGTTTTTCTTTTTTTTTTCAGACTGATTTATTTAATAAAAAAAATATCTTACATATATGCTCACAATATCAAATATTAAATATAAAAGGGTAAAAACGGTATAAAAGATCCAAATTAATTACACAATGATCATCCAAAAATCTAAAAATTAATAATAAAATAAATTAAGGTTGTGTTTGGTAAAAAACAAAAACAAATCAGAAAATAAGGTCGTGAAAAAATGTGTCAGGACATGTTTGTCAAATGTTTTCTCAACTAAAAATCACAGGCCTGGAAATTTTTTTAAAGGTGTGTTTGCCAAACATGTTTTAAAAACTCAAAAACACATTTTTTCTTTAACGAATCGTTACTTTGCCAAAAATGGTCTTAAGCCTTAAAAAGCTCAACCTAGTCTTATGGACTAGGCTTCCCAGCCTAGCTTAAAACCTAAAGGCTCAGCTCAATCATATGGATTGGACTTCCTGGTTTGGCTTAAGACCCAAAAACACAACCCAAGATGTTTATGAAGATCAAATAATAGTTTTTGATTGAATATCCTTAAAAACATGAAGAACATTACATGAACCTAGAACATCCAATTAAAGCTAGAGACCATATTGCATCAAATCACAAATATAAAGAGCTAAACCATGTTAAATTAAAGCTAAAAAACTCATTCAAGTAGAATAATATGCAAGATATTCCAATAATCAAACCCAATAACTTCTACTTTCTAACTCCTTTTAAGCTTTGTTACTTTGCTCTTCTTCTTTTCTTCCACTTTATCTTACTAAGTTTCTTTGTTTTTTTCCTGGACTATTTTTCTTTTCGATCCCCCCTTTCTCCAAGGAAAAACCACTCTTTTTATAGGTTGAATCAAAACAAGAAAGGAATAAAACCACTTATAATCTTTATGGTGGTTTTTCAAAGATAGGTTGTTATATAAGATTATCCCCCTCACTCTCTCTTCGATGACCTTCCCCGAAAGTTATGGTGTCTGGTTTTAGTTTGTCCTTTGTGTAATGAACCTCACCAAGAGAAAACAACCTTAAAGTAGGATCTTTTACGGGTGACCTTTTTTTCCAGTCAAGGTTGATTAGGTTGAGTATTTTAATAAATTAATCATGGAGATTAGGATGTAAATGTGCTATTAAAGGATCTAAATCATGCTCAATTTGAAGGTCCAGAACTCCTCATTCATTGATTGGAAGATTAGTCCTTGATAAGCTTGAATATGTCAAGGTAGAGAAGGCTGAGTAGGAATAAGATGTTGGCAAGTTCTTTAAGATAAATAAGGTATAAACATTTGAAGAGGATGAATGATCTTTGTAGAGAAAGTGTTTCTCAAGTGTTTGGTGTCAATTAGAGCTCTTGAGGTGGCTAGAACAATCATTCGTTTGAAGGTGACTTCTTAATCATCCTTCTTACTTGAAGAAAAAGAAGAAGAATAATGGTTTAACGACATATCATCCCTTCTCTTTATTGAAGTCCCAAGCAATATCAAGCGAGATGTTGCCTGTTTCAAATCCCTAAAAATTAGGGTTTTAAGAATTTTCATTATAGTCCCTCGACTTTAAATTTTGGTGCATGAGCTTTAAATTAACCTTTTTTTTTTAATTATGGATTTAGATCCTTGGAAATATTGATTGGAATCCTTTTATTCGCACACCTTCTATAAATTACTCATTGGTTTCCAGATTGTGCAATTTGATTTCCAATTGACCATTAAACTTTAATTGTCTCAATTTGACCCTTGATGTAGTCAATTTCAGTCCCTCCATATACGTGCCTCTTGCATTTTAGTCTTTGATTTTGAATTTTTTTCAATTAAAACCCTAATTGACCTTTAAACTTTCTTTTCTTTGCAATTAAACCCTTAAATCAACCAATTAATCAATTAAACCCATTAAAAGTTTAATTAAGTCCTTTAACTTAATTAACTCTTTTAATTTTGACCGAATTGACCTTGAAACTTAATCTTGCTTTTGATTAACACTTGATTAAATCAATTCGGCTTATTAAAAGCTCAACTAAGTCCCTGGACTTAATTATTTTACAAGTCTATCATATTTTTCAATATCTTTGTTTCATTTGATCTTAAATTCTCATTTTTTTCTTTAATTATCCCCTTATTGTTTTGTCATGTAGTTCATTTAGGTCCTTCAACTTTTAATTTATGCAATTAAGCCCATCTTCATCCCATCTTCATTAATAATATCATAAATTGACTTTTTATTTGGTGTTTTGACTTGTTACAACTCATCTATTTGTGACCTGAAGATACTTTTGGATTTTGAATTTCTATGTGTTTTTTTTAATTTATGAATATTTTTGAAGAAAAATATATTTTTTCATAAAAGGAATTTTAAAGGACCCAAAATTAGGTTATAGTAGTTGCTGACTCTATACATTACTTACGATATAAAGTCTTATAATGAATTTTAGAAAGTAAGTTTGTAAAGAAAATGTATGAAGGTCTTTCCAGGTTAGGAGAAATATTGACTAAGTAGTTTTGATATTAACAAACCAAGAGGTAGTTATCGTTGTATTCATTTATTTTAAACATTAAGGGTTTTCTTTTTATTCTCAAAATGGTGTTGTTTTTCTGGCGGCTAGCCCATTGTATGAAAAATATTTTGGATTTTTCATAAATGATCTATGTTAGAGTAACCCACTTGTGGTCCATGATCGAGTGGCTTGCTCGTGGTCTGTGATCAAGTAACCTACCTATGGTATGTTATTGGGTGACCTGCTCGTGGTTTGTGTTCGAATGACCTATCCATGGTGTGAAAAATATCTAAGATTTTTCATGAATGGTCTGTGTTTAGATGACCCATCTATGGTCTATAATCGAGTGACCTGCTCATAGTATGAAAAACATCTAGGATTCTTCATAAATAAGATGATCGATTGATGATGATTTTTTAACGGTGTCTTAGATTTTTCCAAAGAGACGTCTTAGTCTCCTTTTCTGAGGTGATCCACCTTATGATTTTCTTTGGATTGTCTATGCTGGACTTTTAGTCATCTCAAGATCAATTTGGATTGGATTTTTGATGGTTCATATTTGTTGAAGCCTTTTAGTTGCTTTCAGGGAATCTTCTTTATAAAGTTCCTGAAAATATTTTATAATGTTTATGCATTCATTTTTACCTGTATTTAAATATAGCCCCCTTCTTCTCAATTCTTTGAGCTCTCTTGATCACTTGGTTTCTAACCTATCTTAGTTGGCTTATAAGTCTTTTCACAACTTTCATGATCCCTTTAGTGACCTATTTATCGGATGAAAATTTTTTGCTCGTAAATTGTTTTGAGGAGATCATCTTGCGCCTCCAAATATATAACACTAATTGCCTGAAAGAGTTTAGAATAAAGTTACCCCCTTGTCTTTTTTTTTAACTATCATGGGGAGATTAAATTGCTTTTATAACTAAAACTGCCCCTTTGTATTTTGTCTATTCCTTCCGAAATGTGCTTTTGTTAATGGCTTAAGAAAACATGGTTTTTGAAATCCCTCTTTATTTTTTTTTTTGGTTTGGTTTAAGTGAGATAACCTCTATCCATAATAACTTGCAGACTCTTGATCTTTTCTATTTTTAAAACATAAATTATTATGATGTTAGTTTAAAACATCCAACTTTTTTGAATTTTACAATTCCCTGGGATTTTGTTTTGGGATAGGAATGATTTATTTTCTTGCGTTAATGAAATTGAAATTGGTGGAGGTGTATGTTGAGGTGACCATCTTTTTATTGATTTCAAAATAAAAAACTTGAGCAAAAATTTGATATTTTTTATTAAAAAAAATTGTCTCATTTTGAGCACTCATTTTATCAGCATTAATAATAATGAGTAATTTGTTTGCAATATCATGACTATCATGATGAAGTCTTCTGCATTTTGAGAATGTTCTTTTATTAGTCTAAGTTGCTTGTTTGCCTGATTTGAAAAGGCTTTTTAAGGCTTGTCATGCAGACTATGACTCTTAGCTATGAAAGAAAATGATTTATAAAACTCAAAGAGTATTTCAGAGTTTTATAGACTTAAGATCAATGTTAGCTACTTCTTTTCTTTTCTTTTATATCTTTTAAACTTTTTTTCTTTTATCGTTTTCTTTTACTTCCCCTTTTTTATTGTTCTAGAGGGGTATGCTTATTTGTTTTGATTTTTTCCTTCTTTGAGTTTTTCAGGCTCTCTAGGTTTTGGATTTTTTCACAGCATATCCTCAGTCTTTGATCCTTGAATTTCCATATGCCTTCTAATATTGAGGTGTGATCCTAGTCAAAGTTTCTTATAAAAAAAAACTTATCCATAATCAAATTGGTATCACAAAGGATATATTAATTTTAGAATATAGAAGGATAACAAAAATGGCATTTCCTTATTTCAAGTACAAACAATTAGAACCAATAAACTTTATTCATGTCCAGTTTAATAATTTAAACTTTTACATAGGACTATATTTTTATGAATCCTTAATTAGTGAATCGGCTACATGCAATTATGCATTTAGTTAAAACACGGTTTAAAAGACATGGTATGAAGTTAAATGTGATTTTTGGTTGAACTCTTATTATATTTGAGGTTTATAGGTCTCTTCTAAATGAGAATTGCTTGATTAATTTGTTCTTCATCCTACAAGTAGGATATCAAATGTTGTTTTGAGCAAATATCAAATTAATTCTAAAATTAAAATTTGTTCAAGTTCAACTTTCTAAAATGCCATTAAGGAAGATATTTTTTTTTCAACATGGACTTTTGATAGATTTTTGAGTTTGTGAGATCATGAAACATTGTAATGAGTGTTTTATTGATTGTTATTTTTATTTATAAAAGAAGGGAAGAATATATGTGAAGAGAATTCTTGGCCAAAACATTTCTTTATTAATGAGAATGATACATCATACAAAATATTTCTTTATAAAATCTCAATTTATAAGCCTAATTACATCATTTTCATCCATACAGATCAACGACAATACTCCGTATGAAAATGCCTCTTTTTACCACATAAGGGCCTTCATAGTTCGATGCCTATTTGCTATGATCTTTATTCGATAATGGCATAATCTTTCTCAATACCAGATCACCTTCTTTGACATCTCTTGGCTAAACTTTCATGTCATGTGTTTTTTTTTTATTCTTCTTTGGTATAATTGGCGGTGGCATATTATCCCTAACCTATTTTCATTGATCATGTTTAACTACTTATATCATATCTTTATCCATTCAGCTTCTTTCAAATCTAACTCCATCTGGACATTTAGAGACTAAATTTCTACTTTCAAAGGCATAACTATCTCTATTCCTTATACCAGTGAATAAGGTATGGTCCCAATTGTCATTCTTACAGCTATTCTATAGGCATGAAGAGCATGAATGAGCTATTTGTGCTCGTCTTTGTAAGTGATCACCATTTTCTAGATAATTTTGTTATGTTCTTAGTAGCAGCTTTTATAGTCTCATTCATCTTTGACCTGTATGAGGATGAATTTGAAAGCTTGATTTTCCATTTGACACATAAATTGGCAATTATTTTTCCTTTAAGTTCTGAGTATTATTTGTTACTATTCTTTTAAGTATGCTGTATCAACACAACAGATCTTTCTCAATAAATCATTTTGATGGCTTTCTGAGTCACATGGGCATATGAGCAAGCTTTGATCTACTTGGTAAAGAAGTTGATTGCTAGCAAGATGAATATGTGCCTATTACTAGTTTTTGGATTAATAGGCCTAATAACATGTATTCCTCATATCATAAGAAGCTAAGGTGATACCATGTTGAATAAAGAAACTGGTGGTGTATTGATATTGTCTCTCTGTATGTAGTATTTATAACATTTTCTTATATAATTCATGTAGTCTCTCTCAATAGTCATCCAAAAATATTCAGCTTTTTTGTATCTGTTTGTTCATTATATGTCCACTTATATATATAGCATAAATTCCCTCATGTACTTCTTGCAATACTTTCTTAACCTCTTTCTCATTATGACATCTATTTGGTCTCGTATAATATGATCCTTATAGATTCTTTCATGAATTTACTACTCCATTTCTTGTACTTCTTATTTTCCCATCACTTGATAGATTATCAATGTTCAATCCTCGTATACATTTATCTTTCTTACTTTCATTTCCAATGCCACTTCCAAATCATGGGTGCATGCTTCATACTCAGCTATGTTATTAGTATTATCATCTTGGGAATTATATCAGCCCCTACTTTATGGCCACATATATTCACTACTCCATTGAAATACATTATCCACTAATCATTCCCTTCTTCATTTTCAAATGCCATGACATCTTCATCTAGAAAGTTAAAGTTTAGAGCTTCGTAATCTTAAATGGTATTATTAGCTAAGTGATCAACAATTTCACTCTTTTTTATAGCCTTTTTGATCATGTAGACAATATCATATTCATATAACAAAACTTACCACCTTGTGACCCAATTTGACAAGTATGGTTTTTTAAACATATATTTAAGAAGATCTATCTTGGAGATGTGCCGAGTGGTATAGTATAACATGTACTAACACAACCTCGTAACACTCAATACTATGCAACAACATAATTTTTCAATGATATTGTAGCGGACTTTGTACTCTATAAATTTCTTCCTGACATAGTAAATAGCCTGCTCTTTTCTTCTAATCTTATCATGCTTCCCTAACACACAATCCATTACTGCTCATTCACTATTAGGTACAAGATAAGAGGCCTCCCATGAATTGGTGGTATTAAGAGAGGTGGGTTCAGTAGGTATTGCTTGATCTTATCAAAGGCTTCTTCACAATCCTTATTCCAAAATCCAAATTCTTTTTCCGCAACAACCTAAAAATTGGTTCACATGTGGCCATCAATTAAAAGATAAAACGGGCTATGCAATCTAACTTATCTAAAAAGCCTCTTACTTCTCTCAATTCTGGGTTTGGTGCTAACATTTCTTGAATGACTTTGACTTTATCAGGATCTATTTTAATTCCTTTATTGCTTACTATAAATTCAAATAATTTCCCAGATTTTACCCTAAATATGCACTTTGCAGGGTTCAAGTTTAATTTGTACTTTCTCAAACTCTTGAATGGCTTCCTCAAAATATATATATGATCCTTTTCTACCTGAGACTTAGCAATCATATCATCTATATATACTTCAAATTCTTTATGCATCATATCGTGAAAGAGAGTTATCATCATATGTGGCTCCAACATTTTTCAAATCAAAGGACATCACTTTGTAATAGAACGCTCTTAATAGGGTTATGAAGGAGGTAGTCTTTTCCCTGTTTTCTTTGGATATTTTTTTATTATACCTCAAGAAGTTATCCATAGAAGTGTAAATATAGCTTTTTATGACATTGTCTATAAATACATTTATATGAGGTAGAGAAAAGTCATCTTTTGGGCTTACTCTATTCAGATCTTTAAAATCCACTCATACTCAAATTTTATTACCTTTCTTAGGCACAACCACTACATTGGACATCCGTTATGGGTATTTGACTACTTTTAAGAACTCGACATCTCATTGCTTCTTTCACCCCTTCTTTTACCTTAATCAGGATATCAGGTCTCATTCTTTTAAATTTATGCTTGATAGGCTTGCATCCGTTTATCAAAGGCAGCTTATTTACCATAATATTAGTATACAACCCAAGCATGTTAGCATATGACCAAGTAAATACATCAACATACTCTTTTAATAAGGTGACCAAATCATCTTTTTCTTTAACAACAATTAACATCTTAATTTTCATCTCTTTCTTATCTTGCTCAGTGCCTGCATTCACTAATTCTAGTTCTTTTTTTTGCTGGTTTTAGAGCTTTCTTAGACTACTTAATTAGCTTAGTAAACTCAGTTACATCTTCCTCTTCATATTCTTCCTCATTCATGGCAATTATATTTTTATCAAAGATAAGTTAATTATTCTCAATACAATAAGTTTGTGTTTTTATTAAAGATTCGCTTTCAGTTTGTTTGAAAGTACAAAGTGTTTTTACATAAGTGGTCAATTCGCCTAGGAAATCTAAATAAACAAAGGCAAAAGATGAAAGCAAGTGCATGATCTCATTAAATCTAAAAAGGTGGCTTAAACACACAAAAGACCTAAAGTTGATATCCAGAGCCATTTATCAGCTAGGTAAAACATGATATTTAGAAGACAAACACGATATATAAAAAGTAAACTTAAATTAAACACATTAACAAAAAGCACACTTAAATGAAATTATTTCTTAAAAACATTTGTGGTATCTTGAACCTTCCAATTGTTCAACTCTACTCTTTCAGCTAGTTTTCTCATGAATCCTTCCATAAGACTATCTTCTAGTATGTTAACAGTTAACTAGGGTAATTATAGCTTGGGATGATCCTTTTCAGGGTTCTTGGCTTCTTCTAGATAATTAATTATAGCTCTAGCCATTTTTTCTTCTAGGTTTTTCAGCTCTTTGCATGTTTTCATCATGCAAGTCGATCGTAGAAATGTCACTTGGATAGATAAAATCTCCATTATTCTCTTGTTAGGATTCCTTCCTTCAATTTATGCAACCTTTTTTTCTCTTTTGATCTCAGCTGCTATTGCAAAGTCTTTCTTCTTGGGCTTGAACCTTAGCCTCAACCTTTGATTAGCATTCACATATGGTTTTCTCAGTCACCCAATCTGCATTCTCAACCTTGAATGCGTGTAGATTCTAGTCCGTGTAATTTTTAGTTTTAATGTATAGGATTGACATATTTCTCACCATTGCTAAGATCTTTGTATACTTTATGGTTACCAACTTAACATTAATAGTAAATTTAATCCTTTGATGCAAATAAGATGCTATAACACCAACTGCATATATTGCTTACTTACAGGTTACTTGAAATGGTTATGGGCTAATAACTAGTTCGATGTCAATGTTCCCAACAATAGGCTTAGGTGTCCCATCATAGGTCCTAATTATTATAACACGGGGCATTAAGTTCTCATATACTTGATAAACATGAGCACTCAAAATTTCTTCGGTGCTATGACATTGGGGACTAGACATATTTCTACTGCTTTTACTAGGTCATATAGATTAGACCTTTTTATTATCCTTATCTTTTTTTTTTCTAAAGCTGCCTATTTTTCACAAGCTTCTTTTTCCACAAGCTTCTCTTTCAGAACTTCTTCTTTAGTCAAGTCTACCATAAAAGGGTAGTTTTATAGGACAAATATGTTGGATATATAGATAATGGCCCGTGAATTGAGATTCTAAAGATATTCCATTAGAGCTTGAATTCAATTAATTGAAGGGAGTCGTAGTTATTGGATAAATTGCTACTGTTGGTAAAGTAACATAGGTTTCTATAGATTCCCCCTTAGTGTCTTCTTAATTAGGGTGATAAGCTTTACTACGTCTCATTTAAGGCTTTACATCACTACTTATAAAAGACATCGCCTATATTGACTATGTTTATAAAACAAATAGTGTTTGCATCCAAGTGTTCTCGATATTTTACAACATTATTTTTTACTTGGGCGGCCTGTTGTTGTAACCTCTTAGCTTGATAAACCACTTGCTCAATCTTTCTTATCATTTTCCTTATCTTATCTTGTCATGGAATAATGTATTATTAGTAAGCAAAATGTCATTACTGGAAGCTAAGGTTTTAATGCTTCTTTCATGCACTCAAACTGTATTTTTTATCTGTTTTACTTTATCCATTGACCTATGAAGCTTTTCTCTCTTAATGTCAAGCTTGGCTATTCTGGAGTTTATTTGAACATCAAAATGTTAAAGTAATCTTGTTCTTTATTATATTGTTTCTTGACCTTAATTAGATCCTTTTATATCTCGAGGTACTGACCCCTTAACTCCTTAAACTTTTTCTCTTGAATCTTAAGCTCAGATTGTAGCACCATAAGTTGTTCCCTTAAAAATTCAGCTCTTTTCTTAAAATCTCTCATATCAGATTCTGTAGCTTTTCTAGCACCTCTCTTTTCCTCAATTTATGCTATGTATTGGGATTAATTTTTTTTTCCTTCATCCATGTCAATACTAGCCAAATGATTCTTTTTTTCTCTAACATCTAACTTCGTTCTAAGGCTATCTTTTTCCTTTTCAAAAGAGGCTACCCTTTATTTGTTGGAACTAATCTTACATTTAGCTAACTTTTTAACATTTTCCAACTTTTTTTCTATGAGCATATATTTTATGACTAGCTCGTCATGCTTGGCTATTCAAATTCTTAGTTCATCTTGGACACTTTTAGCTATTTCTTTAGCTATTTTAACTCTTTTTTTCCATTCACTTATTGCCCCAAGATCTTCCACCATTGTTTATTCTTTTCCTTAAGTTATTGATTCGAGTGTTCTTTATTTTATCTTTTCTTTTTCTAGCTACTTTTTCAAAAGCTGTTGTTGCCTTTTACTATTGCAGAGGTCAATTCTGATTTTTTTTCCAACTACTCTCTTAACTTTTCTTTGTTATCGACCCTTATTCTATTTAACCCCTCCTCAATCATTTGAGAAGGCCCTACTTCAGATTAAAAGGTTATGGGATTTATGGATCCAACCAACCTAGAAATTCCTATATTTTTTCAGACAATATAATTTTGGCTAAATGTGAATTCAACTCCATTTTTCTCTTCTTTCTTCACCATAACAAGTCTTTCCTAATTTATCTCATAAGGTCTAATTCTTCGAGAGACAATCAATTTTTAAATAAACTAGTAAAATCAGTTAACCCTAAAGTCCTTGGAACATACTGTACTCCGCCAAGTTGTCTTGTTACCAATGCATTTGCATAACTAATATAGCCAATTACCCGATCAATTATTGAAAACATCACTAAAGGTCCCAATATGGCTAATAATCCACAAATACAACATTAGAACACAACATCTCATGGCTTTTTTTTTCTTCATGCATTCTATAATGGTTGATTGATAATATGGTTTTAACTAAATTATAACAGAAAGGTTGATCTTGGTATGCTAATATTCTATGAATGCATTACCAACTTCTAGACTAATGATTCCATTGTTAGATGAGGATACAACCACCTTAAATATGGCAAATACCATTATCTTATACCTTTCATTTCCTATTTTTCCTTCCTCAATGTTTTTCTTCATTATGGCTTCAATATTTTTCCATCTAAACCCTTCATTAATTGTTCTACATTGGCTGACCTTACTCAAGCATAATTACTTAGTTACCTCATAAGTAGTATCCTCAAATCTCTACTTGAAATAAACTTTATGATTGTCATTTGGAAAGTCCAGAATCATATTGTATTCTTTTAATGTAGGTATTATATCAATATTTTCAAAGGTGGAGTACATATAATTAGGTTCTAAAAGTCTTATTAACTTAGTTATACTTCCATATTGTTTTTCAAACAAGGTCTCATCCAAGTATCCCATGATAGACAACAATTTCTCCATTTCATTCGTATCATAGTTCACCTTGATAATGTGTAGTAATTCACTAGCATTGATTATTGGATAGTTTCCCTCATTTAACTAGGCTAACTTAGATTATTACCTAAATTCTTGAAAATATACGTATTTTATAAAAGCCATGGTTTCAACTCAAAATCCTGTAATATAAGATGATTATGGATAGGCTTGCATTTAATGCAACATGAATAATTAAAAGCATTCACCTATAGACACGTTCTAGTCATTAAGTGAAATATGAGTAAGTTGTTTACCTAATCTAAAAAAGGTCTTAGATTTGCTCAACGATGGTCCTCATACGGATATTATAGGGGCATTGCAAGAACAGTTAAGGCATGTATGTCCACCATTACTAAGCAAGCACTCATATCTGATTTGGGTATTTCACGAATCTGAACCCTGACTAATAGTTATAGGACAAACTATTAATCCCCCATCTAACATTGAAGCTTGTGTGATCTAAAAAACTAAAGCATGTGATGCAGAAAGGCATTAATTCATATCCAATATACAATTCAAGAGCAATATTTATAAAATGCATGCTAAAACAAATACATAGACCAATCAAACTAAAACATAACAAATAGATAAACAACGAAGCTTAATCCATAGAAGAATCCCTAATGGAGTCTCTATTCTATAACATGTGTGCAACATCATAATGATCGTCCTTCTAAATCAAGATTCTAGGTGTGGAAAGAACAATTTTTTTTTTTTTATATGGTTTAAAATTTTAGAGTCGCCACCTAGTGTTTTGGTCACTAAAAACCCCTAATTGGTCCACAAAGTCTAGATAAGAGGGCTTATTGTGTAAAAAGAAGACAATATCACCCATAATACACCTCACCTAAGGTAAGCTGTATTATTCATTTGTTCTGTTATTACTAAAGCTCTGTGATGTTTTTCTAACAGTTAATTGTCTATTGGTTAAAACAAACCCATCTCAACAAGGTGAACCATGACTTTGTAGGTCAAATCAAGTCATTCTAAAGCCAAATTATATTTTATTATTTTTGTTTCTCTTATGAATATGTCTTATGTATAAATTTCTAATTCTTAAAATATTACAAAAAAATAATTTTTTAGTATTTTTGAAATTTAAGCCAAGTCCTTCATGGGCTTAATAAACTTGTTATTAAGTCCATGATGCATGCAAAATATAAAAAACTATTTTGCTTTAAATTTTTCAAAAAATGCTAAATCATGCAATATATTTTAGTTTTTCTTTTCTTTTTTTTTCATTCATATTTTTTGATTAAAAATGCAAACATGATTTTTTTTTCAAAAGAAACTTAGCCATATACAATTTAAAATATAAAAGTATTTTTTTAAAGAGGGATTTTTTTTTGTATTTCTATTTTTCTCAAATTAATTTATTTAATATCAAAAAAGTTTCTTATATATAAGTTGACAATCCCAAATATTAAATATAAAAGGGTGAAAAAAAGTATAAAAGACCCAAAATTAATTGCACAATAATCCTCCAAATATCTAAAAATTAATAAAAAATAAACTAAGGCTATGATTGGCAAATCATTAAAAAATTCCAAAAATAACATTGTGAAAAAACATGTTATGGTGTATTTGCCAAACATGCCCTTAACTAAAAATCACAGGCTTATAATTTGCCTTAAGGGCATGTTTGTTAAACATGCCTTAAAAAATTAAAAACATATTTTTTCTTGATAAATTTTGGATTTGACAAAAACAGTTTTGAGCCTTAAAAGGCTCAACCTATTCTCATAAATTGGACTTCCTAGCCTGGCTCAAAACCCAAAGGCATAGCCCAATGACTTGGATTGAACTTCCTAGCTTAGTCCAAGATCTAAAAACACAACCCACGACCAACATAGAATTTGTGAAGATCAGATGACAATTATTGGTTGAATAACTTTAAGAACATGAAAAATATTATATGAACCCAGAAATCTAATCGAAGCTAGAGAATATATTGCATCAAATCATAAGTATAGAGAGCTAAACCATGTTAAGTTAAAGCTTAAAGACTCATTTAAAGAGAACAATATGCAATATATTTTAAGAATTGAACCCAACAATCTCATGCAAGATAATCCAAGAATTAAACCAAACAATCTCAAACATAAAATAAAAAAGAACAATATGCAATATGTTTCAAGAATTGAACCTAATAATCTCATACAAGATATTCCAAGAATCAAACCCAACAATTTCAAACATAAAACTAGGTCTTCAAAGGTATTAAGCATTAATTGATCCAAACCATACTTCAAATGGATAAATTAGTCTCAAATAATTATATATATGCTTAGGCTTTGATCAAAACACACAAGGTAAGCCATAAACTTCAGTTTGCAAAACATCAAAATGTTAGCCCTTGAACATCAAACCTAAAAACCAAACAAACCTATAAAACTGTTGTAAACCTAGAAAATAGTTAAAAACTTGGAAAATGACCTAAACTCAACAACATTAGCTCAAACACACTCATAATGATTTAATTAAACCACTAAGACCTCAAGAAAACAAACAAACAAAGCAATACAATAGTAAAACTAACAAATATAACATAACTTTAAAATGGATTCCACGTTACATTGTTCCATTGATTCTAAAATTTATTTTCATTCAACATTATCAATTATATGGCTTAAGAAAACATAAAATTGAACCACCAAAAGTTATAGTTTTGGCAAATCATGCTTATCATAACATATTATACATAACCATCAAACCAAACCAAGCTTACCATGGCTATCATAACCATTAAAGTTGAATTGGATATTATCTAAACAAACTATCACCCTTACATTAACAATCTACTATACCTTAAAACCATAAGTTATGCATTGACTACCATATTGAACATATATTCATCAAAACATGCATAACACTTCAAAATAAGATTAAACACATCAAAATTACACATTGTTCATCAAAATATAGGGGATGAATATTAAGAATTCAAGTAAAGATTTAAAAGGAGTTAAGGCGAGGTGTGCCTATTGAGCTACATCATCTCATCAAGGGTAAATGATATAACTTTCGGTTAAAATATAGTCTTTTCTTTTGGTTGTTCTAATTTCCAACTCATTTTAGCCTTTATTACTTTGCTTTTCTTCTTTTCTCTCATTTTTCTCACTTTTGCTTACTGTTTTTTTTCTTTCATAGAATATTTTTCTTTTTGATCCCCCTTTTTTCTATGGAAAAACCACTTCTTTTTATGACCTGAAGCAAAACTAGAAGGTTATAAAACCACCCATAATTTGTATGGTGGTTTTTTAAAGATAGGTTGTTATGGAAAAGTCCTTCCTTGAAAGTTATGGTGTTTGGTTTTCTTTTTTTTCTTTGTGCAATAAGCCTTACCAGGAGAAAATAACCCCAAAGTGGGCTCTTTTATAGGTGATCCTCTTTTTTAGTTAATGAGGTTGACTGGGCAGGGTATTTTGATGAATTAATCATGAAGATTGAGATGTAAATGTGCCATTAAACGATTAAAAACATATAGAAGAGACATGTCTATCATTGGAAATAAACCATGCTTGATTTAGAGGTTTAGAACTCCTTATTCATCGATTGGAAGAATGGCCTTCGATTAGCTTGAATTTGTCAAGGCAGGGGAGGTTGAGTGGGGACGACAAATTGGTGAGTTCTTTGAGATAAATAAGTTATAAAAGTTTGATAAAGATGACTAATCCTTGTAGATAAAGTGTTTCTCAAACATTTGGTGCCAATTAGAGCTCTTAAGGTGGTTAGAGACGCTACATTCGTTTGTCTAAAGTGGCTTCTCAATCAGTCTTCTCAACTGACAAAAGAAGATTAACAGTGGTTGAATGACATGTCACCCTTCTTTTTATTAAAAACCAAAGTGACATGTAGCTTGTTTTAGTCACTGGACTTTAAATTTTGGTGCATATACTCCAATTAACACAAAACGTTTTATATCATACAATTACATCCCTCGCAATGTGGATTGAAATCTTCTTATTCGCTCACCTTTTATAAATTGGCCCTTTATTTCCAGATTATTTGACCCTCAATTAACCATTAAATTTTTAATTTATTTTAATTTAACCCCTGATGCAATTGATTTTGGTCCTTGAATATACGCGCCTCTTGCACTTTGATCATTGATTTTGAATTTATTCAATTAAGTCCTTAATTGGCCTTCGGACTTTCATTTATTAGAAATTAAGCCCTTTAATCAACCAATTAATTTATTAAAAATCAAAATCGGTCCCCAAAACTTCCAGTTCATGCAACTTAACCCGAATTAGGTTTCCAAACTAAGTTTTCATTTCATTTAAGTCCTTAATTAAGTCAATTAAACTCATTAAAAGTTTAATTAAGTTCTTAAATGTAATTAGTTCTTTCGATTTTGATTGAATTGACTTTCAAACTTAATCTTACTTTTGATTAAGCCCTTTATCAAAAGCTTAACTAAGTCCCTGAACTTAATTATTTTACAAGTCTATCCCAATCTTCAATATCTTTATTATATTTGATCCTAAATTCTCATTGTTTTCTTCAATCAGCCCCCCATTGTTGGAATGGAATTCCTAAACTTTGTCATTTGGTCCATTTAGGTCCTTCAGCTTTCAATTTACGCAATTAAGCTCATCTTCAACCCATTTTTATCAACAATATTTCAAAATAACTATCCATTTGTGTTTTGATCTATTGCAGCTCATTTATTTGTGATCCAAAATATTTTTGGATTTTTTTATTTTTTTTGAATTTATGAATATTTTTCGAAGAAAAATATTTTTTTTCATAAAAAGAATGTTACGGGACTTAAAATTGGGTTATGACATAACTAAATAAAAAATTAATTCTAAAAACTGTCCAACAATATTGCTAGTAAAATAAACTAAAACACATAGGTGTTTTATTATAGCTAGCATTGTTCACCCACTATCATTTCACTATCTATATCCATTTTTTTTTGTTTTTAATATCTAGTATGATTTAATAACATTCCTTATTTTAATATTTAATACAATGTAATAGTATGCATGGAATGCTATTAAAAGAATCATATAATGTAATAGAATTAATTACAAATCTCTCATTTCAGATCATTATAATTTTATTTACTATTATGTAGTTTTTTAAAGTATCAAGAATATCCAATTTTTGACATAAATTATACAATGTAAAAAAAACATATGTCTTTTATTATAGATTAATTGCTCATCCTCTCACGTTTCATTGTTCACATTACTATTCATAGCAATTATTTCCTTTTAGGTCCTTGAATTTCTATTTTCTTATCGATTATCCTTTCAAGTTATGTTGGTATTGTTTTATGTGTTGGGATTTATTTTAATTTGCATATTCTGGCATATTCAATGTGTCATAAAATATTCTAATATTAAATTAAAGTTTGATTTTATGAATTAAAATTTTAGGTTATTGTTATAACAACAAAAAAAAAAACAAGGATCATAACTAAAATGTAAAAAAAAAAAAGGGTTGTTTTTTAAAAAGCACAAAAAAGTTCAATTTCATCCCTCAGGTTTCAAATTATACATATTTGGTCCTTGTTATTTAAGGTTTTTATGTTTCAACTGAAAACTTTATTTTTGGTATGTTTCAATCCATGAATATTGAGGGACGAGAGAGAAGCATAAAAAGGAAAAGGGTGAGAAAGAGTTCGATCAACCATATTATAGTCACAAAAGGCCAAATTTGGTGTCATTAGGTTTCTATTAGAAAAGGCTTAATATAGGTGACTTTTCCATTTAAACATGTCAAAAAAATTAGATTGGGAGTCGTGAATTCTGTTTTTATTCAAATTAACTTAGGGTTTTTAAATTTATAAAAAGGTGTCTTAGGGTTGAAAATGTTTTTATAAAGGTTTTTAGGATGGTTTTGATATGTTTTCGAGTGAAAACAAGTTGAAAACTAGGTTTTTTAATCCAAAACTCGGATTTCAATATTTTGATCTCTAGACAGGATCGGAAAAATGCTCTAATATATGACACATCATCTACCAAGGTGGATGAAATGTCACCTATTAATATAAAATAAAAAAAACACTAGATCGAATTACACGTCATTCGCTTTGGAAAAAACAAAAACTGGACATGCCTAGGCCTTTTCATTTCTCTTCCCCTCTCTTTTAATTCTCATTAATCTTTTAAAGCAAAATTTTAAATAATACCCTCTTTTATTTTTTAAATTACTCAATTTATGTATTTTTAAATAGTAATTAATCTTTTAAATTGTTTTTATAATTTTATAATACTTCAAAGAGATTATTATAATTTATCTTTATATTTCTTTTGTCTTAAATTTTATATAAATATATTGTATTTACATAATATTTTTATAGAAACAAAAATCATTTGTGTAGTGACCATAATTAACTTATAAAATAAATAAAGAAAATATATAAAATAAAAAGACATCCAAAAGTAAAATATTTACTTATACATCTATCTTTTGCTTCTTACAAGAAAGATCGGTTTTTTGTTTTAGTCTTTAATTAACGCTAACAACTTCTTATTTATTTATCTATCAGTTCATATATTTTTTGATTTATTTTATTAAATATAAACATTATCTTTTCATTTTCCAATTAAAAAATTATGATATTGGAAACATTTTCACAGCTCCATTACTTTTTTTTACGTTAGAAATTTATTTTGGTATCACAACTCAAATCGTTGTGTTTTAAAATAACACGATGTCACTTATCAATCTTCGATTCGAACTCAATCATATTCAATAAATGCAATAGGTAATATGGAAATGATAGTCCTTTACCTTCCTAATTTTTCAGTAAAAGAAAAATATTTTCTATAGTGATGCATGTGAAAGTATTACAATTAAAAAATAAAAACAATTATGTAAAGATGGGTCAAAATCGGATGGTTCAAAATTGAAATTAGATCAATTGATAGAGAGTGATCTAAAGGTTAAGTGAGATGTATTAAACTTGGGATTATTATGGTGGGATTAAGTTCCCCAAGATGGTCAAATAGCACAGGACATCCTTATGATCCAAAGTGGTCAGGTGTTAAACAGAGATCGAGGCCTCTTTTATGGTCGTGGGTGAAAGACTTGGGTATAAGGCCGGAAATATCTTAGGTGGCTTAAGAATTAGGATTGTTCAATTGACAGGGTAACCTATGCTTATGCTTGTTATATGATTGAGTCAAAATCTTATTATATAAAAAATTAAAATTAAAAATTTTGATTTATTAATTATAACTTAGATTGTTTTCTTTCTTTTAAAAAAATTGTTTATGGTCATTTTTATCAAACTTAGTTTTAATTTAGTTAATTTTTATTTTTCAGTAGTCATGCAAACCAGACTCAAATGTGCGCAAGTAAAACTTATTCTAAGAGTACTAAACAAAATTGTTCATGCCTTCAGAGTATATATAAAAAATGATAATACTCTATTTTAAAACTTGAGACGAGTTACTAATAAAATTATGATTCTTTATATCTCACATTAGTTATAGGTTATGAGAATATAATGAGATATAAGACATGATTTAAGATTCCATGTACAACAAAAAAAATTATTTTGAGCGACGATTATAATAATAAGCTCAAGTCAATACTACACTCATAAGCCATGTAATTGTAAAGGTTGAGTAAAGAGCCCTATATCTTGCTTGAGGTGGGACAAAACTATATCAAAACCAACTTTAATCAAGTGTAAAAACTTAGTGCTATATGAGATGTATAGCTACACCTTTGAAGGGGTCAAAACCATATTTTAAACTCATAGGAGCTACTTCTACCATCCTACGTACATCCCCTAGGATCAATGCTTGATTGAGATCAATCGTGGTGCAATAAATAATGTTATATTTCATATTTATATTAGTGGATTATCAGAAATCTAAATGAAATGTTATATTTTATAACTCAATTATGACACCTTATTTTTAAAAATACAAACTAAAAAAACAAAAATTTCTCAAAAATATATTTTCGACACAATTTGATCAATTTTTAGTAATTTTATAATTTTTTACCTTTTCACTTTTTGTATGTATGTTTATAAATTTTTTAAAATCAAAAAAGTTTTGTGAGCATAGTGGTAACTGAGAAAGGAATGAAAGATTAATATAAACATTTCAATTCCATTACCCAAGCAAGCAACGTAAGATGATAGGCTAAGAGAGAATGAAGAATGAAAAAAGGGATACTATGTAGTATAAATAGGTGAGTGAAAATTATGAAGGAGAGATTTTTGGAGAGAGAAAAAGGAAGGGCAAATTTTTTTAAAGGAAAACAATGGGTTAAGAAAAAAATAAAATAAAAAAAAGAGAGTGAAAAAGGTGTAGAGGAAAGAGAGAAAAAGAAAAAAAAAGAGAAGATAAAGAAGCCATCACCACTCATCTTCTTTTTTCTCTTTTTTAACCAAACTGGTCGACCAACCACCACGCCACAAGCAATCATGGACCACCGATCATGCACCATCTTCTCTAATAGTTGACATCCATTCCCTAAGAGAGAGAAACATACTAAGAGAGAGGAAGGAGAAGGGAGAAGGAAAAAGAAAAGGAAAAAAACTATGGACAACCACCCCTTGACGATCAACACTATGCACAACCTACAAGCTCCTTCATATTTGATGCCACCAGCAATAACCACCTAAAAAGAGAGAGAAATAATGAGAAAGATGCCAAACTAGTAGAGACAGAAAAGGACCAAAACTTAAAGTGCCTCAACCTCTTTCCATAAAGGGCGGTAAAGCTCATCATCAGCGTAGAAGGGAAGGGAAAGAAGAAGCACACTTGGTGGAGTGATTCATGTGCCTCCCAACCTTATCAATGTGTGAAATGACATGCCAATAATGACTACCACCAGCAGCATGTGTAGCTAACATGCCACAACTACATTCTACTATTGTAGTTGCTTTTGGTCTGCCTCTACCACTCTGGAAGATTGATCTCAAAACATAAAAAAAAATTTAAACAATTTTGAATTTTTTTTGAATTTTTATGATGAAATATTGATTATTGTGGTGGTTTTGAGATTGATTATATATTATTATAAATGTTTGCGATATTTAAAGTGTTAGGAGTCCACACCATTGTGTGACAACTTCAGGGGTATGATGTCACCAAGAAAATTATTTTTATTGGGGAACAGGCTCATAATCAATACCCCACAATAGGGTTAGAAGGATTAGGTAGGTTTATCCAAGACGTAATGGTTTGTTCTTGATATTGATTGATATGTGTGAATGATGTGTTGATATGTGTTTGTTTGTTGTGGGTACTAATCTCTACCTATAAAACATGTACCACCATAGGGTGTGGTCAATATGTAAAAAACATTCATCACTTAATACGTTATAATATTATCAAATCCTCTACTTATGAAGGATGTGTCGTCATTGAGCAATGTCATAGGGTGAGATCAGTCAATAATAAAATTACTTAATACATACGTTAAAACATTTTCAAATTACATATAGCATATGTAGCGTCATTAGGAAGTATTATAGGGTGAAATTAGTCTATAATAAAATCACATAATATATTACATTATTGCGATTAAAATATTTTTTAAAATTGCTTTTCTTGCCATTTTACTATGAGTTGATCCTATCTATGATAGATGTACCGTCATCGAGATACATCTGCCATCAAGAGGATGAGATTAGAAAATATTTTCAAGGTATCATTTTTTATGTTCTTTCTTGTAATTTTGTTTTGAAGAAAAATAATAAATAAGTTTCTTTTCAACTTCTTTTGAATCTGAACTTATAGGTTCGAGGGTGCTTTCAACAATACACTTTCGAGTTAATCTTTCAACTACCTAGTTAATCACTTTCAAGAAAGAGAGTCACCCATGGTGACAATATTGTTTTAAAATTTATAAAATGTAAATATTTGTGAAAAATCTTAACATTAAATTTTAATTGTAAATATTCATTTGTTATTTGAATTTTCTATGTTTATGTTGATGTGTATGAATTTATTCTTGTGGTATTTTTGTAAGACACCTTTTCTTGATGGTACAAGCGGATTTCGGACGAGCTAGTGTTATCCTATATAGGCCCATTGAGTGTCAGTGGTGTGAGTGACTACCTTTAGACTTGTTTTAATCAATATAATCTTGAACAAATTTATGTCTATCATTTGATCACCATCCTTATCGTTCTAACGCTTGTATTTTTGTAGTGAAGATATAGCCTTTGTTATTAGACCCAAGTCCTAAATCACTACCTTAGATCATCATAGTTTTTATCTTTAATAACAAACACACATATACTAGTTTAGGTAAACTCTTGGCATGAAAGCATAATAAACACATTCATTGTTAAAAACAAATAACAATTCAACTTACCTTAGATATAATATACAAGATAATTGTTATCTTTCTTATATTATAACTAGCTCATTATCTAAGAATCTTTGAAAGATTAGCTAGAGTTTCTAGTTATTATAAAACTAAGTGATGACCTTTTTTATACTTTTACATTTTTTCATGTAGTTCGTCTCAATATGTCTTTGACAAAATGTAAGATTTGACTTCAACAAGGAATACTTTTGAAATAATGAAGATAACAAAAATACAACTCAATGTACACTTGAGAATTTACAACTATTATTGGTATATTTAAAACGTGTGGGGAATCCACTGTGCATTATACACTACGGATCGCCTCATAAGGTATTGTGGACAGACCATTAACAGTGACTTTTTTTTCATTTTTTTTTAATTTAGTCTTTAATGGACCAAATTATAGGCCAATTTATGTTAATTTGTTAGGGGAGGGCGAGATTAAAAGATAGGGACCAAAGTGAAAAAAAAAAAACAGAAGGAATGGGTGGCATTTTCAGACATTGGTGGGAAATACCTATTTTCCCTTAGAAAAAACCAAGAAATCATTCTATTGAGGGTAATTAAGTAATTTCACAATGAACTATTTGGCATTCCAAAATTTATAAGGGTGATTATGTCTTTTTTTTCTTATAATACATAATGAAAAGACCTTGTACCTTTAGATTCAAATTTTTTAAAAGCTTATATTCAGGGGTGTTTTAGTGTTTTACAATTTTAATGAACAATAAATTAACTTACATGCCTTTGGGAGTGAAATTTATATACCTTACATTCAGGGGAATTTTGTAATTGAGCTTAGGTGTTTTTGTAATTATCGGGTTGATTTAGAGACAATTAACTAATTTAATTAATATATACAAAAATTATTATAAAAAACATTGTGCGTCAGCACGTGGTGGTTCTCGCACCTTTTGGGCGGTGTATGCGAGGTTGCATAATGGTCAAACACCGCTTTTCACAGTGGTGTTTGATTCGTCTTGGTGTCACCTCCTCGGGGAGGTGGTGAATGTGGCCAAAGGTCGCCAAGTTTGGAGTCAGCAACTTTTTTTTTCCCTCTTCTTCCCTCTCCTCCCTCGAAATTCGTGCATGATATTTAGAATTTTAGGGCAGTCCTCTTAGCTGGGGATATTTAAGTATCAATTCTCAATCTTTTGATTTGTAATTTTTATCTTTGGCCATTTTCTAAGTTTTTTATTTGTTTCTAATTTTATCTTTCAATCTAAATTTTTTATTTTTAAAATTTAGTTCCGATTTTTTTCTTTTTTTCATTTTTTTTCTTTCCACTTTTATAAACTTTATATTGTTTTCATTTTCATCCTTTAATCAAGATTTTTAATTTTTATTTTTCAAAACTTAGTCCTTATTCTTTTGGTTATTTCTTCTTTTAATTCTTTGTAGAATTGTTTTTTCTTTTCAATTCAGCATTTCAATAAAAAATTATCCATTTTCATATTTGTTTTTTTCTTAAAAAAATTGATCTTCATTATGTTTATTGCTATTTTTTTGTTTTGAATTTTTTTATTCAACTTCATACTTTGACATTTAAATTATTGAAATTTGAGCTTCATGGTTTTTCAATGTTTGGTACTTTCAATCAAATGACCGAGTCATGGGTTTTATAAGCTAGCATGGGTTCACATCATTTTTTACTTGTTTTTTTTATCTCATTACTCGGTATTGATTTTTTTTTAAAATAGAATTCATGGTTTTCTTTGTTTTCCTTTTAAAGGGTTATCATGATCTTATGACCTGATCTGTATGTTTAATTGGTTAACCCGGGTAAACTTACACTTTTTTGGCTTTTAATTAATGTTTTGTTCTCTTTGATCCTTTTGTGTGATTGATTTTTTTTATTTTAAAAATTCATCATTCAATATTTGATTTGTTGAGAATTGACTTTAATGATTTTTTTATATTTAGTGCTTTTGATCAAATGACCAAGGACAATGTTGACATCAATTTTATTTGGACTTATTTTATTTTACATCTCATGATTTGACATTGATTTTTTCCTTAAAAAAATTAGGTTTTGTGATTTTCTTTGTTTTTTTTATTCTCATGTTATCGTGATCTGGGTGGGCTCAGGCTTTTTTTTAGCTTATAATTGTTATTTTCTTCATTTTATATTTTTTTTCAATTTTATCTTTTAAAATTTAATTAGTTGAAGATTGGACTTTGATGTGTTTTTTAATTTATTGTTTTTGGTCAAATGACTCGAATCATATGCTTAATGAGTTAACATCATTTTTTTTTCATCATTTCAAATTATTTTTTTATTTAATAATAATTTTTTTAAAAAAAAACATGATTGTGTTAGCTGTATATCATTTATTTTACTTAAATTTTTTTTATCTGACCTGACAAAACATGTGTCACATGACTAGTTCAAATTATGTAACTTGGTACTGCCTCTAGGTTTGGGGGCATGACAACAACTGTCTTAGTGAATTTATTACAAAAGTCACCATCTACTTGATTTTACACTATTGTGAACTTCTTCTTTTTTCCTTTTTCATTACAATTAAAGATAGAATTGAGTTAAGATAAAATTATTTCAAAGTATAAAATTACCTTCTACAAAGACTTGCACAGAATCCTAACATGACAAATACAATTTGTCGTTAAAATAATGATTTGATAACAACGAATGCAACAATGACTGTAAAAACACATTAAGGCAATAACTAGTCTTAAATAGAGCTTGCTAACCATCCCAAATAAGAACCTTTTAGATTGGGATTTTGTATCCCATTCTCATGAATAATGGAGTCTAAGTCTTCATAATTATTGAAAAATAACAGTATTATCATAATCAATAAAAGATATAATTTCTTTAGAAAAGATTTACTTAGTCGTTAATTTGAGAATTTCAGGGAATTAGTTGAGATGAGCGTAAACTGGCTTAGATACTTATGATTTCAAAATAAAATATATCTTCTTAGAGGCATCAATAACCATGAAATAGACAGAAAACCTTAATAAAAAAAAACTTTGTTAAATATTAAAATCATGTATTATATTCCTATTAAATAAAAGAAATATTAAAGTTGAAAAAACTATCTAATTAATCAAAATCTTGTTAGGGAGTCTATGAATTGGATGCTTTCTAAGGGTAGTATACAATCAAATCGAGCTAAAACTTTGAGCATATAGATGAAGGTTTGTAGTTGTTTAGACCATGAAAAATATAAAATCTAATAAGAAAGACCTATCTCCACACATTTGATGTAAATTATGGAGAATAAAAGGAAAGGAAAAAAATAAAAAGAAGAATTATAAGCCTC
>Ga0325410_1000408_pt1 | contig 44258 bp, 21 predicted proteins | sample PopdelMetagenome_16_FD_206182 | JGI IMG/M metagenome (GOLD analysis project Ga0325410, IMG submission 206182) | Populus deltoides microbial communities from Bellville, Georgia, United States - Xylem-PdIQD-R3 | ecosystem: Host-associated > Plants > Phyllosphere > Stem > Wood/Secondary xylem...
TTGATAGTTATGTAACGTAATTAATATAGAATTTTTAAAACTAAATTAGTTAAAAATGGTATGGTAACATGTATGTGCCATCTTATGTCATCTACCATGCTAAATGGTATTAGCATAAGTGTACTTGTCCCCATCAACAAGAAAACAAGGAGAAGAATATTCCTGTAATCATGCGAGTTTATCTCTTGGCCAGATTTTTTTCCCCTGCAATACGTTGAGGGTTCTGGATTAATTGTTTTAAATGAAAAAAATAATATCTGCATGTTGCTAATTTTTTTTAATAAAGAAAAAAAAATCTATGGTTATGTTTGGTAAACTTGAGAATTTAAAAAAAAATTGAATGAATGATAAAAATATAATATAATTAAATAAAAATATTTAAGATAAGATATTTTTATAAATATTAAGATAGAATCATAATAAATTGATTTAGATCAACTTGGATTAATTTATAAATAAACATATTAGATTATGATATCTCAACTCCAAAGGATGTGCTAAGGGGCCCAAAATTAAAAAAATATATATTATTTTGGTTATTTTATGCTTGTTTTATATACTCAAAAGGGAGTACTAAATAAAATATCAAAATATCTTTTCTCTCCTACAAATGTTATTTTTATATATCTCTCAAAAACACTAAAAGCAACAAAGTGGGGTTAACAAAAAAACAAACCAATTAAATGTAGCTATGTGAAAAAAAAATGACATCAAACTTATTAAAAAAAATAAAACACTTATTTCTCACACTCAATACTAACTTTTCAAATGGCTTTTTTTTCCATTGGAGTATACATGGTAAAAAAAGGTTATATTTATATTATTCAAAATGCTATTTTATCCATTTAGCTCTTCAAAATAGCATTTTCCCTTTGAGATGCTCTAATAATCTTATAGAAAACAAATTAAAATAAGTTATAAAACTCTTTTTTTAATAAACTTAATGTTAAATGATGAATTTGAAAAAAAAATCAACTAGAAAAAAGACAAAAAAATTATCCTAGTTAACTCGAGTTGTAAAACTCATAATCTAAGTCGTGAGATTAGGATAACCTAATGGAAAGTAAATTTAGACAAATTATAAAGTTCGATTCCTAAATAATCCAGTATTGAAAGATTAAATTAAAAAAATTAAAAAATAACTCAAGTCAACATGGATTAACCGATCAAACATGTGTCTTGAGTCACGAGACAAAAATAATATCATAGAAAGCCAAACAAGACAAATCACGAAGTCTAATTCCTAATCAATCTAATGTTGAAGGACATATTTGAGAACAAAAAATTTAAAGAAAAAGGGGGGAACCCGAGATAATCTGTCAAGCTTGTGATCCAGGTCATGAAACTGTAATAATCTCATAAAAAGTAAATTGAGAAAAAAATATAAAATTCAATCCCCAACAAATTCGATATTGAAAAATATAATTGAAATTAAAAAAAAAAACACTATTCTAGTTAATAGTATTTTTAGAGGAGGGTAAGAAAAATCCCTTTCTCATTTAATATCTAGGTTGACATCCATTGTTTTACAATAAATTACCAAATAGTAGCAATATTATTTGGAATTAAAACAGTATTCCAAAATAACGTATAGAATTGTTTAACCTAAGAACAACAAATGGAAGGACAAGATTAAAAGAAAGGAAAGTAACCTATCTCATATTTTAGCCGATGTACATTTTAATTAGGAATCACAACCATATTTTTTAAAAAGAAATCATAAATTATATATATACAAAAATCCCTCATTTACCTCACAATAAAAAAAAAAAACGCCAAGAAGCCTGATTCGAAGTTTCTTTCTTCTCCGGTCATCGGCAAACATGTGCATATGGACATTAAGAAAATCTTCCTTATTTTGTTTGTTCACAAAACTCCTCCACATTTTGGATTTATCTTTACCTTAGAAAAGAACATATCATTGAAATTTGAATGGATTGAATGGTGAAATAGAAGTACATGCCACTCGATCCAGCACAAGATACCACGTGCTTTTATGGACCCATAACTCATGGTTTTGGGCAGCTAGGAACTCGTGCATGTTTGATAATATAGTTAAAATTATTTTTTATTTTAAAAATATATTAAAATAATATTTTTTTATTTTTTAAATCTTATCTTTTTATATTAAAACAATCTAAAAATATAAAAATTTAATTTAAAAAAAGTATTTAAAATTTCATGAAAAGCCATTGTAACTACAATCCTAAATATAGATTTTCCTATTTGTTTTTGCGTTTCAAAAACGTTTTTGAAAAAATTTAATTTTTTTATTTTTTTGCTTCAAATTAATTTTTTTATATATTTTTAAATTATTTTGATGTATTGATATCAAAAATAATTTTTAAAAAATAAAAAAAATTTATTTTAATACATTTCTAAATAAAAAATACATTAAAAAACAACCAAAACCACACAAACATACTTGCCTCGAAATGAAGGTGCTATGGCGATTTCCAATTTATGCTTCCTTATCACTAAAATCTACTTTGACTGTCACATAAATTTGGTGCATGATGCACCACCTAACATTTATTTGCATATTTATTTTTTTAAAAAAAGTCATTTACAGCCAGACAAGTTTAGGATAGCGACCGAGAAACATGTGAACAAACAGATATATCCCAACTCACAACCAATAAAAACCAGTCTTTGTAGCCATTCTGATTTTGGTTGTGGTGTTGGTGACACTTCACAAGTCACAACCACCAAAACGACATGTTGTGTTCACCAAGATGAATGACTTTCCGTGCATCGCACCTAACAGTCCCTTTAGAGAAACAGGACGGTCATGTGGGGGTTGGAACAGCCAATGGCCACAACCGAGTTTCTATTGTTGAATGTTATTATTATGGTCATCATATGATTTTCTGACGTCATTAAAAGGACACAAAATCGTTTGTACTGTTTTATTGAGCAAATTTTCTTTTTGGTTACATTCACATGCTCTGTTACTGACCTTTGCACACATAAATGTTTTTGACCTCATAGTCCATTTCAGGAAAAAATATTATTAATTGATTTTTTTGGCCATCAAGCTGATATTCTCTTCTCACATTTCCTCCTAGTATTAATTAAATTGTTACTAAATTGATTTTAATTGATTCACAAGTTGATATTTCAGAAAAAATAAAATTGAGTATATACATATCCATAATGAATTTTTACATTCATGATTTAGCTCCTCATTAGATAATTGTTTTGCATTACGTTCCTATCGGTCAAATTATTATTTTTATGTATATATGTAGAAGATTTTAATATATTTTTCAGTTGAAAAAAATTTAAATTTTATGAGGTTGATTTGATATAATTTAATTAACTTGATATATTAAAAAACAAATCAAACAACAAGTCAAATTCTCAAACTAGCTATAAATTTCTTTTTTTTTTAATTTACGGAAACGCCTATCATTCTGCACATGATTTTTGTGATGTATTTTTTTTTATTCAAGTTTCCTCTCTTTATTTCCTATTTTTCTTTTTCAATATTTTATTAAAACGTATTTAGTCATTATTCAAATCTATAATATTTTATAAATTATATTTTAAGAATTCATTTATTGGATGCGTATTTGACAATGAATTAGTATAGATAAAGAAAAATATTATCCCTACAAAATTCACTTAACCAATTTTTTGGGTCTAAATTTGATATTTCCCGGTCATTTTTTTAAGCATTCAATTAAAAAAAAAACTAGAAAAGGTATCTCTTTTATTTTTATGCCCACTTTTGTCATTCTCTTTGTTTCACTGTGAACTGCTATAGTCATCATAATATCTTTTAAACTGTTCATGAGTCATGGAAAAGTTAAATTTGACTCTTGAAGTTTATTATTTTTTTAATCTTGATATTTTGATTTAAAATTTTATTTTTATCATATTTTATTTTTTGGATGTCTAGGAAAGAGAGGAGAAAGTCACAACAAAAAAGGGTTGAGTGAAAGATTTTGGCTGACCACATTTTGATAATAAAAAAAAAATGAATTTTAGTATCAATGAATTTAAATTAAAAATAAAAGTTTGATGAGGATGGTTTGAGCCTACCATTAATCACGCAAAAAAAAGTAAACTGAGACCACAAAGTTTGTATATATATTAGTTTTGAGGCTGCTTTACAGGGTATTTGGTTCGGAAATTGGATTATTGAGGTTTTTAGGATATTTTTAGATGATTCGAGTTTGTCTGTCTTATTTATGCTAGTTGACAAATATCTAAAATGTTTGTCTTATTTATCCTAGTTGATAAATAAGTGATAAGATCATGTCAAACTCAAATATTGGTGTTAGAATAACGTAATTCAAATTTTGATGTATTGATAAATTAGGTACACCTCTCACCCACAGCACTCACTTGTGCATAAGAGACGAGGAATAATTTCATCCAAGTGACAAAGAGGCCATCCACATAGCTACGAATTAATTAAGTATATATATGTTATATTTTTATAGGTTATTTAAGTTATTTTTGAACTTATTAAACTGAATAATTTATTTTAGATTAATTTCTACACAATTTAATTTAAAATTTAAATTAAATAAGAAGCGGGATTAGCAAGTATCAAGATCATTCGATTTAATAATACTGTCAAAAAAATCTTCATACTCTTAATATTTTTTTAAATTTAAAAAAATAGTCCAATTTACAGCGGAACACGAGTGAATGTATTAATATAACGTTAAAAGGGATGGGAAAAACATTGTTTCCCCACATCCATTAGTACTTTGAATTACAATAGTAATCTACAATGTTTTTTTTTTTTGTTATTGCATTTTGATTTTTTTTGTTTTTTTTTTTAATTTAACCCTTATATTATGTGTCTATTGAAATTTAGAATTTAAAGATTAAATGGTTTGATTGAATTTAATAACTCTTAATATTTTTTTTATTTTTTTTTAAATACTCTAACCCACAACAAAGAACATGAGAATGTTCTAGTATCACCTAATATACTAGAGGTCTTAAGAAAAGATTATATCTAGCATGGGTGTCTTTGAAATATTGTATCTGTATGGTTGACTAGTATACCACATGCAATCTATCTCACCAAGATCTTCAAAATGTGTCTAGTATAGGCACTTAATGTTAAGAGGTCTTCGAACATTTTAGGTGTGAACACAAGGTGTTCCAGGGATTTGGTGTCAACTTTTCGAGGTTGTCTTTTGGGTACAGGAAGGTAGTTTCAAAGTTAAATTAGTCTCCAGAAAGACTTTAGTCACATGTAATAATCACCTAAGACTAATCTTGAAGCATACATTAATCCCGTCATTGTAATTCCATGTTTAACGCAACTTCAAAATGTATTAATCATCATTGACAAGTTATAAATCATAATGTAGTTATGGTAAAATAAACATTTCAGCCCAAAAATTTAAGTTGTTAGATAAGGTTTCAATATATAATTTATATTATTCTCGGTGGTGAAATTCGAATTCATAACTGTTTAGTCATTAAGGTTCTGATATCATGTTAAAGAACCATCTCAACCTAATAGTTTAAGCTTTTAGGTAAAATTTCAAGATATTATTTATATTATTCTCTAACAATTATACTATGTTTGTTTTTGAAATGAAAAAATAAACATAATACAAGTCTAAGTAATATGTTTTATTTTATTTGATTTATGCAGAGAATTCATAAAAGATTTAATTAACAAATGTACTACTATTCCTTTATAACTTAAAGTCTATAAGATTCAATAGTAAATACATCTTTATAAAAACATTAAAACTACAATTGGCAAGATAAATCTACCAACAAATTACATAATGTACATTAATTATTAATAATTTTGGTAATATATTGAATTCATTAAAACCCATTTTAACTGTTCAAAAAGCCTATATCAATTGCATTATTATTGGTAAAAGCAAGGTTATATTAGTCCACTTAAAAATGATAAATAGAGGCTATTAAGTAAAAAAAAAAATCACTAAAAAAATGTTAGATTTCTCTCATTTGTATTTAGCTTTTCTTAGCAAAACAAACGTAAATATCTGTGGCATTTAAGAAGTCAAGGTGAGAGAAATTTCCCTATACCAGACATCCTCTTGAAAATAAGGTAAAGAGAAACTAAAAGTCTTACCTAACGTAAAATCTGAAGTCTTAGTTTAATAACAACCAGGAACATTGATTTTTTTTTTTTCCAGACGTAAACTGATTTTTCCCTCTTACAAAAAATGGTCTTATTTGGATTATCTCACTCTTGCAATTTCCAAATACCCATATCCAATGGTTCGATAGTCTGACACAATGCCAAAATTAATTTTAAATTAATTTATAATATAAGAGGAAAAAATATCAATATTATGAATATATTTCGTAACTAGGAGTGAGAAAAAAAACTAAAATATCAATTAAACTGAGAAAATCAGAAAAACAATAACCGAAAAAACCCGATTAAAATTTTGAAAAAACCGACGGTTTGGTTTCGATTTTAGAAGTCTGAAACCGAAAAAAATGAAACGAACCGAACCCAAACCGGAAAAAAACCGAGCCAAACCAAGCCAACTGGTTTGAACCAGTTTTTGTAAAAAAAAGGAACCAAAACCAGTCGGTTTGAACTGGTTTCGGTTTGGTTTCATTTTTTTTTAAATTTAGTTTAGTTATTTTTTTGATAAAAATCAAACCGAACCGAAAATGATCACCCCTTAACTAATACCTTTGTTGAATGCACATACATGCATATGTATGGGATTTAGGATGGTAAGTATATAATTCTTACCATAAGAATTTTTTTTTAAAAAAACTTTTTTATTTTACTTATATCTCTACACATATTTAAAGATTTTTTTATATATTTTCTCAATTTTCACTGTATTTTTTTATATACTTTATTATCTCAAGTTAACGAAAATAATGATTAAAAGATTCAAAACTTTGTTGTTATATCCATAAATTCTAATGGATTATTGTACTTAGAGAACGAAGCATATTATATTTAAAATTATTTTTGTGCAGAGGAAGTGTTTTTTCTTTATGAATAGCATCACTACACGCTACAATCCTAAATTTCTTCTAAATCTTTACTCCTTTTCAGATTTACTTTTAATTCTAATTATTTTTATTATTAATTTTAATTACTGATTTATTAATAAAAAAATAATCTTGGTGGCATTTTGTTTACCTTATTCTATCCATTTAATTTCCGAACATGGTTAGGAGAAGGGCTGGCAATGCGCGACGTTGAGATGAGCCGAACCTTTCACTAATTATATATACCAGCAAAACAGCCCAAGGAAACTAGCAGGAGTAGGAGCATCCTCCATCAAAAGCTCAAAATGGCTCCCCCAACATCTTTCTTGAGCCCAATCCTTTATGCAGTTATCAGCAAAAGGATGCCGATAACTGCATAAATCCTCTACCAAAAGAATAATGTTTTTTTTTAAAAATAAATCCATCAAATAATTAAATCCGAGCTACTGCGTAGACACCACTTAAATACTACCACTACATACATATACCACTTATTTTCTCGTTAGTCCACGGTATGCAGAGAGGACGACAAAAATCCAGTTTGCAGCATATATTGCTAGCCCAAGTGGCCAAGTGTATCTGTGTCTCCTACAGCTACAAGAGATTAGATTAGCTCACTTGTATAAATAATATATATAAACACAAAAGATAAGATCAATGGAGTTGTCAGAGGAGCCGCCGTGCTCAAACCAACGAAAATGACTTGTTCTCAGAATGGCGAACATCACATTTTGCCGCTTCAACCTCCATCAATCCATTAATTGTTTGTTTGATTCAATCACAACAAATACAGTTGCGAAGCTTGGTCCCTTGATGAGTTGATGTTCAAAAGAGCTACAGTAATGCACTGCCTGTTAATTTCAAGCACGCTAATTAATTAACTACATGAGATCATCCTCCATGCTATACCTAGTTCTTAATTATTTCTACAATGAACAAGTTAAAAGACAGCTTCCTCTAAGCAGGGTGATGTGAACCATCCCCATGTGAAAAATGATCATTACCTGAGTCCAGTTTGCATGATTCGACATATTTAATCGAAAAAAATTAAGCAGTTTTTGCGTTTCAAATAATATTTTTTTTAATATATTTTGAATTGTTTTGATGTGTTTATATTTAAAATAATTTTTAAAAAATAAAAAAATATTATTTTAATATATTTTTAAACAAAAAAAACTTTACAAAAATACCACACACCCTCTAAAACTAGTTAGAAGGCTGCCTTGGGGGCAGTGACAATATGGAAAACTGAACATTCACCCTTAACAAATGATTTCCGTGCTTTGAGTCAAACAAATCAACAAAAAGAAGTGTTTTGCTAGATTGCCATTTTCTCTCTATGCCTGCAGGGACTGAATTAATGCCGAGACATGCAATCGTGGGGCTGCTACACAATCCCATTTTCATTCCATGTACATTCGCCAGTACTGGACAAGTTACAAGTATAGTTCATGCACCATGTAAAAAATTGTCTGAACCTAGATGTTTGCGACCGAGAATTAGCATTGGTCGTGTAACTCAGTTAAGAGCCAACGAGAGTAAACGCCAAGTAAGATTGAAACTTAAACTATAGTATTATAACTGTGATTATAGAACAACAATGAGTGAGCGGAAGAGCAGGGAAAAAGAAACCTCTGGGCCCTGTGAAAAAGGGCTGGTCTAGCTAGGACAAGAACATTAACACATGATCACATGGCTTTGCACATGCAGACTCCTTCCTCTCAAAAGTAACGACAAACTGCAAAATGGGTCAGCTCCAATGGCTTGAGACCTGGGGCTTAGAGTTGCTAATACTACACTCAGACCTCTCATGTACACAGTTACAAGCACTGCTTTCATCTTCATGGGTATACATAATATGTCTCTGTGTGATCTATGATCAGCTAGTTAATCGGATATGTCTTTTTTTTTTTAATGCATGTTCTAATTAAGAGCCAACTTCTAATCCATGTACTAATTCTTTAAATTCCATACCAGCTAAGAACAATCATTGCCCTACTAATCATGTAGTAGATGATGATCATTGGGCATTCGAAGAGAATCCAATGTGCCAAATTGCGAACACTTCCAGCTGGAACGATCATAATACGAGCTTGTTTTACAATGGCAATAATACATGCTAAACTAATTATTAGTACGATGATAATTTGGAAATGAATCATGAAAATGCTTGTAGAACTTGACCTTTTTAGACGACTATCTTAGTCTGCTCAATGCATATTTATAGGTTCATTTCTTCTAATGATTGCTACGTCCAATTTAACTCATTTGCTCTATCAAATTCTTGATTCGAGTTATAAACTCTATATTCTATAATTGATTAATCTTTTAATTCTAAGAATCTGATCTATTTTCTCCAGCCAAGATGATTGGTAGCTTGTACCTAGTAGGTCAAAATAATTGATGGTTAGTACTTGAAAAAGATCTTTTTTTATAGATTTGGGGCTCTTAGATACTTAAGTAAGTATCTTTTTAGATAAAAAAAGTGCAAATATATTTTAGAGATATAGACTCTGAGAATATGTATGCTAAAAATATTGAGAATGAAGAAATCATGAACTTGAAGGATTCATGGGGTATTTATAGCTAATAAGTATTGTTCTTTAGTGGAGAGGAGGGGCTAAATTACATTAATGCGATGGAAAAATAATAGGCCACTGAAATATTTTTTATATACCTAGAGATGCAGGGAGAGTAGGATATAAAATGTAGTTGAACTTAAGGAAACTGAGCTCTTCCCTTGGCCGTTCCCACGGCATTAGGTCTAGACACGTTGCTTGAGACTGTGAGTTTTTGGATCTTCAAGTTCTTAGGCTTGTTAAATTTGAGTTTGTCAGTATCATCCCAAGTCTTTATGATAATTGTACTTAAAGACCTGTAAAAATACATTATACGACGAGTTTATCAATTTTTTTAGTATAAAAAGGGGGGGTTAAAACCCTAGATAATACACAAGCGAGTCCGTGTGTATGAGTATGCACTATGGTTGGAAAAGAATTTCTAAGTATGTAAAGAGAAATAAGGAGGAACCAATACTTAGAAAAGTTTTTTAATAGGTGAAGAAACCTATGAAGGGTGAGCCTATATTTATAAAATTTTTCTAAGAGGCCGGGGGAAACCCGTGGAGGGTGGAGCCTATACTTAGAAAATTTTCAAGTGGCTTGAGGGAACCCAATGAAGGTGAGTCTATATTTAGAGAATTTCTAAGTGGCTGAAAGAACTTAATAAGGGTGTGCCTATTCTTAGAAAATTTCTAAGTGACTGAAGGAAACCCATATAGGGTGGAGCTTGTACTTAAAAATCTCTACGTGGCTGTGAGTTCCTTGAAAAGTGGTGTCATTGCACTAGAAAAACCAAGTCCATCCCTTAAAAAGTGATGTTATTGTATTAGGGAGACCAAATCCTTTCTCTTGGAGGGTTGTGAAGCTATTTCCCTAGAAATACCTCATACTAGACTCTTGGAGAATTGCGAAGCTATTGCCCCAGGGAGACTACATACTAATCTCTTAGAGAGTTGTGGGGCTATTGCCTCAGGAAGACCAAGTCCATTCATTTGAGAGTGGTGTTATTGCACTAGGAAGACCTCATACCAATCCTATATGGGTGATTTTATTTTGATTCAAGGGAGTAATGAATTTTTAGGATACACCAAATGCCTATAGGTTGGTCCCTAATGGCTCTTCTTTGAGCTTTTACCATTTTATTTGGAAGGTCTTTTATGTTGGTTATCCTTATAAAAACAAGAAGGCTTATATCGTAGCAAACTAACCTCTTCCACCTGTATGTGATTTTCTATGACTTGCTTTACCTTGAACAAGTTTTTGTCCAATAAGATATAAAGTTTTTTCTAGAAGAAATGTTCCCTTACCCCTCTTATCAAGGCCTTTAAGGCTACTTGCTTAAGCAACTTTTCTACCTTGAGCATCTCCTTATTGAACCTTTTTAAATATGCCCGTGTAAACTTGTCCTCCTGCTAGGTAACACCAAATAACTTCATATAGATTTTATTGATAGGTATGCTTGTACTGAAACGCACCACCAACTTAGCGTAGAGATCTTTGAGTCCTTTAATAGAGTCTGGTTCCAAGTTGTTATACCAAGCACGCGCAGCCCTATGAAGGTTGTATAAAGTATTTTGCATACTGATTCATTGTTTTGGATGACCAATTTTAAGCTACTGCGTACATTCTATACATCCTTTCTCGGGTCGACCAGGCCATTATAGTTGTCTAGACTCATTTTTATAGAAATATAATCCTTAAAGAGTCGAGTGTTCAATAATTGTTTGGACAAGGGAAAACCCCTTCACTAATAAAAGATATAAACATTCTTCTAGGTATGCTCATGTACATACATTCTTCTAGTCATTTGTCTGTTAAGCTCTTAGGAGCTCAGAGAGTTTGACATGGAACGACGATTATAGTAATTGGTGTCCATCTCACGATAGTTAGGGGGAATACGTTTGAAGTACTGGCTCTGTACATGGGTATTATAATGGTGTGAGTGGCCCTTCGAGGGACTTTTATAAATATCATTCTGCCTAGTCTCCTCTAGGTAGTGTAATCGTCTATGAGTGCCTGGTGCGGTCGATGGCTGTGACACTAAAGCATTTTGTGTTACCGAAAGTGTTAAGACTTGTTGGGGTGACAAGGTCTAATTTTGCCCTCAGGTTGCCAACACGAATTGAGTAAAGAGTCACACCTGACTAATGAGTTGTTGAAGAACTAGTTGAGTATGAATGTCCACAATAACAAGTAGACTTGTCCCGTATCCTGGCCCAGGTGAGTTTTAGTTATGTGTAATGGAATAACTTGAAAATCCTAAAAACAAGTTTTAGGAAGAAACCAATGGCTTTTTGATCAGTTTTTCATAGACGACACCACTAATGATGTCCCAAAATATACAAGTAGCTTAAGAGCAAGATTTATGTGTTGGATAATTGGTTAATCTCTTGGTTATAGCAATCTGATTCATTTTCCTTAGCTAAGATGGCTAGTAGCTTGTACCTGATGCCTAGTGGCTGGTAAATGTAAAAGGTCTTTATTTATAGATTTAGGGACTGTTAGATGCTTAAATAAGTATTTTTTAGAGAGAGAGTGCAGTGATATTTTGGAGAGATAGACTCTTAAAATATGTATGATAAAAATATTAAGAATAAAAAGATTGTGAACTTAGAGCTTAAAGGATTCACGAGATATTTATAGCTTATAAGTCTTGTCCTTTAGTGAAGAGGAGGGGTTGAATTACATTAATACAATGGAAAAATAATAGGCCATTGAGAGATTTTTTTTATACACGTAAAAGTGGAAGAAGAGTAGGATACAAAATGTAGCTGAGTTTAAGAGATGAACTTTTTCCTATGAACTTTTTCCTTAGTTGTGCCCAAAGAAGTTGAGCTTTTCTCTTGGTCGTGCCCACGACATTAGGTCCATGAACGTTGCCTGAGACCATGAGTTTTTGAATCTTTAAAGTTTTTTAAACTTGTTAAATATAAATTTATTATCCATCAATTTTAGAGTGTTTTACTCCCTTCATCTCTACCTGAATTACTAGCTAATTACTAATTATCTTCATACTTATCATTTTTATTAAATTGGAGATTTCAAGTAATTCTAATTCAAAGCAAGACTTGCTATTTAATTTTGCTTCAAGTAATTGATTATTTTTAATTGATAACTATAATATAACTAAAGGTGTTGACTTAGATACAGTAGAAGATCATTAATTAGATGTTGGACCGTCCTTTGTAACATTGGATTTATTATAAAGTACATGCATGTATATCATGTATTCTAGCTAGACAGCATTTGTGGCAAAAAAGAAAAAAAAAAAAGAAACACAAAAGGCCACAACCCCACCATGCAATTTATCTCACCGCATGTACAGAACACATGTTAAGGGAGTATAAAATTTCTTTCTTTCTAAAACATGTGGGGGGTGGGCGTGGGACCTGGAGATCCCAGCTCCCAAGGTCCCACAAATATTAGTCCTATAAGGTGATTATTGAAGGAAATCAAGGGTATATTGGTATAGCTATGGGCTATAAAATGAGGGCATGCGTGCCTGTTCCCCTTACACAGACTTCTTTCTCTCACTCTCTTCTACAACTTATTAGTCGTAGTGACAACTGAGTTTCCTCTATCAAGGTCTGAGAAGAAGAAGATCGTAAGCAAAGAAGTCGAGTCATGAAGAAGAGGCAGCAGCAACCACAAGAACAACAGAACAAGGGCAGGGAGAATTACAACTATAAACAATACAATCAGCACCAACAGCATATGCAGAAGCAGATTCAATGCAACAAAGGAAAAACTTGCAAGTTCAAAAGAAGCAGCTCCAGTCTTGAAGAAGATGGTGCTTCCTCAGCTATTCTCTTGCTTGCTTGCATTGCCTGCTCTCCCTCGTATTGACTGCGAAAGAGAACTAGCTAGATACATATATATATAGTAATAGATAGCTAGACTGGTGAAGCTCTCTAGATCTCTATTCACTCTCTAGTCTCAAAATCACCTTCCCTCCCCCACCCTTCTTGTTGCTTAATTTTCTTGGGATTTAAATATTTCCTAGAACATGCATTTTATGAAGCTTTTTTTCTGTAATTTCTGTCTTCCATACTGGACTTCGTTGCCATCATCATTCCCTCTTTGGTACGAAGAAGTAAACTAGAAAATAAAAGGTTTATGTTAAATATTTCATAACATATGAACCATTAATTAAGGTAATGGTACAGAGTAACGCCCAAAGATTTCTAAAGCCAACAACAAGAACAAAGGATAAAAAAGAGAACACAGGAGCAGGATCGGTTATATTTTCAGACAGTGAGGCCCATTTTCATTCAACTACAGTTTATATATATATATATATATATATATATATATATATATATATAAAAGATCTTTCGGTTTCTAGAGCAAGTTGAGGTTTTAATTATTTTGTTTTAGAAATGGGAAAAGAAGAAAAAAATTCCATGAGAAAAGAAAACGAGGCTGACTAATTATGGAGAGTTTATTGATTTATATTGTCCCCCCAAAATTAAAGATATTTTTTTGCTTGGTTGCTGAAAAATGAATTCCAAATATTTCAAGGAAAATGATTTTTTTAAATGAATTATTTTTAGATGTTTAATTATAAGTGAAAAATGAGATGAAAATTATATTTTAATGTTTGGTTATGTAATGTAAATAAGCTAGAAAATAATATTTTTAAGTTATTAGATTTTTTAAAATAATAGAATTTCTAAATTATTAACTTTATTCACGGGACTCATTTATTCATTAGAAAATAAAATTTGAAAAAAATGAATTACTTTATTGTAGTTGCTTGTGCAATAAAAAATAAGTTGAAAAGTATTTCATAATATTTGTATTTGATGTACATGCATTAATTAAAGAATTAATTATAAAAATTGACTCGTGACATGAAAAACGAAAAGTGTTTTCCATACCTCAAACAAAATTAAAATATAAATGTAATATTCATAATTGAAATGAAATTATTTTTAGTTTGTTTTATAATTCACATTGCAAGTTAAATATGTAGAGAAATAAAAAATAAAAATGAGAGTGAGAAGTAGCATGGAATAAAAAAAGATTTTTCACTGAACAAGAAACTTCAAAATAGTTTAAATTAGCAATATGTAAACATGAATAATAATAAAAATAATAACAACAACGTCATAAATTGTAATTTTTTTTAAAAAAATTTAAATGAGTTTTTAGAAATTAATGTAATAACGATTGCTTTTCAAAATAATTTTTATTCAGAAATGTATTATAATAATTTTTTTTTAAATTTATTTTTAACATCCGTACATCTAAAAAAAAATAATTTTATTTTTTTTTAAATTTTACAAACCTCTAATTGGCCCTAAAATTAGGCTTTGAAGAACACTTTTCTCTCTTAAACCTTATATTTTTCTTTGACTGAACAACTCTTTTCATTGACTTATTTTCCAGGAGTTATCAAACAATCGGAAAGCGAGAAAAGTGTTTCCAGAGAAACAAATTTCTTGCTACCAAACAAGGCGTAAATGGGGATTTATCTGCAGAAGAATGAGTATCTTTTGAGTGGCCTGTGTTAAAAAGTAAAGACGATAATTTTTGCTCTAGAAAATAAATATTATTGTTCAACCTAAAAACAAATATTATTCGAAATATTTGATTCGCACAATTTCATGTCTTCACAAAAATCTCAATATCACATTACAATTACAAAACATAATAAAATGCCTAGTTCTTTTACTGTAAAAATTTACAGTACTTATAAATATTTTTTATTTTCAATTGCATTTTTTTTTAATTTAATGACCAGTTTTTTTATGAATTGTTAGAGAAGGAAAAAGTTCAACAAAAAAGGACATTAATATAAAAGAAAGAGAAATTGCATGACAAATCTTAAATTCACGTGAAATATTTTTTTAGTCCACATACTTTTTTCTTTCTTTCTTTATAGTCCGTTTAGTTTTTGTAATTTTAATTTTGGTCCAATATTTTATTTTCGTTTTTCAGTCCTTAAATCTAAAAGAGAAAAGAAAAACTCATCGAAAAATAACAAAAAAGAGGGAAAGTCGTTGATTGATTATATTCTAGTGATTAAAAAGGCCAATCTAAGTATCAATAGGTTCCATTCGACAAAAAAAATCCCATTGAGGTGTTTTTTAGACCTTTATCTCGCTTGAAAAAAATAAATTGGGATTGAGAGATAATTTTTTTCTCGGTTTGATTTTGTATTTTTAAATCAATTTAGGAAGGGTTTTGAGTTGAGAGATTAATGTATTGAAATGCTAAGGATGTTTATTAGGTATTTTTGGTCAAAATAGGTTAAAAATAGGTTTTTGAAATCAAAAAACCCTACCTTGATTTTTCAGCTACCTCTCTGTTGGCCAGAATTTGGACAAATAAATGACACGTCATCTAATTTTTTTTTTTTAAAAAATAAACTATATGTTATTCATCTTTAAAAAAAAAAAGATAAAGAGGGCCACTTGTGTGGGCCTAGCCTTGTAGGCCCGAACATGTGTGGCCCTTTATCTATTGGGTCGAGCACTAAATCATTGCCTATTTGTATTTTTTTGGATATACATTTAAATGCAATAGAATTTTTTAAAATATTATATTTGAATTATTATTTAATTTTGTCAAATTTCTCAAATAATATCATAGGTTTTTATGGGAATGTTAACATTTTTTTCTTCCAACTATTACATGCCTAACATGAGAAAAAGCTGACTAATATTCCATTGAAATAAAATTTATTTTTCAAAAAAACTCTTAAAATATTTTTTTAATATAATTTTATAATATTTATCAAAAAAATTTATCTTCAATCATATACCAAATACCGTGACTTTATTTTAATATATATTTTTAAAATTTATTTTTAAGATCATGATGTGTTTTTGTTTAGAAAATAGTGCTCGTAATTTAAAAATATGTTTTTGCTAAAAAAAAAGTAGATTTTAGATAGAAGAAATATATTTTTTTCTTCTTATTTCAAACAAATGAAATTTTGTTTCAATAGAGTATAAATTATTATTTTGGTTTGTACAGCACTTGAGTCGGGGGATATAGGATGCTGGGATTGTTGAAGCGTTACACTCCAAATTTCATATCCACTTCGATGTTTGGTAGAGATTTAATTTTCAATTCTTCGTACCAATTTCCACTGAGACGTACCTCTAATTAATAAATGGAGGTCCATATTTTTTTATTTATCATGTTCTATTTATATATTACACACATGCCTGCAACGGTCTCGGTTAATAGTTTGGGTAAATGATCTGCTAGCTGGGTCAAGCTCAATTTGTATAATTGGGCTAGATCTAGCCCATAAAAAAGGAATTGTTGAGGCTGGGCTGGACCTCAGGCCCAGTAAATCCAATTTTCTTTGAGCATTTAACAAAACACAGTTTTATGTTCTTTCCCTTTAATTTCACTCTTTTTTATGTTGATATCTAGCTAAATATATCTTTTTTAGATATTAAAAAAATTCTGAAAAAATTAAGGAATCCTTTTTGATTTATTTGTAGGTCTCTCGCATTTTTTTATAACTTTACTGAATATTTGGATTGCGGACATATGCTATAAAATATGAATCTAGTCTGCAACACATACCTGTCTTTTTTTTCTTTTTTTTTAAAAAAATAATAAAAATATGCTTTTACTTTCAATTCAAATTTTATTGGTAAATTCACCGGCACCAGAGTCAGGAATACCACACATTTTGTTTTGCTACATAATATTTATTAATGCCTGAGTTGAAAGTATTCATAGTTAAATATTCATTGATGTTAAAATCAAGAATATCATAAGCAGACCATGAAAAACATAATACAATAAATCCTTAACAATTTAAGATAAACTAGCAATGCAACTTGCCTCAGGTAGGACGTTTAAGGTGTGATAATATATTTTTTTTGGTGTAAGTAACAATCCCGTACCATAGAATTTTTGTTGACCAGTTAGGATTTCTAGTGACTATAATACTATATAATGACTCTTTAAATAAGACATTTTTCTCTTTTAAAAAATAAGATGTTAAATATTTGTTCTTTTCACTAGAAATTTTAAAGGTTGTCGCAATGTTCATCACGACAATATCAAATAAAGCACAAATTAAAAAAAAACTATTTTACATGCATTAAACAAAGTTAATAATATTATAAAAAAACAACACTTTATATATATATATATATATATATATATATATATATATAACACTTTATATATATAAAGTGTATATATAACACTTTATATATATAAAGTGTTGTATATTACGAAACAAATAAATGGTGTGGCATTTTGCACTGTACACACAGACTGAATGTACTGTGGACTGTGGCAGTGCCCGGGCGATTTTGCCCTTAATGAGTCTGTGCATTTGATCTCTTCTCTGGGCCTGTTTTCGTCTCTTCCTCTCACTCTCTTCATTTCATGTCTCTGCTCGGTTCCTTCGTTTTTGGCAGAGAGAACGACGGGCTGTTTGGCTCACGGCTGCTCGGTCGGGCCAGGATGCTGGTTCGTGGGCTGGCTTCGGGTCGTTCTTGGTGTTTGGTGAGGTATGATTTCGCCCCCTTCTTTGCGCCAATTTCTGCTTTCTCTCGGTTTCTTTGCATTGGGTTCTTCGGTTCGTTTTTTTTTTTCATTTTTTCCCCTCTTCTCACTCGATTCATCTTCTTTCTGGTGTGGGTGTTCAGTAATTGAAACAAATAAATGGTATGTCTCATTTCGAAGGAGGGATTTCACTTCATTCTGCACCTCAACATCCCTCTATTTTGCACTGATGTACAAATTGTATAATTAGCACTCTTTTGTCATCTTTTGTGACACTATGTATATACCAAAAGATGTAACCTATGTTTACAAAACAAACTCTTTTATATTGTAGTTCTAAACTTTTATATTATAAGTTTATCGTTTTTAATGTAATTATATAATATTATATGCGCAGCAATGCCCGCGGCAACGCGCGGGCATATAGCTAGTATATATATATATATATATATGGAGGCTCATCAAGTTAGAAGATACCTAACCGATTTTATATCTAAATTCATAACATATTTATTAATTATCTCTATTTTTATTTCTATTTTTATGTGTATAAAATTCCTCAATCTCGTACAAATTTATCAAGGGAAAAAAAATGATAAGAGAAATCATTCATTTTTTTAAGAGAAATTATTCAGTTAAAAAACACAATTAATGTTATTGATATATGACAGCATTATAACATGACATCAGTTTTCTCACGGCAATTTTTTGTTATTGAAGATTCAAACAAGTGTTTATAGTTTATATAGCATGCAGATAAAAGCATAAATTTGCAATGGAATTAAATAAAAAATTTAAAATACATTTTAAGCATATAAATTAAGTTTTTTTAGTTAAATTTAAATAAATCTTAGCAAAATAATTTTTTAATATAGGGTTTCATACAAATTTTGAAATGATAAAAAGAAGAATATACTTTTTTTTTAAAAAAATACAAAACCCTAGCCGAAACCAAAATGAAAGAAAATCAAGAAATGGCACAGACTAAAAATTAAAGAGATATAACTTGATAATAACACAAGTTCTGATACAAACTGATACGAATACCTTTCAAGATATGCTAAAATCAAATTTGAATTGTTTGCAACTTGACCCAACAAGAATCTGTCTTGGAGAACCAAAGTTATATGCAATGATCGCTCCTACCCTACGCTTATAAAGAGATACGAACAAGTAGTATGAAATCACAACGGAATAACCAATCCTTCAAAGGATTGGTAAGTTTAATCAAGATCTTAATATGAGAGTCACTCAACCACACAAAAGATAGAAAAAATGCTAATTTATTTATTAAAAATTGTTTTTTTAAGAAAAGTCTATAAAAAAATATTTATATTAGCTAGAAAGAATTCTAAGTCCAATAAGGTATATATCTCCAATGAATATGAATAAACCTAATAAATAATAATAATCCAATGAATTCAAATTTAAATATAATAAAGTTCCTAATATCTCTAAAAGGTATAATAATAACTAAAAGATAAATAAAAAAAATATCTCAACTAATTTAAATAAAAATAAAATTGTTTTTGTAATTTGCTGGCAGAATTAAAATCCAACTTCAAACGCATGATTCTCTATCATCTTAGTGAATCAAAAGGCATAACATATATAACTAGAAAACTATGAATGTATACTTTTCAATGCAACTAGAACCATATTAAAATCTCTCTCATGTAGCTCCGATTATGACAAAAAAAAAGAGTAACGAAAGGTCAAAATTGACAGGTTGAAATATTCTTATTTCAATCTTTTTATAATGTTTGAATGCCTACCTACAAGTCTTTCTTGAACATGAATTAAATTAATTAAAACTTGTAATTTATTATTTAATATTTTTTAAAAGTTTATCTTAGCCCATGTGTCTTGAAAAAATCAATTAAAATGTTATTTGAATCCCATAACTCTAAGTCTTATTCCTGGACCATCTAGAGCATCAACGGATCTCTTGGATTTTCATGAGACCTTCATCCCAGTTGCTATACATGCTTTCATTGGTATGCTTCGAGTGCTTGCACATCATCATAAATGGAACATTCATCAATTAGATGTCTCAAATGATTTTCTCCATGCCATGTTGACTCAACCACCAGGTTATGATGTTCCATCCAAAGCTCACTATGTTTACAAGCTTCAAATATCTCTTTATGGGCTCGAACAAGCATATCAAGGCCATGCTAGTACTCTTGTTCTTCGCAGTTTCTCCATCATCTGCAATTCAAAATGAGCACAACAGATTCTTCTATATTTAATCAGAGAGACAATGGCCACCTCATAAATATTCTGGAATACGTAGATGATATCATTATTACTGGAACTAACTCCCAGTATGCCTTTTCTCTTATCAGTACTACTCTTGGATTAAAGTTTTGCATTAAAGATCTTGGCTCTTTGAATTATGTTTTGGGTACAATCCAGGTGCAAAAAGATGGAGATAGTACTCTCATTCTTCATCAGTATAAATATGCTCATGACTAATTATTGGTATACGCAAAAATGTAAGATTGCAATCCAGCTCCACCACCTTGCTCTACCAAACCAAACAGAAGGACTGTCCAAGATGATCCACCTTGGATGTCAAACGTACGTATTTTACATTAAATCAAAGGCATAATGTCTCACGGTTTAGCATTTTCTCCCAGGCCACTCACCATATATTGCCTACAGTGATTCATACTGGGAAGGTACTGATCCTCGATCTTGATCGAAGTCCTTTAAGGGGTTATTGTGTTTTTATTGGTTCTATTCCAGTTATTTGAAGTGTAAAAAAACAGAAGATATAGTTGCTCATAGCTCCATATAGGCAGAGTACCTTGCACTTAATTTCCCAAGTAGCAACTGAAGGTTATTCCTCACAAATATGGAAGTTCCCAATGGCTACTCCTCAATCTCTATTTCCTTGGCTTTGAATCCAGTCTTTCATGCTCGTACAAAACACGTCAAGGTGTATTATCATTTTATACGAGAGCAAGTTCTTGCCAAAAAGGTTGCCCTTCATCGTATCTCATCAAATGAACAGCACACATGCTGCTCAGTTGTCCATTTCTCAACATAAATGTCGAACACACAAGCTAGCGACAGTACCTAGCTAGCTACTCGACAGCCTGAGGTTGATGTTAGATCGATCATCTGTCATCAGCAACTGCATTTCATAGATTATGCATATTTCTGTTGTTGAATGGTTCTTATCTACAAATAATGTAACAGCAAACTCTATAAATAAGAGTCACTTGAAAATCATTGGAAAATGAATAATAAAAACATTCTTTTCTTCTTCAAAAGGGACATGAAAACAAAACTCCGGTGCATTTTCAGTTAATGGACTGTAACATGATCCTTTGACTGGCATGATTATTATTATAAGAACATTTTATTTTCTTATTTTAAATTGCTTTGAATTTTATATATATATTCTTTTATATTTACAATTACAAATTTAAATTTTATCATAATATTTATAAAATTCATTTCATATCTCTAGAATGAAGAAATTATCTAATCACATTATTACTTTTTTTTTTCTTATTTTTTAATGATATGCAATAAACTAAAAAAGAATCAAGTTTAATAATATTTTATTGAAATAACCATATAAAATGAAGAAAAATCTAATTTCATAATATCAAATTGATAATACAACAATTACACATATAGTTGATATGAATGTTGATAAAATGACATCATTTGACAAGAAATTGTTAAAACTAGTTCTTGATATTTTTATTTAAAAACATTAGTTGAAAATTCCATGTTTCTCATGTTGTTGAAATTATTAATGGTAATAAGATAGATGCTCATAGAAACAAATCAATTGCAGCAGTAAGCCAGCAACATGAAAATCAACATGGAAACAAATCAGCTCTCATCAACTGCAACAGTAAAGAAGGTTAGGATGAAGGACATAACAGAAACAGAAAGAGACGTTAGCTGATTAGAATTAGATCAAGACCAGCAACATGGAAACAAACCAACTCTCATGGTAACAAAACACAAACAGAAAGAGATGTTGATTTATTATGAAAACAAATCAACAGCAGCAGCAAGGAAAGTTATGACAGAAACCAGAAACAGAAAGAGACGTTGGCTGATTATGAAAACAAATCAGCTAAGAATTAGGCAATTCAATTTATCCAAATTAAGCAACTTGTAATGTTATAAAAACTAGCAACTTGTACAGAATAGTATGTTGTATATTCACGTTAATGTTAAAAGAAATAGAAAAACCTTCCTTCCATTAAAACATCCTTTTTTCCCTAAATTTCCGCCGAAATGATTTTTTCAAATAAAAATTTATTTTAATTTGATATTTTTAATTACGTGAAAAGATTCATTCATCTCTTAATTAAGGCCAGTTCATTTGATTTTTTAATGAAGGAAAAAAGTATAATTTCACTGTTAAAATCTATAATAAATCATGGTATATATATGCACAATACTTTTCCAACATTGCTTAAGTTTTTTTTTTTAAGAAAAAAAAGAAACAGAAACTACCCTTGGTCGCAGAAAAAGTTATTGTGGTCATTGTCTCAAATCAAACTTGATTATTCCTTGATCCATTTAATAAACACCTTCTTCTATATCTAATTATAATGGGAATGGACGAGGTCAATTTTCTCATCTTTCCTTGTTGTGATCAAAGAATATAATCTGCATGCCTTCTATATATATCCTCGGATAAAACAAAATTGATCAAAGAATATAATGTATCCCTTTTGAATTTGAGTCCATTTCCAATATTAATGGCTTTGTTGCTCACAATAGTGTCAAATCTCTCCTCGCAATTTGCATACTTTAAGGTGGCGGTATGGTATTTATCCTCGGATCAAACAAAATTGTAGCCCTTTCATTATCCTAGAAAAGATCTAGAGATAAGAAGATTAGCTTAATATATCTCTATCATTGAAGAATTATACCAAGTTCTTGTTCGAGAGAGACCATCACAAGGTTCATATTTTTTTTTTGCATGAAAGCGATATATATATATATATATATAAACTCCTTTATCAGTTGGGTGGTGGAATTTGATAAAAAATAAATAAATTCATTCAAAATATTTATCTTATTCTTGGCATGGAGATTGCTGAAGTAATTCATCTCGGTTCTGCCTTTATTACTAAACTATAAATTAATATGGGAACTTGAGTTTAAAAACGTGCTTGTGAGATTTGAAACCAAAGGACCAAGAAGTCAATTTTTTTTATAAAATTCATTAAAACAATCGTAAAGGCAGTATGTTGATTCTAGTTTTAAAAAAATGTATATTAATAAAAAAAAAACCAAATAAATCATGTAAAACAAAAACCAACTCAAAGTGTCCTTAGTTACATTATCAATCAGAACCGTGAAAGGTAAACATATACAAAAACATATTTATTTTCTGAAGCGGGGAAGTTTTGTTTATATTATTGGTATAGAAATGTTTATTGTATTATTTCATTAATGATTAAGGTTTTGATGAGTTTTTTAAAAAATTCAAGATATAATTTGATAAATCAACTATAATTTTTAACCTGATCATTATATTAAAATGCTTCAATAATCATCCTCTAATAATATAAATCAGCTAGAGTGGTGGTCTGCGCTACAACGCAAGCCAAGTTAAATTTTCTCTAAAATAAGTAAAAATGCTTAAAAGATGATAAAGTCGATTTAGGTTAACTTGACCAACAACCCAAGATATGAGATCGGTATAACACTGCAAAAAAGAAAGTAAAAAAAAAAACATAAAGCTCAGGGTCCAATAAATAAATGTTAAAGATGAAAATAAAACAAAAATTAATTTAAAAAAAAGATACGTCAAAGAAAAAAAAAGTCAATTTGAGTTAACTTTACCAGCCTGCCAAACATGATATGAAATCAGGATTAAAAAGTTATCTTTTTAAAAACGGATATAGAAAATAAACAAAGTTAAATCAATAAAAAATGGATGAAAAAAAACCTTGAGCCAATACATGTTAACTCAACTAACCCGCAACCCAAGATATGAAATGATAATAACCTTCACAAAAAGGAAAGGAGAACAAATAAATATGCTTAAAGCCCAATAACTCAATATTGAACGACAAAAATGATTAATTTTTTTAAAAAAAAAGACTTAAAAATATCAAACTTAAATCGGGTTAATTTTTAAAATTGATGGATCGGGTCATGAAACTGAAATCACCTTGTAGATGATAGACAAGAAAGAATAACAAAACAAAATTTCCAATCATAAAAAATAAAAATAAAAATCAAAACAATAAAGACTAAATCTTGTAAAAAAATAACTAAACGACAATAATTAGGGATCAAATTAAAAAAAATAAATGAATAAAAGGATAAAAAACAATAAAAAAAGAGACCGAAAATGGAAAGAATGAAAAATGAAATAAAATGTTAAAGTAAAAAAATTTTAAAAAATCAATTAAGAGATAAAAAAAATAGCAATCAAAATAATAAAGATCAAGTTGAATACAAAAGTTAAATAAAATAAAATGTTGATGGTTGAAATTTTTTTTTTAAAAGCATCAAAATCAAAACTATAGAAATCAAAAGAATAAAAACTAAACTTAATATAAATAAAAATTGGAGGATACAATTGAGGTTTTAAAGGATCAACACGAATACTAAGGCCCAATAAAGAGAAAAGAAGAGGGAGAAAAAAACTTCATCATCTTTGAACCGTCACAAATTTGGCGACAAGCACCATGACATCAGCTTCACTTCTACATCAGTGCTTTACCTAAGTCCAACACTCACCAAGGATTTTTTTCTGGGACCCCACACAGATACTTCAATATTTTTCATTGATCATATATATATTATTTTAAGTAGAATAAAATTTAAAATATCACAAGGGGTGAAATCACGTTTTAGCTCCATATCTCTATATAAAAAAAAGATTTATGAGATATAAATATATCATGAATACTTCAAACTCAAGGTTCACAATCTCTTTATTCTTAACATTTTCAATGTACATATTTTCAGAGTGAATCCCTATAAAATATCATTGCATTTTCTCTTTTTACAATGTTATTGATTTTATTATCAAAGAGTCCTCACGTCCATCAAAAATGATCTTTTGCAGATACTAGCTATCAGTCACTTTGACTTACCAGACACCACGTGCTGCTACCACAGTTACCAGCCACATTAGCTTACCAGGCATCATCTACTATTACCAACCAACTAATTTTTCCATATCAAGTCATCAGACAACTTAACTAAAAAAAAAACAAATTAGATTGTTTGAACTAAGATACTAACTAATTACCAACACTTCAACATTATTCTTAAATATCTTGGATTTTGGTATTCTATCACACTATATATTATCTTTTTAATTATAAATGTAACATTTATCACTATTTTTTTTCTCATTAATAATAAAAAAACATTTTTTTTCTAATATTAGAAACATTCAAGCAAATAATTAGACATACAAACAATTCGTGCAAGTGCAGTTAGTTGTCTTGTTTCGTCTTATTTTTCTTTATACTTCTTTAATTTTCAAAGAATAGAGTTTCTTTCCTTTTCCTCTGTTTTTTTATAAATAAAAAAACTAATAAAAGGGGCATCATTGCCTATGTAAGGGAAAAATTTGGACAAAATTAATATGATGGAAATATGGAATTGTTTACAACTTATAGCTATGAACTAGTATATTAGTATGCACTCCACCTCGGACCAGACCAATTTTTTTAAAATATAAAAATAATATTAAAAGCATGAAGAAATTTTTAACTGTATTATTAAACCTCATCAAGTGGGTTAATTTTGAAACCTCCTAATTTAGCTCTTTACCTAACTCAAGTTTTCAATTAAACTGCGTGGGAGCTAGCTCAACTTAAATCGATCGATTTCACAGGTCCAAATGCAACTTTAATGATAAATAAAAACATGACTTAACCTTTTAAAAAACTTTAAGATGACAATTTGTTTTTAAATATTAAGACAATAACAGATTGGATCGACCTCGATCCCCCCGCGACCCGGGTCATGTACTCTATTGGGTTAAATAACTTCTTTATATTTTTTTATTTAATTATATGATAAAAATAGATTCTAACAAAATTGAGCAATAACTTAAAAATAACACTTATTTTAGACAATTATCCTTATATAAAGCAAACAAAAATCCATAATACAGTCTATTTTCAGCCAATTCAATATTAAAAGATGAAATTAAAAAAAATCGATTAAAAGACCAAAAACAAAAAGAAAAGAAAAGCATATCCTATCGATGAGTAAACTCGTCAGATCTGTAAATCGAGTAAGCCAGAGTAGTACGATGAATCTGTGAATTGGATTATGAACTTCATTGGGATTATAATTTTTTTTATCAAATATCAACCCAATACCGAGATATTATTTTTAGATCGCAATAACCTCATAAAATGCAAAATGAAACCAATTATGAAATTGAATTGTCAATTAACCCATTATCTAAGAATAAAATAAAATAACTAATTAAAAAAAGTTAAATTTGTCAGACCTGTGAACTAAGTCAACCAACCAAACCTCTGAAGAGGTCCATGGACTTTATAAAGTTTTAATAACATAACTTTTCTCTTAAACTATTTTCTTAACGATATGATAAAAAATAGACGATAAAAAAATCAAGTTAAATTTAAAAAAAAATATTCCATCAAACTTGTAGACCAAGGTAACCCGGATTACCCTGGTAAACCCGCAAACCATGCTAACCTTGTAAAAAGGTAAAATAAAAAAAGAAAAAAATATAAAGTCAAATTCTCAATCATCTTAATATTAAAAGATGAAATCAATAAAAAAAAATTGAAAAAAAAATCATAATAAAAATCTAAAAACAAAAAAAAAGAAAAAAAAGAAGTAAAACACTGTGAATTACTATTGTAATTCACAGTGCAATGAGTGTTGGGTGAATGGTGGTTTCCTCACATCCTTTAATTTTTGTTACTTTATAAAGTTTGATAACATGATTTTTCTCTAAAACTATTTTTTTAACTATATGAGAAAAAATATACTATAAAAAACTAAATTTAATTAAAAAACCCACTAAATTCATAAACCGGGACAACATAAGTTAACGTGACAAACCTACAAATTACGTTAACCTCATAAAAAAAATTACAACAAAAAAAAACATGTATTTAACAAAAATAAAAATGAAAATAAAAACAAGTACTATAACAATCCATCAATCCATCAAGTATTTTATTAGACAAACTACAATGTTTCCCTCAACATTTAGTTTATAGGTAATGTCGAACTCGAAATGTGACCTCGCCACTCTAGCAATTGCTTTTACAGCTGTGTGTTCCCCCGTCCTTGTCCAAGGCAGAAGGAGGTTCCTCACTTCTTTATTGATACGTTTAACTAGTCATGCCCATTGTCTCTTCTTTCGTGTCCTGTATTTCACATACAGCTTATGCGGCTCCAAAAAGGAACCTTCTTACTTTCTAGAATGAAAATCGGACAGAGAAGTTATATTCCGGGGAGCATCCCCGCTGTCCAATGCAGGATCATGACATAGACAGTGACGTTGACAAAGTCAGTGCGACAGTGGCATGAATGTCTCAATATATTTGTTTATTAACGTTAATTTCTTGTTACTATGATACTGTTGAATTTCAGAATATCATATGGGTACTCTTGTAACTTTGAATGATCCATGCATTAGAGTTAGGATGGCATAAACCTGTTTTATTTGTATATGGTGTTTGTGTGTTCACATTAATCCGTGTTGCACTTTATGGATGTTCTCCATGATGAGCCGGCGACTCATTCCAAATTGAATTTAAAGTTCTTTTTAAAAAATTATTTTTAAAATTATAGTTAATTGGTTAAATTAAAAATAAAATCCAATCATTTCTAGATTGATCAAACCTTATTAAAAATTATTTTTTAACAAAAATACTTTAACATAAAATATTAACTTGATTAAAATAAATTATGGGGGAAAGAAAAATTAATCTAAAAAAATTCCTAGTAGGCATGTTTTATAAATGTAAGAACCATTCATCCCATGTTGAAGAATTACATGACCTTCTTTTCTGACTTATATAGTGGGAAATTGAAGAGTTAAAAATTGACTAATGCAGCACCAAGGTTTTTAGACAAGAGAGACCCTACGTTTCGAGTTTAAGCCACACGCACTCAACTCAAGCCTTGAGTCCTAAAGTCCTAGGTGGTTTTGTTTTTCAAGTACATATCAGTTAAGAGCGTGTTTGACAGTGTGGTAGTGGTTGCTTTTCAAATAGCTTTTCATGCCGAAATACATGTCAATGATTTTTTTTATTTTTTAAAAATCATTTTTGACATCAGCACATCAAAACGATCCAAAAAGTACAAACCACACTCAATTTTAACAAAAAAAAAATTAAAATTCAATTAAAAACAGGTTGAACTGCAAAGCCAAACAAGCTCTAAGTAGAAGATACTGAGATATAGAATGACGACGGTCCTAAAGTCCTAGGATACTGTGATACTGTGGTTTCATATTATTTGAAGGTTCCTTTATGTTAATATGAATGATATCAAAGTTATATATGGATTATGATATAGAATGAACAATAATTTCCTCCGGAGGAAATTCTCTCCTGTCATAGAACATAGGTTATAGTGTCATTAGACCGTGTTTGGTCTGTCGTCAATCTATTAATTTGTTAATTTAATTTAAGATCTTGCTTGGATTAGATTTATGTTAGATTAATTGAGAGTTGATTGGTAATTAAAATTTATTCGATCTAATATGTAAACTACAACTTGATTAAAACCTGTATGGAACCTGATTCGATATTTTATCTTAAAAATCTAAAATAATATTATTTTAATTATTTAAAGAAAACTTGAAACAAAGTAATTTTAAATTTACTCGCTTTACAGGTGAACTATATTTTATAACTACGGTCACATGTACACAGAAAGCAAAGTATTAGAGAAAAAAGGAAAGATTTATCGAGATAGTAGAAGGGCATGCATGATACCAGTGGGTATATAAGGAAGTTTTATTATTGTTCTTCCAAGATGGTTATATTTTGTTTTTGTTTTTCAAATATTTTTGTTGGGATTAATTTTCGGCTTGAATCCGAAGACGTACATGGCCGTTTTCATATTTGTCAATGGTTAGAATTAGGAATAAATAAAGTGGCCACCTGAGCTGGTCCAAAAATCTTGGAGAAAGTAATGGGCAACGATTGCTCTATGCGTTTGCATTTATCTATGCCACGTATCAGGCAGACATCAATGCGGACAGAGTAATAAATTTGTTTTTACTTGCTTGGTTTCATATGAAAATATGCATTGGCCTAGTGATTCTCGACAAGGATATCGATAGCGTAGCCGCTAGCTCTGCTTTATATCATGCCTTTGCTTGGTGAAGGTTTCTTTCAGGGCATTAGTGATATATCCATAGAAACAGAGAAGAATTTTGTGCGCCCGCGCGTGTGTGTGTGTGTGAGGGGGGAGAGAGAGAGATGGCTCATAGTTTCTTGTCAGGGGAGTTCAATGATGAAAACATAAGTGAAACGAGTGGCCTTGATCTCAGTCTTTCAGCTATGGCTTGCTACCCGCGCCCCCCTTATTTGCCAACATTTGATAGCAATGCCGTTTCATGGATCCTTCCTTTTTCGGATGACACCAGAGATGCTAAGAGGATGAGACGATCCTCGAGTCTGGTTGAATCCATAAGAAGTAATAATAGCAGCCTTTATAGTGGTGGAAGCAGCATTAGCACTAATATCTTGAATAGCATCCCTAAGCTTCATTTCAGAGATCACATATGGACTTATACGCAAAGATATCTTGCAGCTGAGGCTGTCGAGGAGGCAGCATCAGAAGCGATGATCAATGCTGATGAAGGTGGAAATGAAGAAGAAGGGAATGCTGATGGAATGAGACTTGTTCAGCTTCTAATTGCTTGTGCTGAAGCTGTGGCATGTCGTGACAAGTCATATGCCTCGGCCTTGTTATCTGAGCTCCGATCTAATGCTTTGGTATTTGGCTCTTCTTTCCAACGTGTGGCTTCTTGCTTCGTCCAAGGCCTTACCGACAGGCTCTCTCTGGTTCAACCACTAGGGGCGGTTGGTTTTGTTCCCACGATGAACATAATGGACATTGCCTCGGATAAGAAGGAAGAAGCTTTACACCTTGTTTATGAAATTTGCCCACATATTCGGTTCGGTCACTTTGTTGCCAATAATGCTATTTTGGAAGCCTTTGAGGGAGAGAGTTTTGTTCATGTGGTGGACCTAGGAATGACACTTGGATTATCACACGGTCACCAATGGCGCCGGCTTATTGAAAGCCTCGCCGAACGTGCTGGAAAAGCACCCAGCCGCCTTCGAATAACTGGTGTTGGCCTTTGCGTTGATAGATTCCGGATCATCGGTGATGAACTCAAGGAATATGCAAAAGACATGGGAATCAATTTAGAGTTCTCAGCTGTGGAAAGCAACTTGGAAAACTTAAGGCCTGAAGACATCAAAATCAATGAAGGTGAAGTTCTAGTAGTCAACAGCATTCTTCAACTCCATTGCGTGGTTAAAGAAAGTAGGGGAGCTCTGAATTCTGTCCTGCAGATTGTTCATGAGCTCTCACCAAAGGTTCTTGTTCTAGTTGAACAAGATTCAAGCCACAATGGTCCATTTTTTCTAGGAAGATTCATGGAGGCACTGCATTACTATTCCGCGATTTTTGACTCCTTGGACGCCATGCTGCCCAAATACGACACCAGGAGAGCCAAGATGGAGCAGTTTTATTTCGCAGAGGAGATAAAGAACATTGTGAGCTGTGAGGGGCCAGCAAGGGTAGAGCGGCATGAGAGGGTGTATCAGTGGCGCAGGAGGATGAGCCGTGCAGGATTTCAGGCTGCCCCCATTAAAATGATGGCTCAGGCAAAGCAATGGCTGGTGAAGAATAAGGTTTGTGATGGATACACAGTTGTTGAAGAGAAAGGGTGCTTGGTTCTTGGCTGGAAATCGAAGCCTATAATTGCAGCTTCTTGCTGGAAATGCTTAATAAATAGCAGCCAATAAATTTGCAGTTCTTGAATAAATTGGTCGAGGTTTCATGAGGCCATAACTGGTTGCTGTTTAATCGCATGGTGTGTTTGATCTCCTACGACATGTCCATGTACGTAGTAATGTCTATCATCACTAATGTGCAAGCACAGACTTTGCACTGAAAATAAGTACAGATGATTTTCAGTTTGAATTTGAAACTGTTCAGGTGACTGCACAGATGAAATAAAGAAATTGTATTGTTGGTTTGGTGTGCATATCTGTATTCTGTTGTATTAAAATTGTACATATCAATATTCCTTGATTCTTTAATTCTGATATTTGTACGGTAGAAAATCTAGCTGCTTCAGGTATGAATAATTCTCCTGGTGATTCTAAAAACCCGCCTAAAACTCTATAGTCACCAACCAAAACTCAGGCGCCTTTATAAACTAACACCATCGGCCTTTTTAGACTCATAATCCTCATTTATTGACTAAGTTATTGTATGATCACTCATCCCGCCAAAGAGACTTTTATTGCAATTTTTCTAGCAAACCCGACCACCGTTCTCCACCACCAACCACCTCAATTCAACCTTTTGAAAGTCATCTCATCATAGTAGGTTTTCTAGCCTCATAGCGCATGATCCAATGAGGGATTTCTATTTATAATAATTTCATTGATCGGTTTATTAATTGTTTACCAACTAGTGTATGTAATCAGCGTGGAGTGCTTTTGTAGTTTATCTCCTCTCTTGTGTTTCTTTCTTTGTTACTTCTAATAAGCCAAAATTACCAATCTATTTGCACAAGTATTGGCCTCGAGGGGGGAAAAAAACCTGCCTACAACTCCCATGTACCCTGTTGATTATTTAACGAAGACACCAACCAAAATTCATGAACCTCTATAAACTAAATCACATGTGCACCTACAGAGACACCAAAATTACCAATCTACCTGCACAAGTATTGGCCTCAGGGTAAGCATGCAGCGCTTCACTCTCCAATTTCATCAAGTTTTTTATGTTCCAATTTATATACTTTCAGTGCAAGTAATATTGATAATGGAATTCTGATATCTGCTCTTTGTATAATCAACGTAGATTTATGATTGAAAATTCTCCATTTTTTTTTTACATCCACCAATAACAAGGTCATCCTAATGTTTCCAGGTGGAGAATCTTAAGAGTAGCATAATGTCCATCCATTTTTGAAAGCTGCCACAAAATGTAAATTGTTGTGAGGAAGTGAATCCAACCCCGGCAGCAAACTAGTTCTATGGAAATTTTTATTGCATTTAAATGAAGAAAAGCTTGATAAGCTGCCACTGTCTTCCAAGAATGATACACTAATTCCATAAACACTGAAAAAACTTGGTGAAACAAAAAAGAATCAAATCAAGATACAGTTGAGTGATCAATCAGGTTGCAACCCCTTGTTTATACCCGTCAAGGGATCTCCCAATGAAGATAAAATAAGGAAAGAAAGGCATAGATGTGAATACAAATCCTACATCTGACAAGCAGAAGAGGAACTAAGACGTTCATGTTCAGATTGCTCTTTTGCGATGCCCAGAGATTGAGAGTTGCTAGAACTAGCATAAGTACTCGCAGAACAATTGCTTGCTATCAGCATTGCCTCTCCAGAAGGGGTTAATGCTTGTCGAGAATAATTATATTTGGAAAAAAGATAGAGCACTGAAACATTCCTACTCCGCTGATCTTTTGAGCCACCTGTAGATTGCATAGCACTAAAACTTAACTGATCACTGGAAGAAGAACTATCTGAATCTATTGTCATCAACTCCTCATCGGGTGAGGTTATAACATGCTGTAAGCTTTTCAAGGCAGTTGTTGAGGTATTATTGGACTCCACGAAACTTGAAGCACTTGTAGTGCTACTCTCACTTTCCATTTCCACAGTCTCCTCAAAGGGTGAACTTTGATTACGCTGAGAACCTAGTTTAAGCTTCATTAATGTAGCCTCTGCATCAAAAACCAGATAATTCAGCAACCTTGGCATTTTATTCAACATCATGTCATCTTGTAAACACAAAGACGCCAAAGAGGAAAGGACCTTGGATAGAACACTAACCTTATAAAGCACTACTGCATATATATATATTCCTAAAATTCATTTTTCAACTAAAGGAGAATTAGCGCAAAGCAGTTGCCACAACGAATTCTATTACCTCCTATAAAGGCAACAAACAGCCCAATCAAAGAACCTTATTATACAGCAAAATTCACAAAGTTTGCCCATTATTGTCTGCAAAGAACAAAAACGATCCTCCCTCGCCCACGGTACTAGCATGAAAGTTAAATCTTAAACAAAAAATAAAGACCCAAATTTTATCCTAGAAATGACTAAAAAATAATCATCTCACAATCACTTATTTGACCAATTACGAGAAGCGGTTCCCACAATTACAACCTGCAAGGCTACTCCATTTCATATTTCTACAAGCAGTGGGATATCTTCACCATTTGGGAATAACCGTGCCAGATCAAGCCAGTTATTGGATCGAAAAGGGAAGGGCCGCCTTGCTTGTTTACAAGGCTACTTGTATAAAGGCTGATTATCAAACATTTAATTAAAGACTGAAGGTTTTGGGCACTGCACTGTTAATTGTGAAAAAAATTCTTAAGAAATTCATTTGAACCACATCCTCATTTATCATAATCTGCAAAACCCATAATTTGCTTCTCAAGTTCAGGGCTTAAACCTAATTAAAACAAAATAAAAGAGCACATGATTTAATCCAAGAGAGAGAGTACCGTAGATAGAGAGAGTGTCGTCTTTGAGGATCTTGGAAGACGGTCTCTCCAAGTAGTCTGGTGAAGAAGAAGAAGCCCTTACTCTCCCAAACATCCTCCTTTGCTTTAACACACACGCACACAGTCTCAAAACCACAATCTCTTTTTTAGAGAGTGAAAATAAAGATAGGATCTGGTTTTGAGAAAAGACGAAATGAAAGGTAAGTGGCTTCTTCGTGGGTGGACCCCTTCTTTGACATTTGGCGCCTTAATTCATTCCGTAAGGGCGGGAACCGTACCTGACGCTCTTCTGAGTATTGAATATACTCTTGGGCTGGTCTGGGCTGGGCCTGTCCGGGCTCCCTTCGGAGAGATTTTTGTTCCACATTATTAACCCAACTAGCTTAGTTTGTTTAACCAGAGAAATTGATATTTTGAAATAAACAACATTATTGTTTTAGATAGGCCGGCCCATATCTTCCCTTTTCTTCTTTTACTAACATAAAAAACCCATACTTATTAAATCCGGAATGGATTTAACATGATCCAGGTGTTGAATTCCAAGTCATATGGATTAATTTTAAAAAATAAAAAAAATTATATTTAAAATTTTAAAAATTCATATAAATTTTTTTTGAAACAACGCATGGAAATATAAATTATAAAAAATAAATATGAGGTATGCAGTATAATTATTCCATACTCAAAAACTTAAAAAACAATCCATATAGATATAATAATTTTGATATTCTGATATTAAAAATAATTTTTAAAAAATTAAAAATATTATTTTAATGTATTTCGGCACGAAAACCACTTTGAAAATCAACCGCAGTCATATTGTTCAACAGGAACTTTTATATCAATGTATTAGATTATTCCAGTAACGATTCTCTTCACAATAATATCACCCAAATCAACACTATCATGAATAAAATCATACTTGATATCAATGTGCTTTATCCTTTCATGAAACATATGATCCCTAACCAAATAGTTTATTTGATTGCTTCATTCACTGCTAAGTACTTTGCCTCCATGGTAGACATCCAATATATTAGAATATAGAACATAAGACATGTATTCCATATCCTCATCTGATTACATGTAGTAGATGACATGCAACTTGAAATCAGCAGCAAAGAGAGTACCAACAGGTTTAGCATTCTACATGCTAAAATGTTCATATGCCCTTTTAGTGTTTTTTTTAGTTGAGTACAAACATCATCTAGATTCATCTTTTTTGTTATCCATCCTCGTAACCATCCAATTCTTTATGTAGAATGCAATCTTGACATCAAGTTTTTCTAAGTGTCAAATAGCAACAATAGACTCCCAAATTAGAGTAATCAAGAGGGCTACCAAACCATACCTTATCAAGAGTTTAGCAATAGGAGAGGGAGACTGAAATTCTTAACCATGGCTTCCCAGACTGATAAATAAATAACAACGCCGTCAACAGTAATAGGCATAAAATCTTGCTGGCTGCTGGCCTACTCAGATCTGCTATGTCAACTTGCTCATATTTGATGTTTAGCCACTAAAACATGTGCGATTCGGGGCTTTTTTCGACAGTCAATTGAAATGTTCGGGACTGGTCCAGAATTATCTATGGAGACAAGATCGAGGTAATCTAAATAATTATCAGTGGATCAACCCCAAGAATAAATAGAATGGTTTACTGGTTAATTCCCAAAGCCAGTGATCCATACATAATTTCCTTATCATGCTCTGAACTCTCTCCTACCGTAGTTTTATAACATCAATCTACTTTTTCTTTCATGTCTCCCTGAATCAGTGCATATGAACCGTAGATTTTACTCTCCAGTTAAGAGCAGTTTAGGATGAAAGTAGAAGAGACTTCTCATGCTGGCATTGTTTCATTAAGTGGTTTCCTCTTGAAAGAGTTGTAATGGGAATCGGGGGATTTGAAGAAATACTTTCACATCCAGCTCAAAGATTTCTTCATTCAGTTTCAGGTTTTTCAATTAGGTGTGAAGAAGTTTTGGATGGAGTTTGAGAGATAATTTTGGGGAAATTTTGAGAATCTTGTCAAGAAAAAATCAACAAGGAATCTACAAACTAAAAGGATAGAGGAAGTTGAAATACTCTGCTGTTTGGGGGGGAAATCAAATTGAACCAGTCATGAACTTGCTATGAACAGTTACCATGACATGAGGCAACCATTCATACATTCGGTACCAATCCCAGCATTTGTAATTCGGGATCTTTGAGCATATTTTGGAAATAACTTGACTGAAAAGATGAAAGACAACTTCAAAAAAAAAAAAAAAAAATGAGATACAAACTGTCATGGGGGTCGCAAGTTCAACTTATGCCAAACCCAAACAACTCTAGGGATCAATGAAGCGCGGAAGAGAGCTGTTGTGCACTGATATTCATTAAAGAACACGTCTGACATGAAATCATTATAAAATTTCTATAAATTGTACATGGTGGAAACAAGTGCCATATATATAAGGACTTGTGAATAACAACTACAAAAGAACAATGGCGTGTGATAGGCAATCAGAAAACCTAACCATTCATTGTCAATGAACTCATATGGACGCAAATGCTTAATTCATCAATAGCCAAGTCACTCACTTCGAAGTAATCTCCTGAAAAAACGTTGTTTGCGATGCCTAGTCTTGAGATCTGTATCTGAAATGATAAAATGAGGGATGAATAACTTCTGTTATATGGTGTTTACGAATTCAGCTGCGATTTAGAAAGTCACCTTTTAATCTTCCAGCAAGATACAATGCTTCTTCTGCAATGGGTCTCCATTGTTCTGCACACGAGTAGTTGATACCAAGACCCACACTAAGACCTCTCAAAAGATGCACTGTGCGAAGAACAGAAAATAGTTCCTCTGGGAAAGCCTACATATCCAAAACACAGAATCTTATGATGAATAAAAATTGCAGTAGCATGATTGTCCTTGTTCATTTTCTTGCTCAAGTTCCCAAGCAAGGTTATCGAACTCAATCCTTATCTTTTTCTAATTTCCCAAGATTGGTTATAAGACACAGAGAACACATCCAGCAATGAAGCACAATCACCAATTTCACGGGTTCAAATTAAATTCAGCTTGTTTACAGCCTAATTCCTTTCCTCAGGTGGGTCAATAAAATACTGAACGACCAAAGGGGCCATGTGACTAGTTCACTGGTCCAGACCACCCTGGAAACCAAATGATAACTACAGTTCCAGGTTCAATCGCACTCTTCAAGTTCATGATGCTAATTAACACTTTATGTTGTTCATTACTGGAACAGCACCAGACACCATATTGCTAAGAAACAACTGACAATCAAATGGAACAAAAAAACCTTGAGAAACAACGAGGAAATGAAACTGACAGTAGTTTTTTATTCTGTTCTTCAGTGGAAAATTTGGATACCATCCAACTACCAGCATGGCACTGCATAGATTAATTCATCTTCTATTATAATTACCACTTACCTCAACAGAGACCTTTTTGATGGAAGAATCCTCTGCGAAAGGTTGCAACATTGCCACTCCAGGTGGTAGTTTTGTGTCAAACATTGTTTCTGCCAACCTGAACAATTCCTGCAGTTCATTCTCGCATTTGCTTGAGGTATCTATGCCGAGGTCCCTAGAACAGGATAAACAACAAAATATGAACAAAATATACATGGCAGTACAAGAATTTACCATGGTTGAAACATAAAATCAATCCAAAGGTATTTGCTAAACTTTTTACTTGTATCCTAGATCGTGTGAACTGAATTGATCGCAAAATGAACTTCTAAAATGCTACCAACAATGGACGAATGAAATATATAAAACAACTAGGCAAGCATTAGAATCACCAAATAATATCCCCTGCTCATCATCAGTCCTTTAGAACCCATTACTAATCCATATACTAATATGCACCCAGTAGCACATCAATTCTGGCCCTAGTTTCTCCTCTTATCTTGGAAAATAATTGATAATTTTCTAATAGATGGTAATTACAAGCATACCTGTAGCTTTCTGCTGCTCTGATTGGGTCACAATCAGCAATAGCAAGTACCAAATTTGCATATCCAAGCCTCAACTTATCCGGGAGATCCTTCACCTGCCCGTAGTCTAGCAAGGCAACCTAACTTGAGGTGAAAGTGGCATACCAATAAGGTTCAGAGTTGAACATTAAATTCACAGAAATCAATTATTTTACAGATAGTTTACATCTTGTTTAGATCATTTCATGAACAACTTTAGGTAACTACTGGAAAGAGAACTATAAGCACCATTACAACCAATTAATAGCATACCAATCAATAGCATATAATATAAAAGATCGCACACCAAAATTCAAGGAATATAAAGCAGAGCACAAAGAAACAAAAGCTAGTTGCCTACTTGCCTTGGAACCTTTACAAATCAATATATTTCCTGGATGGGGATCTGCATGGAAGAAACCACTCTTCAGTATCATTTGTCCATATGCTAGTGTCAAACTTTTAAGTATGTTCCTGCACTTACAAAAATTTTAAAAGGTGTGTCATGATTTTCTTATTTGTTAGGGGAAGACTGCAATTTATGAAATTGTAAAGCGACAAAAAAAAATACACATTGATTTGTTAGGAAGGACAATGACAAATTGTGTACCAACAAAATGATTTCAAGAAAGCTTAAGTCATAATTTCAGGCGAGAAGCCCCTTTAAAAGAAAAACCAGAAACAAAAAATTTGTGCAGAAGGACTCCATACTCTCTGGGATGATCTAGGGGCTTACTGCTTTGCTGCCGCTGCAATCTTACCACCAGGATTAATTCCTCTTTTGGCTATTTCATCACCAAGATTCAAAATCGGGGTCCCATCAATGTATTCCATCATTAAGGCCCTCCTGCATAAATAGAAAGACATTGATCACTGAAAGGTTCCTGCCTGATGTTATATGAGCAATGAAATAGAGCAAAAACGTAACAAACAAACACTACAAAACAAGCAGCCTGACAATTTTCAGTGTTTAAAAAGAGGAGGTACAGCATATGAATGAAGGTACAGCATATGATCGAGTAAAGTGGTGTAACTATTTGAATGGCCCAAGCATGAACCACAAAGATCATTAGATTAGTGTCGTTGCTAATTGGGTCAATCTACAGAGAGATTGTCATCCAATCAGTAAAAATGTGATCACTGTAATTTCTTCTCATCACATGAAGCGGTCCCACAACTTATGTGGTATCTAACTTTGACACCATAAGTCTATTCTCCTTGTTCATTGTGTTCAATCTCATTTTCTCTACTCCGACTACAGCGTGACAATTTATCTATGTTCCTAGTATCTCTGACCCACCAGGATATTGCTCTCAGTTTGGGACCTTTGACTAAACCAGCAGTTCCATCCGTTAAATGAAAAAATAAGTAGGAGGGAATTCTGCAACTGCTACAAGAAGAGCACATTTAAATAGTTCGTGTGTCCAAAATAAAACTGTTTACAACGTAGCCAATATAAATGAAATAGAAAGAATGCATCTCACTGCTTTAATTTTTTTATGCAACTTGACACGGGGTAACCAATGAAGCAAAGCACCTCATAAATTTTGTAGGACAGACATACCTGCTGACCATATCCTTCAGCACTCGTGGCACTATAACCGGACTTGCTTTATTATTCTCGTACAGAAATTGCCGGATTCTTTCCATAGCATTAGCCTCCCTCTTGAAATCAAATTCATATCCAATCTTGAATGGGATAGATGAACAAAGAAATATTACTGTATTTTATTAGAATTGGAGCCATGCATAAAGAATCTAAATATTTAAGCACTTCACAGTTTCTGGAGTAAATTCCATCAGCACAAGGTTTAAATCTTATAACTGCAGAGGCAGCCACAAACCTCGGTTTATGAAAGTCAAACAAACAAATAAAGAAACAACATTTAACTTAAAAATGTTAAGAAGCAAGAAAACCCAACAGTCTCTTGGTTAAAATACAAACCCACAATACACAAAATAAAAATGAAACATAATTCATTTCAAAATTTGAAAGTAATCTGCTTGTTCTTAAAGATAAAATAATTATATTGTTACCATCTCTTCAAAGAAAGACTCGAAAAAAAAATCTTCAAAGCAAGAAAAAAAAATTGCAACGGCCCAACCAAAACAGGAAAAATAAGATGACTCATTAAAAATGAAAGATTTTATCGGCATTACAACCTTTAAATACCATTTCAGCAAGCTATGAAGAACAGTGAAGATGATTAGTTGACTGAGTCAAAAGATTAAGATAGCTGTAAAATGAGCAGATTTTGATATGGACTTGATCAACTACGGTGATTCTTTGTTTTGGAAGAATGTAGATAGTGAAGAATTAGATAAAACACACAAAATATGAATTTGAGAAACTCCATCTCCTTGGGCTTAATAGTCTGATATTAATTGTTCACAAAATGTTGATTAAGATAACTAATGCTTAGTGGTTGAAGAATAAACATTTCAATCTAATTTGCTAGATACTTGATCTGTTATACAATATGTTTCATTGACAGTGATGGGCATTTTTCTCGTGCTACTAGTACTAATCCAGAATCTTAACTTGGAATCCAAAACTTCAACTTTACCAATTGAAACAATATCTAACCATAAAAAACAGAAAGGTAAGAGTACTACCATAATCTACAAGAATTGTAATACAAAAATAATGGGCACCTGTTTCTCCATTTCTTTTGTCACAGAGTACAGATCAAATTTGATATCTGTCTTTTGCATGTATAAAGCAAACGCTTGAAGGTTATAGATGTCTGTCATCATCAGATCCTGAACTCCAGGATGTTGGACCTATAATACACTTGAAGTTATAATCTTGCAGGCATTACAGAGATTAGAAGTTAGCATCCAAGAATCCATACCTTGACAACAATATCACTCTTGCCACCTTTCAATCTTGCCCGATGAACCTAATTTGGCAGGGAAAACATGTCAGATACACATGATACAGTAAGCTGCCATCCATTCTGAAGTAACCAACTCTTCAACTTCAAAACCACAGTTGAAGCTCAAAAGCAACTTATATCCCAATGTTTATTAACAGCAACTTCAAGATTCCAGGTAATGCCTTGACGAATAAAACAATGAGTAGCATGAAACATCTACACTTCTAGCCAGGCAGAGATTTTATATGAAATGCATTACCTGTGCAATTGAAGCAGAACCAAGAGGTTCCACATCAAATCTTTCAAAAATGTCCTCGATGCTTCGACCTAACTCTTTCTCCAGCACAAGCTTAACAGTATCAAATGGAGTAGCCGGAGCTCTATCACACAAAGTTACAAGCCTTCTCACCCATGCTGCTGGAGCCAAGTCAGGCTTCCCAATGACTTGGGCAACCTAATTCAAGTCCAGTAAATTAATTTGAAAAGGCTTATAGTAAAGAGCAGCTTTGTCAAACCAAAACAGCATAAAACATCATTAACATCCAATAATCAAAATGGACTACAAAAATAAACCAAAAAGAAAAAGGCTTACTAACAAGGAAAAGATAAAGAAGAACATAACGGATTGAGTCAAACAGTTCCTAAACCAATTTCTACAGCAGAAAAACGAACCTATCAAACCCCTGATCCAAAAATAACAAAACTAATAAAAAAGCAAGACAAAACATAATGAGTAGAGACAAGTGATAAGATAATTGTATAGAAAGGAAGCAAAAAGGTCAAAAATTAATTGGAATTAGACTAATTCCAGTACATGATTCAAGTTCAAAAGGTTCACAAAAGCAAAAGAACCCTACACAGTAGAGTTACAAGAAGGAAAATTACCTTGAGAAAGAACCCGCCAAGATCAGAACACATAGCATAAATCTTGTCAGCAGCAAACTCATGCTGTCTTTCCCACATTGCCTCCTGCTTTTCCACATCCTTCACCAAACTCACTCTCAGTTGAAACACCTACACAAAGCCCATCGACCAAATCCAATTAAACGTTCAGATTAACCCACTTAAATCCACATGCATGCAATAATATCAAGATAAAGACGAGAGAGGAACCTTATAGCCAGTGTAGATATCAGCAGCACGAACCCAGAACTGAAAAGAGCGTTGCCATGGTCTAAACTGAGTAGAGAGCTTATCTTGAATGTCTTTAAAATCTATAAGAGGAGGCATAGTGGCATGGAGCAACAACAATATCTTTCAATTTTACTGTCTGAGTGGAAAAAAAGGCAGATTCCTGAGTCTGAGTTTTCCCGGGTTAAGTGGTTACAAGAATGGATGTGATACTAAGCTATTAGAGCATTAATGTGACGTGTATTTAAGGTTGTAGCTGAGGAACCAAAGAGTGATGGTGCAGAGAGACAGAGAGAGAAGGAGGTGATTTAACGGAAGGAACGTTCTATGACTACGCTTGTGAATTGTGTTGTTTTTCGTGTGGGGGATATGGAAAAGAAAAAAGACAACTGTATCTTTGTTATTATTGGCGACTCTGCGTAATATTTTTGCTGGGTTTGATTATTTGGATTTTGTTCCTAACTTGCAATTAATAGTTAAATTTTAAATAAGATTTTATTTTTAAAAATAGTATAAAAATTATGAATAAAAAATTAATATTTAAACTAGTTTTTTTAAAATATTTACCCCCCTATCTCTGTTTTCAAGAAAGTAAGATAAAAATGAAGAGGTTAATATAAAAACTAAAATGAATTCAATTCAATTCAATCTCTTTCAAATACATGAATTCAAATTATTTATCATTTGGTTCCAAACATGATATAATTAAAAATTAAAATAAATGTTTTTAACCACTAAACGAGCAAGAGCATACACAACCAAGCTTCTTATTTTTTTAGTTAAATTTTAGCTAAAAAATCATTTTAATTAACTCTCTAAGAAATGCAATCACATCCATGCTTTTCAAAACAAAAGGACTGAAATTTTGGTTATAAATTAAAAGCGAAGTTGCTCCTACAGCAGCACACCAAGCAAGCAAAGCCACTTCTCTGTCTTTTTAAGTTTTTAGATGTCTCCCCGAAAAATTAGTTATTCGTTTTCTAATTGTTTCGGTCCGCTGTACAATATTAGCACTTGATGATGCCTGTAATGCCCTTTTGCTATGCTGATAGCCTGTTACAATCCACGCTTTTTATACATATGCTCGGGGTCCATTGTCCTTCGGAGAGCAATCCGAATATACAGCAGACGACATGCTCGTCCTAAATGGACCATGAACTCCCTAGTATTTGTGGCCATCAATTGATTTGGTTAGAAAAAGTATCCTCATCTCGTTCCATTCCCACAGCTTACATCCATGGAGAAGTGGAGACCAGTCGGAACATCGTAAAACCTCTAACCACTTTCTTTATTGAGCGAGCAGCGACAGAGGATCGACAATTACCGTCTAACCCTTCCAAAACCAATGCATGCTGGTGAAGTTGAGTGATGAGTGTTCTTAAAGAAACATATCTCCCTCCCGACACTCATCCTTTCGCAAGCAATAAGAAGCTTGATTTGGCCTCAAGTTTAGGTCCATACGCCAAAGAAAACTGTTTAGTCGATGACTAGAACACAAAAACAGGAGCAGCCTAGTTAATTCATGTGTCTTCATCGATGGAATCAAGTTCCATTCACAATGACGATCAACTTTCATCCCAAGCTACTTATAGGTCCACTTTGGAAAAAGATTCACTGGTATTCATTATTAGAGGAGGCGGCAGCTCAGGCCGCTTGGATTGATAACTCCGACGGTCAAAATAAGCATCTGAAAAGGAATTCAATTCAGAAAATAAAAACTGACACCCGTGATCATGCTCAGATTCTTAACAATACCTGGGCAAATAAACAAATAAGGAGCATTTTAACTAGTATCACATTGATCAAATGATGAAAAAAAAAAATCAACATGCTCTATCTTTCTCTGGGATTCTCAAGTTTCAGAATCATTTCTGAATCACAACAAAATGTCTACCTACTTCAAAGATCAATCACGCGAGACAGCTTCTGGATCCGGTTCAATAAGAAGTCTCCTTGCTTGATAGTTGCTTGGTAGAGAGCGTTCTTTGCATCAGGGCGGTTGGTTTCAAGAACACCTGCAACCTTATCAATCTTGCAGTGAAGCTTCCCTGCTGCAATGAAACGTGATAGTTCCCTGCAGGCACAGAAAAGTTTAATTCAATACAAACTTCCATGTAACAACTGGAAAACTCTAGATAAGGAGCATGAAATTCAGCCACTCACAGATCAATAAAATCCACTGTCACCCCGAAAGCCTTAGCCATTGCTTCAATGGTAACACTCTTGTAGGATTCCAAGAACTGGGAATAGACAACAGTTCTGACCTCCCTCATGTAATATCGGAAGTGTGGATGCAAATAACGGTCCAGTTTAATTTGCTCGGTCAGGCCAGCTGCAAATAAAATTGAAGAAAAAGGAATAAAACTGTTTCCATTACCAAGGGACAGACTGTTTCCATTACCAGGGGACACTCTACCTCATATGACATAATTGGGGGGGGGGGGGGGGGGGGGGGGGGGGTGGAGAAAAAAATAAAAAAATTATTTTGAGGG
>Ga0325410_1000409_pt1 | contig 44105 bp, 16 predicted proteins | sample PopdelMetagenome_16_FD_206182 | JGI IMG/M metagenome (GOLD analysis project Ga0325410, IMG submission 206182) | Populus deltoides microbial communities from Bellville, Georgia, United States - Xylem-PdIQD-R3 | ecosystem: Host-associated > Plants > Phyllosphere > Stem > Wood/Secondary xylem...
TATATATATATATATATATATAAACTTAAATTTCAAATTAAATTATATAAAAGTTGTTTTGAAGTGGTTCGGTTGATATATGAGCTAAAAAAACCTGTCGACTAATAAAAATATGATTTAATTTTAAAAATATTTTCAAGATGATATTATTTAAAAAACAAACTATTGAGACGACAAAATATTGGATCAACTTGAGTCAATCTAGGTTAATTCACCAAACTCGCAACTTGAGTTATGAAATTTTTTGAGTTTAATAACTTTGTTTTTTTAAAAAAACTATTTTATTTAATTATATGATAAAAAATAGATTCTTACAAAATGAGCGCCAACTCAATATATGAAAGTTTTTTTGAGGTCATGATAATCTCATAAAAAGTAAATCGAAATAAATCATCGAGTCTAATTCTCAATAATTATGTTTTTTCTGGAATCATTTTTTTACTTAATAATATGATAAAAAAATATAAATGCTTAAAAAACCAAGCACCAACCCAATACCGGTATGTTTTTCTAATATAACTATAATTTCATAGAAAGTAAATCAAAACAAATTATGAAACTCAATTCATAATAATTATTTTTTTAAAATTATTTTTTATTTAATAATATGATCGACTACTAACTTAATACCATGATATTTTTTCAAAACTATGATAGCTTCATATAAACAAAACTAAAAAAAAAAAACAAAATCTAATTTGCAATAAATCCAATGTAAAGATATGAAAATGAACAAAAAAAAAAAAAAAAAAAAGAGAAAAAAAAAAAGAGAGTGACTGTTCCAATAAAGATACGAGGAGGGTAGCATTGATTTGCCCTCCACAAGTAGTTCTTGTTAATGAACAACATGGGCCTCGGTAACACGGCATTCCAGATAAACATCATGACAAGCTAGGAAGAATAAACAGACTGCCATTAATGTGCTAATTAGGGGGTGTCTTGGAAGAAGAGAGACAAATGAATTGAATATTGGGTCCGTAAGGTAAGTATGGATATGATCACATGGTTCAGGGCATGCTTTGATTCCTTTAACAAAAGCAGAAAAAAATCACACCTCAAAATAGAAGAGAGGGCTGGGAAAGACACCCCCCCCCCCAATCACATGCTTCCGGGGGACCATCTACCCCCTTGATTAGAGTTAACCCCAAGTGCATGAGAAGATCCCAAAAAACAATACAAAAAGGAAGGTTGCTGCCTCAAATCCTACTTCTCACTAAAAGACAACTACAAACTCCAGAGGAGTTCATCTGCATGCTGGATCACAGTCACCTTTGTTTTAAAAGAACATTTCATGCCTTGAGTGCTGCAACTGTCCTTTGCTTTAGATCTTGTAGTAACACTATATATATATTCTGGCCATTAATAATACTAACATATAAAGCCACCATTCTAGATGCCCGGCCCCTGTTCTTTTTTCGAAAAGGAAAAAAATCCCGTCCAGGTTTAATAAAGGAGCACCAGCACCACCTCCCTACCTTGGAAACGGAAGGAAACTTCCCCATGGCATTAATTCTAGGAAAACTCGTTGGATCTATTCAATAAAGAATGTTTGGACACCAAGGGATCATAATTCTCTTCTGGGATAGCTAGTATATATACTAGTTAATTTTAAATGCTGCTCTGAAAAAAGATTTTTGGTTGCTGCATTAAATTATCATCACGCTATTTGCTATGGGGATTGAGGACAAACTAAATCCAGCAAATCAATCTGTTCACACGAATTACAAATGGTATTTCATATCTGTTGGAGTGTGTGTGTGTGTGTGTTAACACTTTGGACAGCATTCATATAATTAGGTGCAAATTAATTACTTAATTATATGCAAATTGAATGATCTGCAAAGTCTCTCTCTCTCTCTCTCTCTCTCTCTCTCTCTCTCTCTATATATATATATATATATATATATATATATATATATATATATATATATATATGTGGCACCTTCCAGGCCAGCAGGAAAGTTACGGGTCGGTATGTGTCGGTAATAGAATTTGAGTGATCAATGCGCTATCAGAACATGAAGTGGAAGTAACCCAGAAGCCCAGCAGGTTAGATGGGATTTGGCAAATCTGAACTGGTGACCATTAAGCAAATAGTACTTGAATATATATTCGTCATAAAATCAAGAACTAGCTAGCTACTCACGAAATATCAAGTCTTTAAACTAGTTATTTTCACAATAGTGCATGCATTGGTGAGTGGGTTGTTGTGAAAATTCCCAATAAAATGGTCGGGTGTCCATGATTTGATTGGCTTGGATACCTAATTCCAACGCAAATTAATAGATAAAGACAACCTATGTCATCTTGAATCCCTCGAGCAACAAAATGCTAATCTAAGATTTCTAGAGTCCATTATGTTAATCAAAGAAAAACCAATCTTCTTCTTCTTGTTTTTCTTTTTTATCCACATCTTACCGATTCCTGCTTCCAAGACAGCTTTAGATTCTTGATCAATTAATTGAGGTTCCCTTGGGACGAATTTACCAGTACTTTATGATTAGACACATTGCTCATGACATGCTAGAATTGTGTGTGTGTGTGTGTGAGGGAGAGAGAGAGAGATGCCTTGGCCAGTAATAAACGATAGATAAGCTTATAAAACCACAAGGTTACAAAACTGTAGAGATTTTGGAGATATACATTACATGCATGAGAGAGAGAGAGAGAGTAAGCGAGAAGAAAAATAAAAAGAAACAGGGGAAAGGGAGCTACCTACCTAGCTACTTGTTAGCCCTATACTTGATAAGTCCTAGGCTGATTGAAACTCGAAGACCCTGGCAAACACTTGGCTAGAACCATGGGTAAAGTGTATTTGGCAAGAACACCATGGCCAAGGTGGGGTTAGTGTATTAACTTCGAAGGGATCAGGGATGGGTAGGTGGAATGCAATTGCTCGCTTGATCCATCGAGTATATCCGGTAGGCTCTATGATTTTCAGGGCAAGAATATTGCCGGTATCCTGGTCACTCGACTTATTAAAGCTCTTAATTGCACACTCACACGAAAGGGAAGGCATCGGAGATTGGCACTGATTTATGAGCCTTGGTTCGAGTATTTGATGATTGTTCATGGATTGGACAGATGTTGGAAGATGATGGGTGCTCCATACTGGGGGTGAAGTAGCATGAGGACTGTTGGTGCATGCTGATAGCTAGGGGCCAGTCTGAAAGAGAATCGTTGCAGTAATATGGCAAGCGTTAATTTGGCTTGCAAGATAGCTAGATTTTGCCCGATGCAGGTGCGGACTCCGAGCCCGAATGGAATGAACGCCAGGTGATGCTTAGCAGCGCGGGCCACACCACCGGAGAAGCGAGCCGGATTGAATTCATTTGCATCATTGCCCCATATGGATTGATCATGATGAAGGGCCAGGATCGGTATCAAGATCTCGGTCCCACTTGGGACTTTGTAGCCCCCCAGCTCCACATCAGCCTTGGACCGTCTGATTGTGGCGATTGTTGGTGGGTACAACCGTAAGGATTCATTTAAAATCATGGTCAGCTGCACACCATAACAAGATTCAGCATGTAAGTGAAATGACGAAAATGCCACTACTACTTGTTGGTTCTCCAGCTCCGAGTACAGAGCAGTGTATCTATATTGTATATAGGATAAAGAAGGGCAGGAAAAAACAAGAACAAAAAACGAAGCAGAAAAAAAAGCAGTAAAGCGAAAGAGAGGGAGAGTTGTTTTTTTGGTATTCTTTTTTTCTCACGGGAAACAAGCAATGAGCAGAGAGAGACAAAACAAGAATTTTGTCAAGTCTTGGAAGGGGGCTTTACCGTCTTAAGCTTTGCAACATCATCCTTGGTGGGTGTATCACGTGATCCACACACCCTCAAGACCTCCTCACGTGCTTGAGCCTGCCACTGTGGATGCATTGCTAGTAGGACCGTTGTCCACGTCAGCAAGTTTGATGTGGTGTGCTGGCCCGCAAAAAAAAAGCTCTTGCACTCTTCGACAATGTCGTGTACGGTTACATCGGCACATGAATTTGAGGCCTGAATCATTAGCCCTAACAAATCCTTGGGACAGCTATCTTGATGCGTTTTGTTAACGCTCGATTTCTCTCTTCTCCTTTCAATGAGCTTCATCAGTGATTTCTTGATTTCTTTGTCCAATCTCCACGAATTAATGTTCCTTCTTGTCGGAAAGAACCTGAAAAAATCGAAAAGCATTTTCTCTAGCCCATATAGATGGAATGGAATTGAAATTCTTCGCACATCGACATGTACTTCGATTAATTACCTGTAACCAGGGATTAGAACTCGTCGGAATGCCACGGCAGCGAGGACCATTTGCTGTGCTTGCAATTGAAAAATGGCCTTTCCATCTTCGTAGCTGCTGCCAAATGCTGTTCGCGTAATGACATCTTCTGTTAGGGTTTGGAACCATTCGGAAACTTCAATTTCCACCTCGTCAGAATTTGTCATTGCCGACCATTGCTCCAGCATATCGCTTACGCTCTTTGCCACCACAGGTACTAGCAACTGCAGAAATTAATATAAAAGAATTTAAGTACACTCTTATACTTTCTCTTTGTTTTCTTCCGGCCCCTGAGCCCATCCATCCAAGTAATTTTATAACTTTTAAACTTACCTTGAGATTTTCCATGTGGAATGTGGGTGTTATGATTTTCCTATGGAGAGCCCATTTTTCTCCTTTGAGGCTTAGGAGTCCATCACCTTCAAGCTGCTTAACAAGAGGGTGAGCCTCAACCTTCTCGTACAATTCCGACTTGGATGTAAAAATTTCTCGGATGAGATCTGGATCAGAGACGGTAAGTCGAACCGTGGGTCCGAACCACACAAGAAACGTTGCACCTGCAATAAACACCGGGTCATATCAATTCAAATCCTGTTACTCACGTAAGCAGGGAAATTAATTGTCAGGCGAGACAGGTTAATAATTCTGTACACAAAATAATCGAGGTGTAAAATGGAAGAAGTAAAGCGGAAAGAAGTGTTTGCAGCAAGCAGGAACTTGAATATATACATGGCCGAGTAGCAATTAAGTGGCAAATTCGCAAAAAGAAATAAGATGGAAACATGACCACCATTAATTCAGAGAGCATGGATAGTGTAGACCCTACATGAAAGAGAGCAGATACAAAAGAAAGGAGGCAAGAAGACAACTGAAACTATTCTGATTGCTAACACCAACAGCTTCATCATCAGTGAACAAGTTCCCAATAAAACAGAAAAGTCATAAGCAAAAGGAAATCACTTTCAATTAAAAAAATATAACCTGGTTTAAAACTCTAGAAAGAGGAAGTTGCAAGAAAAAGAAAAGAGAGAGAGAAAAGAAGGGAAAGTAAACAAGAAGTGCAACAGTCCAAAACTCAGAAGTTCAACATCCAGCATCCAGGCACAGAAAGATGCTGAAAAGTTGTTAAAAGAAGTACCTGAACTAAGGGGTAAAAAGCCTTTTAAAAGTCACAAAATTTGGAGGATGGATCACAGGCCAAGTTAAAGAAACACATCATAGCAGAAGCACCCAACATCAATAGCTTTAGTGATATTTTCAAGGCAAACTCTTGCGAATATGTGGTTTTGACAAAGATAAGGTTGAAAAGCCACGTTGTTTTACTACACATTTAATTATGGTTCTCAAACAACTGTACATTTGTATCACCAGGCACAATCACAAGTCAAAAAACAAGAGGAAACATTTTAGTTCATCATCGATCAAGAACACAAAAGATCGAAGAGGACAAATTGCTAAAGAAAAATCAAAACCAGTCATTTTAAAATGTTGAAGCAATGACCGAAAAAGTAAAGGAACGGATATACTGTACCGTAGATTTTCTTCCAGTGATGGTAAAAGGAGAGAACTCTAGGGAGTATGTTGTGAGAGAAAGGCATAGGTTGAGAAGAGGCCTTTAACATCATTTCCACAATCTCCTTCACGTTGCCAATGAAGAAACGATAAGGGGGTCCTCTGATTCCTTGCTTGGAAAAATGGTGTTCAATTCTTCGGGGTCTACACCATAGCAAGACTACAATCTTTATCAAAAAAACTGATGCCAAGAAGGAGATGGCAAGCAGCTTAATGAGCCAGTAATAATACGAGAACAGCTCCTTCATGTTAAAAGAAAGGGTGGGAGTGCTTGCTTTCCAGATAGAGCTTGCGCACAGTCTCTTCTCTTCTCCGATTCCTCAGAGTGGAGCAGCAGCCTTTTCTGTTTCTGCTTCTTATCTACCCTGCTCTCTCTCTCTCTCTCTCGCTTATGTTGGTTGGTTTTTTACCTGTGAGCTAGTGTGTGCTGGCTTTTCAATGCAAATTTTTTGAGTGAGAGAGACAGCCTAATAAGCAAGGCCACCGGCGTAGGGGCCGCCAATGGAATTCTAAGGGTCAACGAGTAACGAGGATATTATTGTTTTCTTTTGCGAAAATCATAAGAGTTTCTTTTTAATTAGTAACATAGTCGAACAAGAACATTAGGCAAAGTAGCAAGGACAGAAAGTCAATTAAGAAAATAACATAATTAATAAATTATATATGTTATTAGAAAAATGACACCAACTTTCATGAAACCACAAATAGTGTGAATCAAATATGGAATTCTAATGAAATTTATATTGAATACAACTAATAATTCTCAATGATAATTATTATCATTATAAATTAACTTGTATAGTTAAGGAATTCTATTAAAATTTAATTTGACTACAACTTCATTAATAATTATCATAACTATTAATTAACCTACCCATTAAGAAATTCTAATAAAAATTAAATTGACTAAAACTAATTATTTTTTATGATAATAATCAGAATTATTAATTAATCTATCCACTTAAGGAATCCTAAATTTAATTTGACTAAAACTAATCAATTTCATAGATAATTATCATAAATATCAATTAACCTACCCTTTAATGAGTCATATAAAAAATTAATTTGACTACATCTACAAAATTAACATAATTAACTTACCTAATCCTATCAAAAATTAATTTGACTACAACTACAACTAATAATTAACCTCGTTGTTAATTAACTTACCCATTTAACAAATCCTATTAAAATTTAATTTGAATAATACCAATCAATTCAATTGATAATTATTATAATTACTAATTAAGCTACCAAGTTAAGAAATCCTATTGAAATTTAATTGGACTACAACTAATCAATTTGATTGATAATTATTATAATTATTATTTGACCTACCTATTAAGGAGTCTTATTGAAATTTAATTTCACTACAACTAATCAATTTCATTAATAACTATCATAATTATTAATTAACCCATCCATTTTATGATTTTTTTTTACTTTTTCTTTCTTGTTGATGCCTTCTAAAAAAAATCAAAAAATAAATCTTTTTTTTCAACACACTTGTGCCCATTTCATAACTTTCAATGTCTTTTGAAAAATTAAAATTCAAAAATATATTTTCAATGCATTTCAACTATTAATGTGTCCATTTCGAAATTTTTAATTGCTTTTCTTATCGAATCACTTACACAACCATCACGCGAACCATATATATATATATGATTTCTTTATATAAAATTCTTATGGAGGTCAATTCAGTATATATATATCTTATGACAAGCACCTACATATTAATTTTAGGCATCTCATACGCCTCAGGTTATGAGAGTAACTGCTTCCTTTCATTAAAAAAAAACATAATATATATCAGAAACATTTTAGAAACAATGATACAACAAGAATAATATAATTATAACAACTTTATAATTCCCTTTTGCAAAGTATTTTTATCTCATAGACTTTATTTTTACTCTGGATTTATTAATATAATATTATATGAATATTAAAGATAAATTAAGCATTTATTAATAATAAATATATATTTACATGAATATAATAATGCCATGTGTAACTAACCAATTGGCTACAAGGCATATTAAACTAACATAGTAACCTCCATAACTATTCATGTACCTCCTTAAACCCACCGACCTGTGTTGAAAATGCTCGCAGTCCAACACGATTACCCAGCTCATCTCCAGCATGTGTTGCCACTATTGTTTTTTGCTTATAGTAGTTCTAATATTTTTCATATGCTTTAGAGCTTGCATTTTTTTTTAATGAAGTGTGTTTTTTAGGTCCAATTATTGTTCTAAAATCAATATATGTTTATACGTAAGTAAAATTTAATAGAAATATAATAACAATACCAATTGATAGATAAAGAAGCAGCGTAGCCTGTATAATTAAAGGAATCCTATTGAAATTTAAATTGAGTACAACAAATAATTTTAAATGATTATTATCATAATTATTATTAATTAAACTACCAAGTTAAGGAATCCTATTGAAATTTAATTTGACTACAACTAATCAATTTCAATGACAATTATCATAATTATCAATTAACCTATCCTATAAAGGAATTCTAATGAAATTTAAATAGAATACAACTAATAATTTTCAATGATAGCTAGCATTATTATTAATTAACCTAACTAGTTAAGGAATTCTATTAAAATTTAATATTATTACAACTACAACTAATCAATTTCATTGATAAATATCATAGTTATTTTTTAACCTACCCAATTTAAGGAATTCTATTGAAATTTAATTTGATTGCAACTAATCGAATTTATTGATAATTATTGTAATTATAAATTAACCTATCAATTAAGAAATCCTATTGAAATCTAATGACTACAACTAATCAATTTCAATGATAATTATCTTTATTATTATTTAACCTATCCATTTATTAGGAATCCTATTGAAATTTAATTAGACTAACTCTAATCAATTTTATTGATAATTATCAATTAACTTAAGGAGTCCTGTTAAAATTTATTTTGACAACAACTATTATTAGTAATTTTCAATGACAATTATCATAATTATTAATTTACTTACCCAATTAAGATAACTTGATTAGTTGTAGTAGTTAAATCAAATTTCAATATGATTCTTTAATTGTATAGGTTATTAATAATTATGTTAATTATCAACGAAATTGATTAGTTGTAGTCGAAATTAAATTTCAATAGGATTCTTAATTGGGTTAGTAAATTAATAATTATGACAATTGTCATTGAAAATAATTAGTTGTAATTGTAGTCAAATAAAATATTAATTGATTGTAGTCAAATAAAATATTAATTGGACTAAGTTAATTATTAATTATGATAATTATCAATAAAATTGATTAGTTGTAGTTTAATTAAATTTCAATTGGATTCCTTAACTGGGTAGGTTAATTAATAATAAAGATAATTATCAATGAAGTTGATTAGTTGTTGTCAAATTAAATTCTAATAGGATTTCTTAATTGATAGATTAATTTATAATTACAACAATTATCATTGAAAATTAAGTTTCAATGGCATTCCTCAATGGGTAGGTTAAATAATAATTATGATAATTATCAATGAAATTTATAAGTTGTAGTCAAATTAAATTTAAATAGGGTAATTAATAATTACAATAATTATCAATAGATTTGATTAGTTGCAATCAAATTAAATTTTAATAGGATTCCTTAACTGGGTAGGTTAATAAATAATTATGATAATTATCAATGAAATTGATTAGTTGTAATTGTAGTAAAAATAAATTTTAATAGAATTTCTTAACTAGGTAGGTTAATTAATAATAATGGTAGCTATCATTGAAAATTATTAGTTGTTGTTGATTTAAATTTCATTAGAATTCCTTAATAGGATAGGTTAATTAATAATTATGATAATTGTCATTGAAATTGATTAGTTTTAGTCAAATTAAATTTTAATAGGATTTCTTAAATGGGTAGGTTAATCAATAATGATGATAATAATCATTTAAAATTATTTGTTGTACTCAATTTAAATTTCAATACGATTTCTTTAACTCTACAAGCTTCACTGCTCCCTTATTTATCAATTGGTATTGGTGATGACAATCATCGCTATCAATAGGAGGATATCTATGTCCTAGAAGGTTCAATGGTCTATAATTTCTTTCTCTAACAACTTCTCTTCCTTATTTATTATGATATTTTCTAATGGGAGAAGACTAGGAAAGTTCGCTGGAAAATGATGAAAGATGAAAAAGAGATTATGATTGTTGTTATGGTGGCTAGAATGGTGGTGGTTAGCTAGAATCCGGTGATGTAGGTTGAGATGTGGCTAGGGTTCTTGGTTTTGTTTTTGGTTTGTTTGTTGAGAGAGAAGATGTTAGGGTTATGGTTTTTTTCTTAAATCTTAAAGTTCTTTTCTCTTTCTCTTTCGCTTCCTCTCAATCACTTCGTATGGTGGCTAGGGTTTCTCCTCCCTTCTTTCTTTTATGGTAGCCTCCTTTATTTATACTACTCTTGTTAAGGATATTCTTATTTTTTTTTATCTTTTATTCTTAGATTATCCTAAAAATATCCTTATTATATTTTTTGGTGCTCATTCTTGTTTTGTACTATAGCCACGTGTCCATTTTACTCCATATTTTGATTTTTTGGTTTTCTATTTTTTTTTATTTTTGGTTTATTTTTTTGAAAAATAACATTAATGTATAAGAAAAGTAATAAAAAAATTATGAAATGGACACATTAATAGTTGAAATGCATCGAAAACATATTTTTGAATTTTAATTTTTTAAAAGACATTGAAAGTTACGAAAATGGGTGCAAATGTGTCAAAAAAATATTTTCGAATTTTTTATTGTTTTTAAGAAAGCATCAACAAGAGAGAAAATGTAAAAAAAATAATAAAATCATAAAATGGGCATATGAATGACCAAAATGCATTAGAAACACATTTTTATTTATTTATTTTCTTTTTATTTCATTTTTGGAATTGAAAGTAAAAAAATAAGTTATGACAATTGCTCATTCTTTAAATGCTTACAATACAAAATTTTATGAAAAATATTTTTCATAGATTTTGTAGTAAGCTTGTAAAAATAGTATTTACAAAAAACTTTAAAAGGTGGCAAAGTTTTAATGCATAGGCCTTATAGTCAATCGGTTGGCTATATTTAACATTAACTTTGTTTATATAAAAACATATTTATTATTAATACTTTCTTCATCTTTAATATTCATTTATATTTTATTATTGAATATAATATTTAATTAATTAGTTGGTTACATGTGATATTGACTTTGTTCATGTAAAAACATATTTATTATTAAGACTTTCTTTACCTTTAATATTCATTTATATTTTATTATTGAATATAATGTTTAATTAATGAATCTAGAGTGAACATAAAGTCCTCGAAACAAAAATGCTTTGCAAAAGAAATTATAAAATTATTATAATTATAATATTTCTATTGTATCAAAGCACTGTTCCTAAATGTTACTGTTCAATGCTCTATAAGATTGAACATTAATTAGAGCTGTTGAGATTAATACATATTATGTCCTTTCTATATGAAAAGAAAGTAATGTTCTAATAAATTAAGGTATGAGGGATACCTACAACTAGTTATATAACATGTACACTAAATTGACCCACATGAGAATTATATAAGGAGAGATCACCTGTGTTTATGGAAATGTTCACTTGATAGTTGTGTAAGTGTTAATTTAGACTTGCGATAACTAAATTATCTTATTTAGAGAATGTTATTATTCGATCTTGACTACACGTTGTTCTAATCAAGAGTAACAAACAAACATATATTTAGTATAATATAAACTATATAAAGATATTTAAGTGATCAAGAGAGGATTCATCATCTTATGTGAATTAGAAAAAAATATTTCATCTATTCTCAAATAGCATTGATTGTGAAATCCTTGAGAAAGATGGGATGAGATTTGAAAAGAGTTTCAATTTTATTCAAAGAAACAATGAGTATAGTATGGAGAACAAACATGATTTGATAGATTAGATATATTTCATGCTATAATATTTAAATCAAAATATTCTTGATGAAGTGATAATAATTACACTGGGAAATTACTCACTAAAAGATTAAGTTAAACCACTTATAACTTATCTAATGTTTAGGAGACACGTCGCTGGACGGTGCACTTGATTCTCAAATATAGATCAATCGATTGTTAAATTTATAATAAATTAAATTATTAAATTATATTTTATTTAGAATTATGATTTATATTTAGATCAACTTATTATGAACCTAATAGGTTACACATTAAGAACAATTAGTCAAAAATTAAATTGATATAATTAAACAAGTATGACTTGATTGTGAATAAGTTTTAGAAATTGAGAGTTAGAACATAATAAATATAGAAGATTACTATTTTGGACCTTAAAAAATCAAGTAGAGACTTAATTAAATAAATTTCTAAAATTTCTTTAAAATAATATACGTAATATTATTCAAGGGACAAAGTGATATTTAATTTGTTTCCTAAAAATAAAATGTTTTGCCCTATATTTTCGGTATAGCAAGAACAATTATGTATGTTTTCAGAGCAAAGAGAGTTAACACTCAAAGGTCATAATAATTTGTCTCTCCTGAAAAAGGGTTGTAAGATATTTCTCATTGGTGGTTTATATGGATTACTATTAGAGGCTGGACACTTGAATAGTTTATGGTTTGCGACATCTCAGCCTTAAAAACGTTGATCAAACCTTAAAAGAAAATTTAATCTTCAGGTACTTTTTTCAAAATCTCTAAATAATCCTAGATTGTCTAATAAGATTCTTGGGACCCCAAAAAATCTTAAATTTATCATTTCTATTGTGTGTATGTAATCATGAAAACCTAACAATGGTATTAGAGTCATCATTAGATAATTAGGGTTTTTGATTATGTGTTTTAGTTATTATTGGTGTTAATTACGAATTAATTTTATGTGTAAAACAATTTTTTTGAAAAAAAAATTTTTCTCAGTGTTTTTTTTTAAATCTACTACTGTTTTAGCTAAATCTGGCTGGAATATATGATTTAAACTAGAAATATTTTTAAAGGAAAGGAAGAAGAAGGGGTTTGGGTGGCTGGGCATTTTCCAACAACATAATTAGCTCTATTAGCGTACTTGATTGTGTTGCACGCAAACTAGCGGTAGATAGGCTGATGCCTCGCTCCAACAATGCCAATCCTTGTTGGTGCCGCTAGTAGCCCACTATAAGGTTGCTACCTCTCACTGGTGGTTGCGAAGAGCAAAGGGTAGACTTTTGCACTGGTAGCGGCAACGTTGGCACCAACAAGAAGAAGAAGATGAAGATGAGGGGTAGAATTACGATTCTGGCCCTATAATGAACACATTATTACAATAGGATATATTTAAGCATAATTATGATCCCGCCATTCCATATATAAAATATTAATTTTATATTTTAAAATTAAAATCTGGAATTAAATTAATTACATAATTAACTTTCCTAATTGGATTAAGATTGAATTAAAGTGCTTAATTCAAAAAAAAATATTGTTTAAAATATTCTAATTGGATGAGAATTTAATTAAATTTTTTAATTAAACTATGTTTAGAAAAATATTTTCTAAATAAAGGGAGTTTTCTTAAGCCAAATTTTTTTTTGAAATTATCCTAAAGTAATTTAAGATATTAATAAGAATTTTAATGTGATTAATTTTCTTATTAAATCTTGAAAATCAATCTCAAGAAAGTTTTATATAATTTATCCTAAAATAGTTTTGGATGTTAATAAGAATTTAATATGATTAAATTCTTATTAAATCTTGAAAAATGTTTTTTTTTCCAGAAAATATGTAATAATTAAAATTTATAAAGTTTAGGAAATTATCAAATTAAGTTTCATTTAATATTTTTAAGTGTTAGAAATATTATATTAAAATTTCATATAAAGCCAATAATTAGAATTGAAGCATGCAATATATTTAATTATGCGTATTAATGTGTTTTTATGTATGATAGATGATTATGGAAAATAAAAGACCAATATGGTTATGTTTTTGATGGTCAAATCTTTTTAATATTAAATAGGGCTTGCAAGTCCTGTCTTTTCTCTATTTTTCTTATGAGATTGTAAAATTATTTTCTTATATAATTTTCCTTGAATATAAATTGAGATTTCTTATAAAATTATATAAATATTATGTAATTTAGAAATATAGAAAGTTAAATAAGAAAAATTATTTTATAATCTAAGACGAAGAAAGAACCATGATGAAGGCTACAACCATGGTACTCACAAAGGACTTATAAAGATTTGAAGAAGCTACCTAGATTTTAACCAGCTAATTCTCTTTGATAGCTCAAGGTAATAAAATTAAATATGTCCATAATCATCCAATTAGAATAGCATACTAGGGGTGTATGTTTATATATAATTATTATGTATAATATGTTATTCATGCAATGAAATGAGACTTAATTAAAATAATAAATTCCTTGTTAATATATTAAGTACATGTTGAAAACATAATTTGTAGCTTTCTAATTTTATACGCATAAAACCAAAGTTTTATTCATGGATAACTTGTTGAACCATTCAAGGTTACTATTAATCGAGTATGTTTAATGCTATAAAATTAGTTCATACTTAATTAATCTTATATGATTTGGATGAGTCACTTATGATCATATAAGATTAGGGGTAATGGTTAGGCAAAACATATATGATATGTTTAGACAAAAAAGTTATCATGAGTCATATAGATATATGATTAACAAGCTATGTTATCTACCTAATTTAAATTATTTTAATTTGTTGAGCCACTCAAAGTTAGATAAATTAAATGAAATCCTAGCCCACTAAGAAATCTAAGAAAGATTTCCTCAATTAATAAGGAGGGCTATTAATTTGCAAGAAAATAGTGGGAGATCAAATTATAAATGAAGACTTTATCTTAATTTGATTATAAAATATATGTATGAAACTAATACTTGTTATATTTAAAGGAATAAGTTGATAGATCACTATAAGTAGTAATATATAATTTCATAACACACTTGATGCGAATTTATTAACTAAATAAATTTTTTTGGTCTAAATCTAAATGTTTGAATTGTTCTCAAACAAGAAAAAAGGTATATGTTCTTGAAAATTTGATTCCTCTTGTCCTTGATGAGGAAGCTGATGTAGAAGTTAAGACTGAATATCAATGTCAAATTGATGACGATGAATAGACTATATTTGTGATATTAGCTAGCATGTCATTTGAACTTCAAAGATAACATGAAAATATGGATGCCCATACTATAATTATGCATCTTAAAAAGTTGTTTGATGCGATAAGAAGAACTGTGAGGTGCAAGACCTCTAAAAAACTGTTTCGCTATAAAATGATAGAGGGTTCCTCTGTGGAATACCTTTAAAATGATTGGCTATTTTGAGAAATTGGGTCAATTAGGCTTTGTTATGAACTATGAGTTAAGTGTTGACTTGGTTTTGCAACACTTACATTAAAATATATAGATACTTATTGAGGAATCAATAATGACAAGGGTACTTGTAATTGTTATGTCAATGAAAGCTATCTTGCAATTGTGAAGGCTATAAAGCTTATTAAAACTTCTACTTCATTTATGTTTATGATTGAATAAAAACAAAGTTAACCTATGAGTTGGCAATAAAGTAAGGGTTACCATATTAACTTTTCCAAGTGGGCTATTAAAACTTAATAATTGTCCAATACTTTCCAGAAACATCATATCTATTTATTAGTTTTGAATGGATTTAAATTTATTGTTGAAAACAAATGTTATTCCTTTTACAATAATGATATTTATTATAGATCTATTATTGATACAAATAGTTTGTATATACTTGATTTAGAAATGATATAAAAAGAAAGAGAAATAGATTAGATAATCAATATCCATCTTATTTATGACTTTATAAACGAGTTATATTAATGAAACGAGTATCACAAAGTTTATAAAAAAGGATATGTTGATCTTTTTTATTATGAATCTATAAAATTTATGAAGCTTGTTTATTGAGTGAAATGACCAAAACATCTTTTAATAAAAAATAGTGAAAGATTTAAAGAATTGTTAGGTCTGATACATACAAATATATATAGACCAATGACGATTCATGCCATAGATAGATATACATATTTCATTATATTTATCAATGACCGTTTTAAATATAATTATGTGTATTTGATGAAATATATATCCGCATCAGTTGAAAGGTTTAAAGAATTTAAAAGTGAAGTTGAAAAAGAAATTGAAAAGAGTATTAAGATATTTTGATTTAATCAAGGTGGTGAATAATTGAGTCAAGATTATTTAAGAGAAAATAGGATTCTTTTACAATGGACACCTTCTAAAACACCAAAACATAATAGAGTTTTTGAAAGGTGAAATCATACCCTATTGGATATGGTACAGCCTATGATAAGCAATTCAAACATTCCACCTTCTTTCTAGGGATATGTCTTGCAAAGCGTTGCTTACATTTTAAATCTAATAAAATATATTGATAAGACTTCATATGAGAAATGAAGCGGTAAGAGACCAAACTTATCATACTTAACGATTTGGGGATGTAACGCTTATGTGCAACATTTTATATTTGAAAAGTTAGGAGATAAGCTAGATAAATATGAGTTTATAGGATATCTAAAAGAAACCACCATATATTAGTTCTATTATCCAATTAACCCAAAGGTGTTTACCTCAAAACATGTTACTGTCCTAGAGAAAGTATTTGTTCTTGAAAAACATAGTAGGGGAAAATAGAACTTAAATAAATTCAAGAACCACAAACTAACATCCAAACGAAACCTAAGCTCAAGTTTATAACATTGGATGTTTAAGCTAGAGCTCAAGAAGCACAAGAACTTCATAGATCTTGTAAGGCGCGTCATGTACCAAAAAGATATGTACTTCTTATAGAAACTGAAAATGATAAATTGCTCATACTTGATGAGTCTACCAATTAAATGGAAGCAATATCTAATATTAATTCTGAGAAATAACTTAAGGCCATGAAAATCTAAGATGAATTCCATGCATACCAACGAAGTATGAACCTTGGTTAAACCACTTGAAGGAATAAAACCCATAAGATGTAAGTGAGTCTTTAAGAGAAAGACTGACATGGATGACAATGTACAAATATACAAAGCTAGAAGAGTTTCCAAAAATCATAGACAAAGACAAGGGGTTGACTTTAATGAAACTATCTCGTCGATAGCTATATGAAAATCTATAAGGATTTTACTTGTTATAGTTATTTATCATGATTATAATATTTGAAAAATGGATGTCAAAACTATATTCCTAAATGAGAATCTTTACAAAGATGTGTCTATGATACAACTTAAAGATTTTAAACTCGAGAAAATTGCTAATAAAGAATGCAAGCTATAAAAATACATTGATGGACTTAAGTAAGCTTCAAAGAGTTTGAATATTTATTTTGATGAGATAATCAAACAAAAAAAACACCCTAAATATTGGGATAAAAATCTATAAAGATAGATCTAGAAGGTTGCTTGCATTATCCCAATTTAGTACATAAACAAGATGTTAAAATGGTTTATCATGAAAGAATCCAATAAAGGATACTTAATGTTACAACTAATTTCTAGGTTATTTCCTAAATTCATCTTCTTTCTTTCCAAAATAAAAATAAAAAGTAAAATAAAGACTATCATTTTGGAAAAGGCAAGCTTGGAGGATTTCACATATAGAAAAAATCAAACTGCAGTTTTGGATGGAATCAGGAGCCTAATTGTACATCATTTACCCAAAACTAAAAAGATAATGCATATTTAAGGTCAAATTAAATCATTATTAGACGGATCTGTATAAAAATTAAGCTTAGGAACATAATTAGATTTTTAAAAGACAAATATAATTTAATCATGGGCCAAATTAAAGTTTAATTATATTTAAGAATTAATTTGGGTTCAACTGAAGGATTTAATTAGGTGCAAGGACTTAATTATAATTTAAATGGGTCAAAATAATTTTATTATGGGCTTAATTGGTGATAAATTAAGTTTGTGAGCCCAATTTGAGATTAATTGAGAAGATTGAAATTTTAGGAGACCAAATTTAATTTTTATCAAGTCAATTGATTGAAATCAGGGGTAAAATTGCAAGAAAATCAAAATCTTAGGGTCAATTATGGGTTAAATTAAAGAGATTCGCAGCTAAGGACCATTTTGAAAAAGGCACTCAACTCTGGGACTCAATTGATTGAAATCAGGGGTAAAATTGAAAAAAATTAAAAGTTCAATGGTCAATTGAAGGTCAAATTGTGTAAATCCAAGACCAATGATCAAAATAAAAAGGCACTGAAATCTAGAGCTGAAATTGAAATTTGTCAGGGGCAAAATTGAACAAAATTAAATCTTTGAAGCCAATTAAGGGTGTAATTAAGAGAAATCAGAAATCAAAGGACTAAAATAAACTTTACCAAAACGACACCGTTTTAGGGTTGACTGGTCATCTTCTTCTCCAGAGAAGCTACTCGAGTGACCTCCTTCTTGAGGCTTTTTATGCTTCATCTCTCCACCAAATTGGACAAAACTTATACGCAAATGATGGCCTGACACCTGACTACACACCAGTGTGATCCGTTCTGGCTGATTGGCGCCACAACAGCTATGGCACCGCTCCAAAGTGGCAAACCTGACCAGCTCTTTTCCTGCAACAAATCTGATAGCCTATGACAGCTACTTTAAGCCAACGGTTGGGATCCTTCCGGGTTTAATCAATGGCCAAGATTAGGCACTAGTAAAGATGAAATGTCCCTATTTCACCGCTTATAAATAGGGGTGGATTTTATAGCCTGGTGGAGGAGAAAATCGGGTCCAAAGTTTGCAAAAAATTAGCCCCTTTCTTGTTTTTTTTTTCTCCCAGCCGACAATTCTCTCTCTCCACCGCTTTTTCAGCCTTTTCCACCTCAGCAATGTTATGACCAAGAGCGGCCTAACCTTCTCCACCAACCAAGCTCCTCGCCAGTAACAAAATAGCCACGACAAGCTTCTCTCTCTTCTCTGTCAACTTCTTCTTCTTCCTCCCAGCCGAAGGTTACTCCCACGACCAGCATCGACCACCATTTCCTCCACCAATGCTTCCTCGGCCACCAACTAGTCCTCCTCCAAATAGCTAAGGCCTCCAAGCCAGGTAACTCTTTTCTTCTTCTTCTTTTCCCCCACTCTAACTTTCACATGCAGCTATGCTGCTTGTGAATAATTGATGCAACCATATTATTTGATAGTTTCACCCACATTTAACTAGTGTTTTGCCTATGTTTTATATATAAAATGCCTTGATATTCTTTGTTTTATGTTTTGAAGGCACTTTTGGATGAAAGATGCTAAAAGGAGTAAATTGGAGATAATTGGCAGATTTGACCTTCAGTTGATGTTTTGTGCAGAGAGTGAGCTCTAGAGGTTGAAATGAAGTGATTCTAGTGGAATTAAAAAGCTAACATCCATACCTTTCTGGAAATCTAAGGCAAGAAAATAAAATAAGGAAGAGCATGGAAATCATAGCCTTCAAAGTCAAATCTCGCAATCTGCCAGTGTTGACCTTCGACCATTCCAACTTAAATATCTAGAGCTACAGAAGTCCAATTGATGCAAACTCAATTTTTTTGGATTCATGTCTCAAAGGTCTATAAACGCTCCATATTTTAGCCAAAACCGATGTCATATGAGGGATATATGATTTTTCAAAGATGACATCTGAATTCTGCCAGCAAACAGGTTTCGTGAAGAAACGAGTCCAAATTATGTTCCGAAGCATCTAAACCGATATCCAAGTTTTTATTTTAGCAATTTAGCTCCTCTAAGTCAAAGCTTGAAGATTTCATGCAAGGCTATTTCTTCTTTTTTAGAAAAATAGTTATTGAAGTACTTAAATGTAAACAGTCTATTTAATGGAGGACTATTTTGTAAAATAGAGACCTAGGGTTTCCTAAGATATAAAAAGAATGAGAGAAGAGAAGGGGGGCAGCCAGCCAAGAAGAGAAAAACGCCCCCTTCCTCTAAGAAACCCTAAATTATGCATTCTTTCTTCTTTTTGATTAGTTGTTCAACAAACATGCAAGGCTAAACACTTTTTCTTAGTTGCAAGGACACGGAAACCTTCGGATTTCAAGAACTGTGAGATTTATTTTATCTTTTCTTTTCAGTTTATATGATGAATATGTTTGTTCTCCTATGCTTATTTTTCCTAAGATTGTTTATTTTAATTGCTAGAGCGGACTCTAAGTTATTATTGTAGACAATCTATTTCTAAGTTTGATATCAAAACCGGAGTTGTGGTATATGAACTTGTGAAGCAACTGAGTTTAATAATTGTGGCGGATCTACGTTATTAATCTTAAGGAGAACATTCAATCAAATCAAACATAGACTGCGGACAATTATGTTTTCTTGATTAATCAACTTATCTAGTTCTTAAGGCTGCCATTAAATTAAATTACTAGTGCGGACACTGTGGTTGTTTAATGGTTAGGGTTAGTTATACGGCGGATCCGTTAACTAACCAATGTTAAGAAGAGATAAATATTCAGAACATAAATTGATGTTTCGTTTCCATGATCACTTCTGATTTCTGTAGGTGGATATGTGCTTGTGACCAAGGTTTGTTCTCTTGATAATTTTCTGAATTTATTAAATTTCGTTTGATAGTTTTCTGTTTTCTTTTGCTTTAGCTTAGATAACGTCCAAACCCCCCCAAATTGCATATCATCTAGCATAAAAATCTGACTTGAACTTCCTCGTGGGATCGACCCCTTGCTTGCTTTATACTATCTTGTGTGTTGTGTTTGAAGCTAGGGTAATTAATTTATGCGACCGCGACATCGCAACAATAATAGAATGTATAATTCACGTTCCACTATTCTCTCAGCTTAGTCACTAGGTTGGACTAGTGACTAATCTGAGTCGGGCTAGACCCGTCTCGACTTAGCTCATATCGCTAGGCTGGGTCCAACTTAAAAAAAAAGGCCAAGTCTGTTGGGCCACAGTCGGCATAGCCCAATATATTTAATAATAATATAATTATAATAATAATATAATAATATATATTATAATATTATATATATTAAAAAAACAAAAAATTCGAAGGGTCATTTCAAAATATTTCTGACTTTATCACATGTTTTTTTTTACCAATTTTAGATAATATTAAGTTGTATTTTTACACTGTAAGATACAGATTTGGTGTTAAAATGCCCAATTTTCTCTGAAACATTTCTTTTAAAAAAATTCAAAATCTAAAAGCAAATCTTAAAACTTTTAAATTAATTTCCTTTTAAAAAAAATGTTTTGTTTTCATGCATACGGCCAAATCCTAAAGGTTTTCCAAGCATATTTTCATAAAAAAAACAAAAAAATTGCATCTTTCTAATATTTTAAAAATGCAAAAAAAAAAATATCGTAACCAGTTTATGCTTATCTATTAGGATTTGACCAAAATATCAAAAACCCTTCACCAATCATTTTCTTCATTTTATATTATGATTTAGATATAGACTTTAATATTTAGGGGTGTAAAACTACACAATAGAGTACACCCTCAGGTATTATAGATACAAAATGCAAAATAAATGTGATGCTAAAATTTAGATTTTAGAGCGGTTAGAATTGAACTTAATAAGGTAGAGACTCTCTCAAGAAGGGAGATCTGCCTTAGACCTTAGAAGAAGACCAAAGAATAGAAACTTGACCTAGGAAAACAATCAAACAACAATGCAACTTACTTTTGGCAGGGTGCACTAGGAATGGTGTGTCTTCCACTTGTACAACCAATCTCTTACTCAAACTCTCGTAGACCATTATGTTTCCTACTAATCTTAATACTAGGTGGCGACTCTTGAACCTTGAATATAAGTTTATGATTAAAACCAAAACCCATTCTTTCCCAACAACATACCTCTCGGGAGGCTCTCATTAAAGCGGGCTATCCCCAACGTTTCCCCGATGACACTTACCAATTTCACATGGGATACATCTCTCCAAATATATGTGCTTTAAGACACAAATTGAGAGAGATATGATGGAAATGATTCCATACACTTTGTTTATTGGATCCATAATACATATAGAGCTATGTATAAGACTAGATGTATCTTATACTTTGAGCATAACAAGTAGATACTAATTTAATCCAAGTGATAATTATTGGAAGATAATTAAAAACACTTTTATGTACTTGAGAAAAACTAAAAATTCTTTTTGGTTTATAAAAGAGATGAACTAGTAGTTCATGGTTATTCAGATGCTAATTTTTAATTTGTTATTAAAGATAACTAATTCCAGTCAAGATATATTTTTACTCTAAATGGTGGTGCTATGAGTTAGAAGAGTTTCAAACATGAGACTACAACATATTCTACAATTGAGGTTAAATACACCTCTACATTTGATGGATAAAAAAGATTATTTGGATCAAGAAGTTCACCATTGAACTAGGATTGGTTCTTAGAATTGTTAATTTAGTAGCTCTATACTATGATAACAATAAAGCCATTACACAAGCAAAGAAATCAAGGTCTCATCAATGATCCAGACTTGTATTTAGATAATTTTATTTGATTAGAGAATCATAGAAAAGAAAGATGTAAAGATAAAACAAGTATCCATTGAAAATAATCATGTAAATCCTCTTACTAAGTCATTATCCCAACATAAGTGTCATCACTATATGAAGCGATATGATATTTAACACATGAGCGATTGACTTAAGTGAAAGTGGGATATTGTTAGTGTATATGCCATGTAGCCAATTGATAGGTTACACGTGATATTGAATTTATTTATGTAAAAGCGTATTTATTATTATTAATGACTTTATTTATCTTTACTATTTATTTATATTTTATTAATGAATCAATAGTAAAGATAAAGTCCCCATAACAAAATTGTTTTGCAATGAAAATTATAAAGTTGTTTTAATTATTAGATTCCTATTGCATCGAAACATTATTTTTAAATGTTCCTAGTTGATGCTCTATTAAGACTGTACATTAATTAGAGTCGTTGAGATTGATACATATTATATTTTTTCTTTTATAAAAGAAAATAGTTGTTCTCATAGACTGAGGTATGTGATATATTTAGAACTAATATATAAGTGCATATTAGATGACTTGTACATTGAACTAACCCACATGAGAATTCTGTACGGAGAGACCAACTATGTCTATGGAAAGGCTTAAGTGATAGTTATGTATTTGATACTTAGATTTGAGATCACTAAGTTATCTTATATAAAGAATGTTATGCTTTGATCCTTACTATACATTAACCTAATCAAGGATACAAATAAACAAATAACATAAACTATATGAAATTATTTGAGTGATAAAAAGAGGATTCATCACCCTAGGTGAATTAGATAAAATGTTCTAAATGTTCTCAACTAGTATAGATTGTGAAATCCTTGTATATAGTGGAATAAGATTTGAAAAGAGTTTTAATTTTTATTCAAAGAATTAATAACTATAATAACTAAATTAAAATATTATTGATGAAGAGATAATAATTACATTGAGAAAATACTTACTGAAAGGTTAAGTCAAACCATATATGACTTTTCTAATATTTAGAGGATCATAACATGATATTAGACGATGTGATTGATCTTCTATATAAATCAATCAATTGTTAAATTAATAATAAATTTAATTGTTTAATTTATTTAATTCTATTTTACTTAACATTATGATTTATATTGGGCCAACTTATTAGGAACCTAATGGGTCACACACATTAAGAACCATTAGTCATAAATTAAACTAAGATAATTAATCAAGTATGACCTGATTGTGAATAAGTTTTAGAAATTAAGGACCATAATGTAATAATACATAGAACTACAATTCTAGACCCGAAGAAATCATGCAGGGACTGAATTGAATAATTCTCTAAAATTATCTTGAATAATATATGTGATATTATTTAGGGGCAAAGTGATATTTTACCATTTATAAGATTATTAAGTTTTTTCTATAAATAGAATATTATGCCTTATATTTTTGGTATAGAGAGAAATTATGTAAGTTATAAAACAAAGATAGCTAATACTCATAGGCATACCAACCCCTCTCTTCTATAAAAGGTTTAAAGAGATTTTTCACTAGTGGTGTAGATTACTATTAAAGACTGAACATTTGAATGACTTCTGGTTGGTGACAACCCAGCCTTGAAGAAGTTCATCAAACCTAAAAAAAAGATATGATCTTCAGGTAATCTTTGCAAAAATCTTAAATGATCCTAGATTATGTAATAAGATTCTTGTAACTCCTAAAAAAAATTATCATTTTCATTGTGTGTATGTGTTTTGGAAGACCCAACACAAAGTCAAGATGTGACTCCACTAGGAAATTTTGAATTTTATAAAATGTTTAAAATTTAGTCATTTAGAGGGTCACCTACCTCATGGTCTAGTTGTGACTTACTTGGCCATTGTAGGATTGAAATCTTCAAATAACAAAGTTTAATTTTTGACATAATTTATGACTCCTTCTTATGGCAAGGTTGGACTTTCCATTTTAAGACTTAGACTTCTTAATAGAAGGGTTGGTTCTCTTTGTCTTATGGCAGGGCTGAATCTCGTGATTGCATGGCTTGATTTCATAATGGTATAATTGACTAGCCTGATTGCTGGACTCTTTTTTTTTTAATTTTTTTTCCAATACCAGGGCTCACTTTTTCTTGATGGAATGGCTGAATGTCCTATTTGCATGGCTTGATTTCCTTATGGTAAGGTTGAATTTCATTATTACAGGACTTTTACCTTTTTTTTTCTAATGGCAAAGCTTACTTTTGTCTTAATGGCTAAGCTTGATTTCCTTATTAGCATGGTTGAATTTCCTTCCTAATAGTAGGGTTGGACTTCATGATTGTATGGGTGACTATTCCATTATAAGACTTAGACTTCCTAATGGCAGGATTAGTTTGGCCTTCTTGATGATAAGGTTGGACTTCCTAATTGTAAGGCTTGATTTTCTAATAATATAGTTAGCTTTCCTTATTGTAGGGCTCTTCTCTCTTTCTTAATGGAAGGGCTAACTTTTTCCTGATAGCTAAATTAAATCTTTTGATTACAGGGTTTGATTTCTGAATGGTAGGATTGAATCTCCTGATTGAAGGGCTTTCCTCTTTCCCCTAATGGCAGGGCTCACTTTTTCTTAATGGTAGAGCTGATTTTCTTGATTAGCAAGGTTGAATTTTCTTTCCTAATGGAAGGGTTAGATTTCCTGATTGCAGGATTGACCATTCCTAATGGAATGATTATATTTTTCTTAGTGCTTCTTGATTGTAGGGTTGATTTTTTCATGGTTATACTTCCTCATAATAAGGCATGATCTACTTATTTTAGGGGCTTGACTTTTTAATCATATGGTTGGTTCTCTTGATTGTAGGGCTGATTTATTGATGATAAGGTTGGTTTTTCTAGTTGCATGGTAGACTCCTTGATGACAAGGTTGATTTATTTTTATTTTTTTTTGCAAAATTGAGTTGAAATAAACCTTGTCAGATCTTTATTGACTTGAATTTATTGAAGCCTTGTTAGAATCTATAGGAGCTTTTACTTGTATTATAGATAAATATCTACAAAACATTGTAATACTAAACATTATAGGTTAGATGATATGCATGCATCTTTAATTGGTCAGGAATGTTGGCCCTTTTTTGGTTGCAATCCAATTTTTTTTTCTTGATTGTAGGGCCTGCTACTTTTATTTTGATATCTTGTGGTCACTTTGAGTCGCTAACCTATATGAGTTCACCAATGTACATCATCTATCTTATTGCTTATAGGTCACATAGACTGGGACTTTACAATAGCTATTACCCTTTTGATGCTCCTTGTAGGGAGTTTTGCTCTTTTATTTATTCTTCAAAAAGTGACAAACTTTCTCACAACCATGATGTTGCCCTCTAGTTGAAATATGCCCCCAAATGTGGTTTTCACTCATCATTGTCCACTCTTCATCCTTTTTAATAAAAGAGTTGTGCTCTATTACTCTTGACTTTTAAAGGAGCTCATCAAATCATCTACTTCCATAGATGCTTTCAAATATAATTGCCCTTACTTTATCTGGTTATACTCGTCCTTCTAGCAATCATCAAAAGACACACATACACCAATATCATCATAAGATATTTCTTCTACCATTCATAACTTGTGATGGAGCTTCCTAAATCATCATCTGACTATTGTTGTTGCAATAGATTTCTTTAAACTGAAGTACCCTAGCTAATCTAAATATGTTCATTTTTCTGGTGGCATGAAAAGGCATGCATACATCATCATCATTATTAAAGGCTTCCCTACCACTCATGACTTGTGGGATTTTTCATGTTATTGTCATTATAAAAGATTTCTTTCAGCTTAATTGCTCCCCAACTGATTTTGATGTTTTTTTTGTTCATTAGACATCCAAAAACTTGTATGCATTATTATCATCATTTTTTCATGAAACTTACAAACTCAATTAATGAAAAAAGTTTCTTTCAAGAAATCATTTTTTGTGTTTTAAGACCGATTCACAAATTTTATTGGTTATGGCTTTATATGTCTTATGGTTGAAATGAAATCATTGAGATTTAAATTTAAAAGTATTTTTATGAAGATTAAATTTTTTTGATTAAAAATCCAAAACATGTCTTTCATAACTAAGATGTAATTTTGTGAGTACTTTATTGATAGACAAAGGTGAATAAGTTGAATGGGATTCTAAGAAAAAATTATTATCTGAAAATCAAAATATGAATTTCCTAACCACTTGAGGATTATTATGGAAGTGAAAGGTTGAATCCCAAAAGTGAAATTTTGGCTTTCAAAAGGAAATCAACTTGCTTCTTGTTATGTTGAGTTTGTCCATTTATTACACGATTTAACATCATAAAAAATATGGTGCACACATAGGTCTTTTTAGAGGCTTCAACCTATAAATATAAACAAGTTATTTTTTTTTCTAGAAAAGACTTTTCAAGGTATATAATGTAAGCTATGGTTCATGGTGATTAAAGAAAGGATATATAAGGCTTAAATGGTGTTTAAGAGTTCAAAGACATTGGATTGCTTGTTATATATAGAGATCTTTTTAAGCTTGCCTCATTGAACTTGTTATTTTAATGATTCAACTCATTACAACCTTAATTCTCAAAATTATATCCCATGCTTTGTCATTGACATTTTATCTTCAAATTTAGACTTTCCATATTATGAGGGGCACTCTACAAAGCTGTCTATCTTTCTTTTTTCATCATCATTTTTTTTATTTTTTTATTTGATCTTGATCATTTGAATTTTTCACTTGATCATTTATTAGCTTTCTTTTTGTGAAACTTTTATCCATTCTATATTTCTTTTACCCTTTTCTATTTAGAGAACCCCATTGATTGTTTGAAAGCTTCCAAAATGTATTTCCAGTGCAAGGGGTGATCTTTGTATGGGTTATTGTCCAAGAAATATTTAAGGCTTAAAGAGGATAATAAGGAATAATTTTTATTTATGAAGGATAATTCAAAGATGGCCTTTCTTACTCTCAAACCCAAACTTGCCTATGCAAACAAATGTCAACCTCTTTTGACCTATGTAAAGAACCTTAAGGTCAATAACATAGAAGAAGTTGTGGGATCATGACCTATATGCACACTATTTATCATCATAAAATCATTTGAATTCCACTAGATTATTTTAAGCAAGGTTTTCCTTTCAGGGTTTATTAGAATGAAAAATCTATTACAAGGTTTAACATAAACATTTATTGTTTTCAAAACAACAATTAGATAAAGAAAAAAAAACATACTTTATTAAAAGATGTGATTTAGTCCCAAAAGACATGGAAAAAATATTTAAGAAAGAAAAGGTTTCAATATTTTTCAACACATTTATAAAAATGATAAAGTTTAATAATAAAAGAGTTGATAATGCAACATTCCTTCTATTTCATATCAGCTCCATCTAACAAACATTTGTGGCTTGTCAAATCTCATAAAGTGTCTCTTTCATCCTCTTTGCCAATCATTTGCTATGCCGAACATGGCTTAGTGACAATACGAGATGTACCATTATTCATCATAAATGCAACATGGCCCCATTTTACCAACTTTTAGACTTGATGCTTGGACTTCTTTCAATTTTCAATTAAATAGCCTAGGATCCCATCATGATACTCACATTTTATATTTTGATCATAACACCTTGGGTATGGTGGTTGAATAAGATTTGATGGAGTTGAAGAAACATGTTTGGTGTTTCAAAGGTATTGGTAAACAATGTTGAGTGGTGAATGTATGTCAATATTAGCTAATGCCACTTAAGAAGTTGATGATGTTATAAAATTAGGGAATGTTTGAGATGACTAGATATGATGTTGAGGTATAGAATGATTTTGATCTATATTTTCCATTTGGAAGCCCCCTTCTAATTCATCATTTGACATAACATCAAACTTTACTAATGAATTCCTAACCTTTCCTAATTTCATCAAGCCTTGCTCCACCTTTCTTGCTGTAGTCACTACATCTATAAAATAGGTTGATAAATTACAAATCAAGTATACATAGTATGAAACCTTTAAAGTGTCAATGAAGATAGAAGTGAGTTCTTTTTCAAGCAGAGAATGGTAACTTTATATTGCCATTTCACATAACCTTATAGTATATTCCTTGATTGACTCATTATTTTGCGAACCATTCCTTCAAAGTCAGACCTAGTTGGAGTAACTTTTTTTAAGTCCAAATTGTTTCAAAAAGGTAGTGACCAAATATTTCTACTCCTTCATTTTAGCATCATTCAAACCCATATACAAGATAAAATTTGGTCCAGCTAGACTCTTGTAAAAATGATGGATCAAAAGTTTCTCATCATGAATAACTTCATTCATTTTATTATAGTACACTTTTAGGTAGGTCTCAGGACATTGAGTTGTTGTATACTTGACAAATTTAGGGACTTTAAATTTTCTAGAAATGCTAATATCTAGCTTGTATCATATTTCATTAGTTGAAAAAGGATCATATAAGTCCTTATAATTTATGGTTATGTTGAATACACCATCTTTTCCTTGAAATGATAACCGCCCATAATGAATCAACTTATCAATATGTTTCCTGAAACCTTAACAAAGATTGATGAAATCTGCATGGTATTCATAATTAGCATTCTTATTACCATTGAGGTAAAGGTGCTTATATAGATTCAAATGGAAGAGGTACTATTTGATGGGCATTTATAAGGTGTTGATAAATGTCGTTGCTTATAACCGAGAAGGGAGATGATTGTTCATGATATTTTCTTTTATGGATTTTAATTCGTTGCTTATATATGCTTATATAAGTTCAAGTCTGGGTTCTTTGAAAAGCATGATATCTAGACTAAAATAAGTGTTGAGAATGTTTAGGCATTTGGCTTCTAGTAGTTTTTGATGGATTTCAAAGTATGAGTGAGTTTTTGATGGATTTCAAAGTATGGCTATTGGACTCTTTAATGACCATGGGTGGTTTAAATAACTAGAAAGCCTTGATTAATTGGAAAGACATCTAAAATTCTTTTTTAGTGAGGGTGTGTAGAGGGATTTATTGGAGGAATCATGGGAGAGGTTTTGGCCAATGTGGGAGAACGAGAGGGAGTTATCTCTATAATGAACTTTATAGTATTGGTTTCTGTGTTTAGTGGCCTACCCTAAAACCTTTTAAAGTGAAGGTTATGTTTTAGCATATTACTTAGCTGAGTCATTTTATATTTTTAAAAGTTGATTTTATTTCACCCTGATCGAGTTCTTTCTTTGTCTTTGATTTGTCTTTTTTGAATCTCTTAAGGTGTTTTAGATCTTGAGGTCAAGTTGGATTTTTAAGGGATCTATATTTCACTTGTAAACAAAGCTGGGCATATATACAAAGAAAAATAAGTAAAACATGTAAACCATATTTCACCCTAAATGAAGGTTCTAGCCATTACATGGGTAAAGTGTAAGTTTACTACATCCACAAAAAGCCTTCTCCTACTTAGTAATCAACCCTTAGATGTCAATATAAAGTCTACAAGGCGTGTGAAAGCATAGACTGTGATTGTGTCAGATTGACATGCTAACCATATCCAAGTTGACAATTAGATGGGAGTTGGTGGTTTCACAAGTTTTACCCAAGTCGATGGCCATTGAGGTACCATTACTTCCCAACCTAACCTAAAGTAAACGTGTATGCTCTCAAAGTAAAGTATGAATGTTATAATGTAGACATTATAAATTAAGAAAAATATAAATTAAAGCAAGCACAACAAATACAATTTTAACATAAGACAATAACATAAAGCTTAGTCTTAGAAATCTCTAGTGGAGTCACTATTTTGTCACACTCAACATCGTGGTGACCTGTTTTTTTTTTTTCTAAAAAAAAGGTATTATGGTCAATAGTAATCTTAATTGATCTTTAAAGTTATAAGGTAAATGACTAGTCATACTAAAGAAAAGATATTATTACCATAAAACATTTTATTTAAGGTAAATTGCATTATCATGTGTCTTTTATTCTTTTTGGTTTGTTGTGCCTAATCTGCCAGTGGTTTACCTAAATGAGTGATAATAAATCTATTATAATGTGTTCAACTCAAGGTGTCCTATTCTAAGGTTGAGATCATCTACAATCAATTACTCTTGATCAACTTATGTCAACCATAGTCTATCAAGCTTTATTAATGAATAAGTAAATGGACCAATGTTGGGCTTATTAAACCCAGCCCTCATCCTAGAAAGAGTTGTCACTAAACATTTTGTTTATATAATAATGGTCTAAAGATAATGACTTGTTCAGGTTCATTTATCTTTTAGCACAAACTTCACTAGTATTTTTTTCTAAATGAGGTTTTTTCTGCCCTAGTCCTAAATATCAAAGTAGAGACCATTATGGGTTAAAATTATTGTAGGTAGGATCTAATGACATGAATATTTGAGACTTACTAAGAAAATTAATACCCTTGATTGACTCTTAGGTTTCATCAATGGCTATTAGACCTAAAGATTTAAAATTTTAAAAGGAAGACATGTTTTGAAACTTGATAACAAAAAGAACTGAGGTGTTACTAATTAATATTTAAGTTAATAGCTTGTTATGAGTCTATTTACCTTAAATACTATGATTGAATAAAAAATTATTTATTTTCAACATATTTTAAAAATCAAATTTTTTTTTAAAGGGTTTTCAAATGTCAACCTTTTAAAGGCCTTTTTAATGTGGGCCGAACCCTTAGTAGGTTTTATAAACAAATTATAAAACCAATACAATTGTATGTATGAGCGTGAACATTATATTATTTTTTTATGTAAAAACAAACTCATGCATAAATAACACATAGGAATGACTAAGAACATCAAACATGAATAAGCATTGATTCAGGGCAACACTATAAAACTATCATTCCATTGTGATTACTAAGCATAACATCACAACTCAAGTCAAATGAATCCATAAAATTCATTATCCAAACCAAATCCAAAAACGACATTTATGCCACTAGATTGTACTTTGAAGTAGATGAACCTTTGATGGTCATTACTTGGATATTCAGGATAAGGGTAAAAAAATCTCATTCAATAAAATTACGAGTGAACCTTAGTACTATAGGATAATATAACCATAATAAGTCATTATCAATATGCCACTATTGCATAAACAAAACATGTAGCGATAATTTCTCCTAGCATTTATTTTATTTAGTTATGTTTTTTTTTTAATTTTATGCTTTTATTTCATTTATGTTGTTTATTATTGTGTTTATTTTAATCTACCAAATCAATTTTACATACATATTTTTTTTTAGTTCTCATACACTTTATAAAAAAAATCAACAAAAGCTCCAGACCTGAGCTCATATCTTTTAGGATTAGATAAAACATTTAGGTTGCAAGTGTGACTTTCGACCACTAATACTCACTTGGATTTCTGCTTAGATTAAAACTCACCTTGTACATGGGGTATTGTGGATTTACTCCCTTACCCTTATTGTATAAGGTCGGGTTACACCACTAATAATTCAAACAATCTAGAATCTTATAACTCTTTAGGGATAAACTAACTAATACAAACCTTATATGATTTAGATCTTATCCTCTAGGGTTGACCATTAATAGGACACGAATCATATCATGACATATCATTAGCGTTTATAATGACCTTACTATTTTTCCATTGATCCTTACAGAAAGTGTGAGATGTTAGAATAAATTGAGATTACCGTTAAGGACATAAGAACTAGGCTGGGAAAGGTCCAATATGATAAGAGGTACTACTCGAAATCGATCAAAATTCTTGTGGTTTTTATGTCCTCAAGGAGAATGTTTCAAGAAAATTCAACCTAATCCATCCTTATAATCCTGATATAATAAGAAACTGAAATAATAACAAGTATGCATACTCAATCCAGCTTTTTTCATTCATCTATAAATTTCTTTAAAGGTTGATAGAAAGAAATATAGGTTGTCTTGTAAAAGTTAAACTTTCCTTTAAAGTTGACACTACTAAATCTAAACAAAAAAGAATGGAAAACAAAGAAAGATCACAACTAAACCAACACAACCAAAAGGAGATAAAGAGTCTAAAATGAGAGGTTTCTAGGCTTACTAGTTTGCTTGAAAGAACACTGTAAGCTATATCATCTAGGGAAGGGACCTCTAATCAGGAGCAAACTCAGGTAAATAAGTCATTTCATCCCAATGTCCAGCAAAAGCTACAAATACCATCAAGGCCATCCAATTTTACCAAGCTAAACCAAGGGGCTCCAAGTTATTCTCTTGAGTCCTACTTTACATTACATTTCCCATTTGCAAGCTTTCTATAAAAATTACAAGCCTAGACTGCTATAACTATTGACTTTATCATTGAAGAAACCCCGTAAGTCAAGCTGCTTGAAGACCTTGATTCTGAAAAGTTATTTACAATAGAGGAATGACTTTGAGAGATAGAAGGTATAGACCTTTATAACCTAGTAAAGGCAATTAAAACGTGTCTGATGCCTGATGTTGTAATACCTATGAAGTTCAAAGTACTAGATTTTATCAAATACAGTGGAATACAGAGTCCCATGATGTATTTACTGGTGTATTGTAGCAAAATGGTCAATGTAGTCCATAATTAGGAATCACCGTTCAAGTCATTCTCTTCTGTTCGAAAGCAAAATGATCTTCATCTTCATGAACAACATCAAGGGTTTTTTTTATTTTGGATATATGATTTGCAATACTTTAAAGTAATTCACAAATATGGTAGTTGTAGCTAAAAGAGTTAAATAAGCTCTAAATAAAAAAAAAATTCAGGATATGAGGATACCACCTACTTAAATGAATTTCCTAGTTAATAACCTCATAGTTTGACACTTGGTGATAAAATGGCATAGAAGCTTGGTTATATTATCCATGTTTTTCTCATTATTAAAAAACTCAAAGTTTGACACTTGGTGAATCTCTTTTGCCCTTATAAAATGAAATATTCTACCATAAATGCCGAACACCTGCTTCATCTTTATTTCATCTTGAACATCACGTTTCTCAAATCATATTAAGTCCAAGATGTAAAAGAAAATGCCATGAACAATCATTTTCCTTTCCTATTCCACTCATCAATAATTATCAGCACCTTATGAATGATTGTCAAATAGTACCTTGGTCACTTGATCCCATCCAACCATCTTTACTTAGATGGTATAATAAAAATACTAAATATGAATATAAAGTAGCCAAGGGTCATTCCATTGATTAATGTCAAGATTTAAGAAATGGATCAATAATTTGATTCAGTATGAATGGTCATCATTTATTGAGAACAACAATTAATACATAATAACCATTAAAACATTTAGGGCCAAATGAAGAGAATAACCAAGACATGATGTTAAGTGGATTATGTAGTTGATAGGTGAATAGAGAGGTACAGTTTGGCCTTTGATGAAATGAACAAAATAAATCATGACTATAAAAAAATGGGTGCTTGAACCTTGAAAATGCAATTATATTACCCTAGTTGTACATATTTAAAACTATATTTTTTTGGGATTATATTGCATCTTTTAATGAATTATACCTTTTTTCTTATTGTTGTTTTGAAATCAATAGATATTTAGGTGAAAGTAATATTTTTCATTTTATTTTCATCTATGATTGGAAGTATTATGGAAAATTCATCATAAAAACTTTAGTAAAATTGATCAATTTCAATGACATGTTATGAAAATGCTAGGGGCAATCCCTTTTTTCATGAAACCAATCCCCACACCAGCATCGCATTATGCATCCAAAAGCACGAGCAATCACGTGTGGGCCAGTTCGACAGGTTTTCACTTGACTGGAACACGAGCGCTACTGCTAGTTTTTCCACGCCCCTAAGAAAGCGTGGGCGGAGAAGGACACTTGACATTCGAATTCCACCAAATTAGGTACGTAACATAGAAACTTCACTTCGTTGTAAGGCACCTAGGGCTTTTGGGCTAAAAATGATAGGAGCAACAAGACGACAGTGCAGTGCACCAGTATGAAGCTTGCCAACACGAACAACCCGATTACTGCTCATGCGCCAGCATGTACACATGACAAAAATTTCAACTTGTGGAAACACCCGAGCGAGATCATGCCCATACCCTCAAACATGAAGGATGTCGAAAGGTTAAGCGACAAGCCAAAGAGAGACACAATGAGGACAAAACTGTAGGGAGAGTAAAATGTCCTTTTCAAGATCAACAATGAAAATATTAAAATCAAGGTGACTTGCTTAAAATATCTCCACAAATAAATAAGTGATCATATGTATTCTAACCTTTAAATACATTTTGAGCTTTATAAATCTCATATTTCATTGACATGAACCTTAGCTTAAATCACGTGCTTTTAAAAGCAATTTCTGATTAAAAAAAATACTATTTGACTTGTGTGGTTTAGTCTTACCCTTTAAAAACAGAATAAAAATGTTTATCAAGCAAAATCATAACTTGTTTACATGTTTTATATCATTAAATCATGGGTTTTCATAAAAAATAAGCATGATCACATATTGTAAGTAAAACACTATTTTTTTTAAAATGAAAAAAACTCTCTTGTTAGAATCCAAAATTATAATCCATATGTTAAAGAATTCTTTGAGCCATTAAGATATCAAATTTTGAGATAACCATTCTTTTTCATTATTCAAACAACACTCATTTCATCACATGTCAATAAAATATCCAAGATTACACTTTGGCATTGTAATGACATGTTTTAGGCTTTTGATCAAAGAAATATCAATTTTTTGTTTGATTAAAATACTTTTAAATTTACATTTCGATGATTTCATTTTAATAATTGGACATGTATGAACATGATCATTAAAATTTATGGCTTGGCCCTATAACAAGAAAAATAATTTCATGAAAGTAGGTTATACAACAAAATGACATTGATTGAACTTAAAAAGTTCATGGAAAGAATGATAATGATGCATATACGTCTTTTGATGGCTATTAAAAAGTAAACATAGTCAAATCAGCTAGGGACAATTCTATTTGAAAGAATCCATGACAAATAATGATAGTCCAATGATGAACTAATGAACTCCAAAATTTATAAGTAGCAGAGCATAACTTTTTCATTGGTGATGATGAAGAATGGGAAATGGTAAAATAATAAAAAATACCCTCACATTATACTTAGGGGCAATGTCACATATTAGGAACAAATTGTCATTCACCAAGTAGTAAACGGTACAAGGTTTCTCAGAATAGTAAGTAGACATTGTTATTAATAGTTGACAATGCAAATTTTCTATAAGGATTAAATGACATGGTTTTGTGAATCTACTATAACAGCAAAAGCATCCACACATATATTGTCCTCAAGAAAACTTAAGCAGGCTAGTGAGGTAAAGAACTTCTTTAAAATTTAGAAGTAATTGAGCATAACTTCTTCATTGGTGATGATGAAGAGTGGGAAATGGTAAACAAATACCCTCCTACTACACTTAGGGGCAAGGTCACATATTAGGAATAAACCATCTTTCACCAAGTAGTAAATGATACAAGGTTTCTTATAATAGCAAGTAAACATGGTTATTAAGAGTCAACAATGCAAATTTTCTATAAGGCTAGAATGACATGGTTTAGTGAAGTTATTATAATAGCACAACCATCCACACATATATTGTACTCAAGAAAACTTGAGTAGGCTAATGAGTTAAGTGTCATAATATTAACAAATATGAGATCAATCAATTTTAATGTCAATGGGATAAGTTGAACATCGAAAGGAGGATCGGTATAACTTAAATGTAAGAATCCCATTTCTTTCATGTGTGTGTGTGTATTTGTTATAACATCTCAACTAATTTGAGCTTTGTAAGGCCATTGCAATTTTTTTTTTTGAGCCCGGTAAGTCTCCAACAAATTTGAGTCTAACAAGACTTTTGTGAATTTAGAACCAACAAGGTTTCTTTTTATTTTAAGCTTAAAAAGGCTTTTGCAAGCTTTTGCTTTTAGCCCAGTAAGGCTCCAACAAGACTTTGGTGAATTTAAACCTAGAAAGGGTCCTTTTTATTTTGAAACCAGTAAGGCTTTTGCAAACCTTTCTTGTGACCAAGTGAAAAAGGACTCTCATAAATGTTTCTTTACTTTATAAGTCCAGAAGACTCATGTGTAATTAAAGTAAACCCTACCATCATAAGGCTTTTACAATTAAGTCTCACAGGTTTCTCACAAATCACTTTATTTTTTAGTCTTTGAGGACTCCAAAAATCTCTTATATAGTTTTATGTAGTTGAGTCACAAAAGGCTCTCACAAATATTTTTTTATTTTTTAGTCAGAGGAGTCTTGCATTTTCTTTTGTGATTGAATCCCAGAGGACTCTCATAAATCATTTTTAGTTTTCAAGTCTTAGAGGACTCCTACAATTTTCTTTTTGTGACTAGTCTCATAAGGCTCTCACAAATCTTTATTTATTTTTTTTAGTCTTAGAGGACTTTAACAATAAATTTAGCAATTGAGTCTTAAAGGGCTCTCATTAATCTCTTTATTTTTTAGTCTTAAAAGACTCCCACATATTCAGTTATGATTGAGTCTTAGAGAACTTTTATAAATATTTATTTACTTTTGAGTCTTAGATGACTCTTGCAAATCTTTATTTGATATTGAGCCTACGAGGACTCTTGTGAATCTTTTAGTGGTATGGAGCTTGTGAGGGCTCTCAGTAAACATTTTACTTTTGAGTTTTAAGGAGTCATACAAATCTTTATATGATATTGAGCCTACGAGGGTTCTCATAAAACTTTTTACTTTTGAGTCTTACAGGACTCATGTAAATCTTTCTGTAATAATGAGCGTATGAGGGCTCTCACAAAACTTTTTTCTTTTAAATCTTAGAGGACTCTTGCAATCTTTCTATGATATTTAGCCTCTAAGAGCTCTTGTAATGTTTTTCACTTTTGAGTCCTAGAAGACTTTTGTAATTTTTTCCTTAGTTTTGAGTCTTAGAGGACTTGTGTATTTTTTTCTTTAGTTTTAAGTCTTAAATGACTCGTGCAAACTTAAGTCTAAAGCATTTCTCCTATGAATTTGAATCCCATGGGATTTTTTCACTATTAATTCTTCAGGCTGGTTATCTCTTGACTTGACCACCCTTTAAATTTACCCATATTCTCCATCTTGCCTTTACAAGCTTGATAACAAAGCCTTGGAAAAATATTTTTCATAGACTTTGTACCTTAAGTATGGTAAAAAGGGGGCAAATGTCGTAACTCAATTTTTAACCCCTTGTTTTGATAATTTTTTTTCTACTTTGTTTTAAAATAGAAGAAAAATAAAAAATTACATATTTTCCATGAAAATTGCATTCTCGACGCAATTCATCTAATTCTCAATTGTTTCACATTTTTAGTTCTTTCTTTTTATCATATTCATGTTAGAAATTTTTCAAAGGTTGGAATATCAAAAAATTCAATGAGAGTGGAAGTATAAACGATGCCATTTTTCTCCTTTTCTTTCTCATGTATAACACAATACTTATTTTCATCACATTTTGTCCTCTTAACAGAACAAGCCATAAGAACACAAATTGACCTTTAAGTTTTTCCAGCAAAAAGAGCAAAAAAGGACACTTTCAACCTCATTCTTTACTTTCAACATTAAATAAAATTAAAGAAAAAAACAATCCTTGTACCTGTTGCCTTTTACCATAATCTTTATCATGTTTTTATGGCTGCAAGCTTTATATAAACATGCATCCTTACACTTTATGTTTTATTACTTAAACTAGCAATGAAAATCATAACTCTTTTACCCTATTTTACAGTGGCAAAAACACACTCCTTACACCTTTGATTTAAGATAAAAATCATCATAAAAGATGTTTCACACAATAACCAAAAACCCTAGCCATCACAGCCTTTTTGCATCTACAATAACATAGTCCTTTATCCAACTTTCTTGCGGACAAATTAAGGGGAAAAGAACCCTATTTATCCTTCAAAATATGTCATAAAAACAATACAAAAAAACTAGCAATGAGATCTAAATGAATGAGACTTTGTGGAAGAATTAAGGGATAAGATTGAGTGTTAAAGGAGAGGTTCTAGGTAGTCTTTTAGGGCTTATAAAAGGGTTATAGTTCTTTAATTTTAGAGGAGGAGACAATCTAAAATCAAAACTAAAAAACAAGCAAAAAAATCAAAAAGAAAAATAATGTTATAAAAGAAAGAGGATATACAAGGAGGTTTAATTTGAAAGAGACAGTCTGGTCTAGTTAATCTGAAATGAAAACTAAAAAACAAGCAAAAAAAGTAAAATAGGAAAGGAAAATATTGTTAAAAAGAAAGGATATACAAGGAGGTTTGATTTGGAAGAGACAATCTGATCTAGTTAATCTAGAACACTATTTGGTTTTTAGGTTTTTAACGGAGCTAAACACCTTAGTATTAAACGCTTGTTGGCTTGTTGAAAAGCTAAGATATACACCTAAGTTTTTTATGAGAGCCCAAATCCTAATTGTGTTGTTTTGGAGTTTAAAACATAGCATACAAAAAAAGTTTGAATTTGTCTAGAAGCTGACTGTACCCCAGACCTTGTTTTAGTTGTAACCTATATTTAGAGTTTTAGAAGTCAAAATAAAGTTAGATTAGGCGAATTGAAAATCTAAGAAACAAATCTAAAAATTTTATGAAGGGACAAACTTTAAATTATGTCGTTTTGATGCTTTAAATAAAAAAAATAGTTGCATTCCTTCTGCAATAGTAATAGTAGCCTTCATTAAGCTATAAAATCATGTTTTTTTTGGAATAAATGTTTTGGATTATATCTAATCTTTCATTTAAGTCTTTTTGAGTTGCTTTTGCGACATACTGTGCCTAGATTTTATTATGCATCACACTACCAGGGTTTTAAATAATGAGTCTTATGAAACCTAATGTATTTTTCCTTTTTGGTTTTTTTTCCCTTTAACATTCTTTGTTTAAACTTTCTAAATAATTAGGTTGATGAGTCTCCTAGTTTTATGGAACAAAGTAAACATAGCACATGGTTTTTAACCCAAAAACTAGTTCAAAATGCCTCCATGAGTTTCATCAAGTTGGCGATGTTTTTATTAACTTGTTTTTAATAGATAGGTCAACAATTCTTTTGGTTCTAGGTATTGAAATAGACCTTTTAACCCTAAAATAACTTTTTAAAAAATGTGTGAATAAGTTTTCGATGAGTTTTCATCAAGTTATCGTCAAGTTTTTTTTAAGGTCTTTTACATTTAGATCAACTAGTCTCCTAGTTCTAGGGACTAACATAGACCTAATAAACCTTAAAATGAGTTAAAAAATGCTTCAATGAATTTTCATCATTTTTTTTTGTTAAATTGGCAATGCTTTGGTTTTTAAAGGCTAGCTTAATGAGTCTCTAAATATTGGAAGCAATGTTAGCCTAACATGATCTTTTAGTGAATATATATATATAGGGCCCAACACTAACTCGATAAACATCAATAAATGATAAATGACTTACAAATAAACTTTATAAATAATTTAGATAGTTAATTACAAGGGTAAAATAAATTTAAAAGAAAAACATAGCTAAGGTAACATTTTGTTTGAAAGGATGTGATAAGGATGATGTCTATCTTCCCTTAACCATAACCAACCTCTTATTTAGATTTCTAGAACCAAAGCATATTATAAGATTCTTAATTTTCTTAAAAACTAGGTAGCAACTTTATTTTTCATATTTTTATCGGGTAGCTATAATTCTTAATCAAATAATACATGATTGTTTGATTTAGTAAAAATAGAAAGATGCACTCATATTAAAAAATAGATATATAACAATTAATCTTTTTGATCAATTTAAGTAATATCAAATCTGTATACCTCTCATCTAACCTGATTAAGGTTTTCTTCCTCTACTTTGAAAGCTCACAAAGAATGGTAGAGAGATCTTATTTCTTCTTTAATTTTTGGTGATTGAGGACTTGGAAAATATCAAGTAATAAAAATGAAGTATAATTTAAGTCTAGCATCTTAAGTTCTTATAAAGGGACAAGATTTGATCATGTAATCTTCAAATAATAAGATTAAGGAGTTAACCATTGCTCATCACACCTTTTCTCTCATATAAAAAAAAAGGTTTGACTTGTACGTGTTAAGAATTATATAAAGATATTGAGTATTCATTCACCATCATAACATAAAATTCTTTTGACCTTAAGAGATTGAATATTAGCACCTGTAAAACCTCTTCAAATTAAATTGATTTAAGTAATATAATGAATACTTATAACCACCAAATAAAATGCCAGGATCCTAAAACATAAAAATATAATGGAAAGGCTACTCAAAACTTTTTATGGTGTTTCATGGATCATGTTAAATAGTTAAGGGCTCTTTAGGGTTTAAATGAACATAACTTGAATAATAATTCATCCTTTAGGCTTTTATTAACTATTCATGAATGGGTTATCATCAATGGTCTTCTAATTGTTTATCCTTTAATAGTCTTCTAATTCCCTTAGCCTTTAATAATAGTCCTTACAAATTACTAGTTTAGAAATCTCCTAAACCTTTTAAGAGATGGATTGCTAAGCCTAACATGCTAGCTTTTATTTTTCTGACTTTTCGCTACTTCTAACTTCTTTAAATTAAAAAAAAAATAAGGATTAGTCATCATATTGTATTATATGAAAAACCTAACTTCTTTAATCATGGCAAAATATCAGTTTTCTCTTTGAAAAATATCATATTCAATTTCAAGACAATTATTAGAAATTTATACAATTCAGTCCATACTTGAGTTTTCTAGGTCTAGAAATATAACCCCTTATATAAATTACATTATAGTCCCTAAATTTCTAAAACTTATTTTATAATTAAGTAATAAATGATTTTTCATCCTAGTTTATATTCTCATCAATGATTCGTAATGTGCTTAACCCATTAGATCTTAGAATGTTGACTTAAATATAAACCTTTAAAATTAATTAATTTATATTTTAAAGTCAAATACAACTTTTAGAAACATATTATAACCTCCCAAATATTAGGTAAGTTATTTATGGTTTAACAAACCATTCATCTAACTATTTGTTAGCAAAATTAATATTATCTTATTTCTAATGTTTTGGTTAAGATATTTAAGCATGAAATTTGCTTGCTCTATCAAATCATACTGGTTCTCAATATGATAGTTATTGATTTCTTAAATAAGATTTAAAATATTTTCAAATCTCATTCTAACTTGCACAAGAATTTCATAACAATACTATTTGAAAATATGTGAAATATTTTTCCTAAATTATCTTGGCCAATGAATTTTTTCTTAATCACTCAAATACTTTCATATAATTTTTACTATATTCAAGATTTGTCTACTTATTACTTTTGATTAAAGCAACATGTAATCATGATCAAAACATAATAGTTTCTATATAAGATAACATACTAATCTCATGTCTAAGGATTAATTATACAAATATCTCATGAATCTTTCTATCAATATAGGTAACTTTTTATATAAATTTCTCATATGGGTCAATTTAGTTAACTTATTATATAAAAAAAAACACCTATATATTAACTTCATGTATTCTTTATACCGTAGTCTTTAAGAACAATTGGTTTTTTTTTCCATAAAAAAAGAACATTATATGTATTGGTCTCCATAACTTTGATTAATATCCAGTCCTTATAAAATATTACCTTGAAACATTTTAGGGACATTACTTTGAAGCAATAAAAATCCTTGTAATAGTAACAACTTTATAATTTTCTTGTAAAGAAATTTTATCTCAAGAACTTTATCTTTACCCTAGATTTACTAATTAAACTCAAAAAAATGAAGACTCACTTTATTAATAAATAAAAAATATATTACATGAATAATGTGAGTGCCATATGCAACAAACTAATTAGTTGTAGGGGATACACATTAACAATCACGTAGTTATGCTGAAGCCAATAACCTATTTATCTAATTTCATATCCCTTCATATGGTGATCATGCTTTTGTCGAGAAAATGTCTTAGTTAGAGATTCTCTTTAATAGATATTTTTTTTTTATCATTTTACAATTCAAATCAATCATCTCTAAAATCAAATATAATCACCTAAATACAAGTTTAGATCATTGATGAGATTATGTTTCATTTCTTGTGCAAAGACTTTATTATTATCATAGTACAAGTTTACTAGATCAACAATACTAGGAACCATGCCTAGTTTAGTGATGATTTTTTTTTTTAATTATCCAAACTCTTATACCTCAGACTTAGAGATGTGTTTAGCTTTAGTTATAGAATCAGTTATAATCTCTTGTTTAAAACTTTTCCAACTCACAACACTACCATTAAGGTAAATTAAATATCTCATTCTTATTTAAAAATAAATTTATAATCTTAAATAACTATCTAACCATATATTTATTCAAAAGAAAAGGGCAAGATAAACATTACTCTTGATAGATAAAAATAAGTAGTTAACCATAAGTCCAATTAAAAATCAAGCTTCTTATTGATTGTATCAAAATAAAATTTTAAATTTACCTTTGTTTGAAGGACATAAAAGAAGAGCATTAAAATATGCTATACATTGTTCAACAAGAAAAGAATGCAAGCAATAAGCAAAAGAAAAATAGAACGAACTTATTTATAGGCTTTAGCTCAATCATGTTCCAGTATTAATTAGAAGAGTTAAATATATAGGAGAACTTTTATTAATTGAAACCACTCTCCATAAATGATTTCAGCTATTGACTATTTACTCTAAATGTGTCATTAGTATCATCATGAATCTCTACAGTTCTATTAGGATACACTTTGATGACGGTGAAGGGACCAAACAACATGAAGTTAGATTTCCTAAACAATGTTTAAGTCAAGTGTTGATAAAAACACTTTGCCAACCATAACTTATCACTTTGAAATATGCTTGTCATGATACTTTTTAGCTCATTCTTTATAGAGTATTGCTTTCTTATAAGCATTTAAGAAAAATCCATCCATCTCATTAAGTTGGAGTAATTTTTTTTTTTTTTAAATCTTTAGCAACTTTAATATCAAAGTTCTAAGTCTTCATATCCCAATATGCTCTGTGTTCCAACTCTATAGGTAAGTGACAAGCCTTTCCATGGACCAACCTAAATGGACACATCCTAATCGGTGTTTTAAATGTCGATCTACTAAAATGCATTATCAAGTGTTCTAGACCAATCTTTCCTTGAGGCAACCACTATGTTCTTAAGGATTTGCTTTGATTTCCTATTTGAGACCGTAACTTGACCACTTATTTATGGATGATAGGGAGTTGCAAAAATATTCCCCCTCATCAAGCAAAAATTCTCTCTTTCATTGTCGCAAAACAACTTTTATACCATATATGCTAGATCACATATGAATTCAAAAGAGAGCCTTTAATCTAGTACATAAATGATATAAGCTAAAGTGAGCTTTTTTTAAAAAAAGTTCAAAAGCCTACAAACAATCTTTAGCAAAGTTAAATGATGCATCTTTAACTAACGAGCTGAAAAGAAGTTTAGCTATCTTAGAAAAATATTTGATAAAACATCTATAGAACCTAGCTTTTTAAGTGGCATCATTGAGTTTTCAATAATTCCTACACACTTTTTATCAATTATTGTTCTAGTTGAAATGATTTTGTTATTGTCATTCTTTACAATCTGTAATTGGATAGATGATTCCAACATCTAAAAGCTTTAGAAACTCAACCTTGACAACCTCTTATATACACAAATTCAATCTTCATTATAGTTGTATTGTGGGCTTAAAAGCCTTATTCTTTATTTTTTATA
>Ga0325410_1000410_pt1 | contig 44095 bp, 36 predicted proteins | sample PopdelMetagenome_16_FD_206182 | JGI IMG/M metagenome (GOLD analysis project Ga0325410, IMG submission 206182) | Populus deltoides microbial communities from Bellville, Georgia, United States - Xylem-PdIQD-R3 | ecosystem: Host-associated > Plants > Phyllosphere > Stem > Wood/Secondary xylem...
ACGGCTTCAAATCAGGTTTTGGTGGTTGAACACTGGAAGGTATGGACTCAATTGATTGTGATGGCAATTCCTCAATTTGTGGTCTCCAATTACTTGCCTTTGATTCTTCCTGAAAATAAATCATTTGTAAATTCTCAGATTCATTAAACTCAATTTCATTGGAAATAGTTTCAAATTGATCATGAACTAATTTTTCAATAAAGTCAACTTCCTGTAAATCATTATTATCTCCAGGTTGCTTGTAAATGTTGAAAATATTCATCTCCAATGTCATGTTTCCAAATGATAACTTCATCAATCCATTCCTACAATTAATCAATGCATTAGAAGTTGCAAGAAACGGACGTCCTAAAATAACAAGAATTGAATTACATGTTTCAACAAGTTGTGCATCTAAGACAATAAAATCCACAGGATAAATGAATTTATCAACTTGTACTACACATCTTCAATTATTCCTCTAGGCACTTTTACGTATCTATCAGCAAGCAAAAGAGTTACAGAAGTTGGTTTTAACTCACCTAGATTGAGACTCTAAAAGACTGAATATGGAAATAAATTCACACTAGCTCCAAGATCAAGTAAAGCTCTCTTAGTTTTATGTTCTCTAATAAAGTAAGAAATTGTAGGGCAACCAGGGTCTTTATATTTCAAAGCATTATTCTTCTGAAGAATGACACTTACTTGTTCGGCTAAAAAGGCTTTCTTTTTCACATTCAGTTTTCTCTTCATAGTGCACAGATGTTTTAAAAATTTAGCATAAGAAGGTACATGTTTAATAGCATCTAACAAAGGTATATTGATCCTTACCTGTTTGAAAGTTTCAAAGATTTCAGAGTTGTGATTGACTTTCCTTTGTTTGGTTATGACATGAGAAAATGGAAGTGCTGGTGGAGAATCAGTCTTTTCTTTGCAATGTTCAGATTCAACCCCTTCCTTACCCTTGGAGATTAACTTATCTTTCTCACAAGGTTCAAGAGTGGGTTTTTCAATAACCTTACCACTGCGAAGAGTGATGACTGATTTGACTTGATCCATGTGTTGGCTTCCGGAACTACTTGCATTTGCATTGTATTTCCCCTTGGGATTTTGCTGTGGTTGAGATGGAAACTTACCTTTTTCTTGAAAACTAAGGGTAAATGTGAATTTTGCAAGAGCATCTTTTATATTTGCCATGGTTTGATCATCTTGAGTGTTGATTGTCTCTTGCTTCTCAATGAATGCATCTTTTATATCTGCCAAGAACTGAAGAATGCAAGAATTACTCTCATACATTAAAAATGAAAAATTCAAAAATAATATTCATCAATGGCTACTGAAATTTACGTTACATGAGAGATTAAATAGTTCTTGAAAAATTAACTCTAATGGATTTTACCTAGTGGACTGATTTGTCCACATTAACAAAACATTTGGAACTTGTATATATGTTTGTGAGATAACCAATTTTTGTGCAAATAACCAAATTTTGCTGAATCAATGAATGTCTGAAAATAATGAATCTATGACACAAAATGCTGACGTTGCTTTCCAATTGCGAGCCATAAGCCAGCCACTTGAGCTGTTGTCCAGGATGTACAAGGATCTGAAAGATGAGGTGAATTCGATAAGGCAACTGAATAGTGAGGCTGATCGCCGAGGATATACGTTTCGTAGGGTCGTGCGAAATGTTAGATATGATTTTGAAGAGTTTGTTGACGAAAACGAAGATAAAGATGAAGATGATTGTGATTTTGCATCTTCTGGCCAAGGAATCAAGTCTGGACCAAATAGGGCTGGGAGGAATGTGAATTTCCGTGCCATGGGGAATTATGAAGATGTGGATAGGGACTTCAACTCCATTAAAATGAAAATTCCTAACTTCCAAGGTAAAAATGATCTCGAGGCTTATTTGGAGTAGGAGAAAGGGTAGATTGGATTTTTGATTGCCATAGCTAATTTGAACAAAAAAAGGTGAAATCGGTGGTCATTGAGTTTACAGAGTAGGCATTGATTTGGTGGGATCGGTGATACAATTTGGGAAATGAAAAAACATTTAAATTCAGATTCTGAAGTAAAATGCACAACTCTCCAGTTTCACGGTAAAAGTTATAATTCTCAATCCGACCATTGGATCAAACTGAAATATTACGTGAAGTCTCCTGAAAAGTTTTCCTATAAGTCAGTTGTTCTTTGATAAGTTGTTTTTAGTTCTTTAGAGAGCAAAGGAAGGGATATTATCCCACCAATACACAACAAGTGCGGCAAATAAGAAGTTTTATTAATCTGGATTATCTAACCCATACATGTTTGGTTATGCCTTTGCTTATACTGACTCTAGAATTAAAGAAACCTTAACCAACCTTAGGAGGACTTCTATGAGGCCCACTTATAATTGACCCAAATAAATAATAATAATAATAACCCAAAGACTAAGAAGAAAATTATAAAAATCCAAAAATTACTATCCTAAATATGCTAGAATAAGATTTGTCACAATTAAGAAGTCCCAAATAAAGTAGAAAATCTGATCTGATGGTAGAATTAATTCTGAAGTCTTTTTTCCTTGTTGTAGCGAGGATGAATAAGGAATCTTTTGTAAGAAAAGGATTCTGAAACATTTATAAATCCTTGCCACACTTGAAAACTATGTTACAGGCCATTAAAGATCTTTGTAGAACTTAGAGATTCGCAAAACAAGCTGTCAAATCCTTTTAGAAAAAGAATCTTAGCCAAATAGGAAGTCCACAAGTCAAAAGGAAGAAAATAACAAAATTCGTACAGCCTATGTTGACCGGTATTGCGATGCCTTCCCGAACACCGATGGACTTGAAATTATAACTTAAGATAGGACAACATGTCAGGAAACTTCACGTATTGAGAATTATGACTGTTATCGTAAAACTAGACAGTAGGAAGTCCACAAGTCAAAAGGAAGAAAATAACAAAATTCGTACAGCCTATGTTGACCGGTATTGCGATGCCTTCCCGAACACCGATGGACTTGAAATTATAACTTAAGATAGGACAACATGTCAGGAAACTTCACGTATTGAGAATTATGACTGTTATCGTAAAACTAGACAGTTGTGCATTTTACATCAGAATCTGAATCGGATTGTTTTTCCATTGCCAAGGTCGTATCAATGTGTGTGTGATAATCTCCCTTTCATGGTTCTCTAAAGAACTGAAAATGACTTATCGAAGAACAACTAGCTTCGTGGCGTCATCCTTATACTTATTGTTCACGAATCAATATTTGAATTGCGCTGCTAAGTTGATTCTGTTTGGTGCTGGTTTCAGTTTTGCAAAAACCACAAGAAGGTGAGACGAGAGGTGTGAGCGTGTGAGGATATTAAGTGTTTGAGCGAAACAGGAGCGACATGAGGATATATTTTTTACCATTAACCTATTTTTGCAGGTATTACTATCATGTCAGATCAAAACAACACACCACCCCCTCTGAATGGAGAATTTAAGTTCCAAATGCAAGTCATGACGCAGATGATGGAGAGGATGAATTTGTGATGGGGAACATGTGTAACATACTTGATAGGGTGGAGAGACATGGCAACGAGACTGGCACAACAACCCAAGACATGAGGAAGGTTGGGGCTGAACCGAGAGCAAACAGTGGCAGTAGGGCCGAAAGGCCTTGGGCTAATTATAAGGATTTTAAGGTGGACGTCGATGATATTGGTGATGGTGGTTTTAAGGATGAGAATATAGGCCACCATGAAGGTTTTCGGCAGCCTAGAAACCGAAGGGATTTTGGGAATAGAACTAGGGGCCAATTCGGCTAAAGAGGAAATATCTGTAGTGTTAGGAGACATGATGATTTGGATGCTTTTAAACTGAAAATACCTTCCTTTCAAGGTAAAAACAAACCCGAGATGTCTTTGGAGTGGGAGAAAAAGGTTGATTGGATTTTTTATTGCCATAACTATTCGAAGGCAAAGAAAGTAAAATTGGTAGTAATCGAATTCATGGATAGTATGAGTGAAGAGAGGCTAGTGGCGTCGTGGGAGGAGATGAAAGTGTTGATGAGAAGGCGATTTGTGCCTAACCACTATTATAGAGATTTGTATTTGAAATTGCAGGATTTGAATTAGGGTTTTAGGTCCATGGATGAGTATTTCAAGGAGATGGAGATCCCAATGATTCGGACCAATGTGATTGAGGGAAGCTACTATAGCTAGATTTCTAAATGGGCTGAATAAGGACATTGTGAATATTGTAGAATTACAACATTATGTGGAATTGAAGGACATGGTCCATATGGCAACGAAGGTGGAGAGACAAATAAAAAGAAGGGGCAGTACACGTTTTAAGACTAGTTTGACTTCATCTTCCTCATCATGGAGGCCAAATTTGAAAAGAGAGGGGGCTGTCCAACCAAAGCCTTATGGAAAGGCTGAACCACCTAAGGCCAAAAAGGATGCTCATACGGATGGGAAAGGTAAATCTGAATCTCAACCTACTCATGGTAGAAATATTAAATGTTTTAAGTGTTTAGGAAAGGGGCACATCGCATCTCAGTGTTCAAACCGAAGAGTTATGCTTACAAGAGACAATGAAGAGGTTGAATTTGAAAGTGACAAATCTAAAAGTAAAGAGATGCCACCTTTAGTAGATTGTATTGATGAGGAGATTGCATATCTTATTGAGGGGGAGGCCTTGCTTATAAGGTGTGCGGTGAACATGCAAATCAAAGAAGATGATGTAGATTAGCAACGGGAAAACATATTTCACACTCGATGTCACATCCATAACAAGGTATGTAGCATAATAATCGATGGAGGTAGTTGTGCTAATTTAGCTAGTGATACTCTTGTGAAGAAATTGAATCTGAGTTGTATCAAACATCCCAGGCCTTATAGATTGCAGTGGTTGAATGAATGTGGTGAAGTGAAGGTTACTAAGTAAGTATTGATTACGTTTGCTAAGATGGCACATTTCATTCCATGTCATAAAACCGACAATACAACTAACATTGCTGATTTGTTTTTTAGGGAGATAGTATGACTTCACGGGGACCCTAAGAGCATTGTTTCTGATAGAGATGTTAAGTTCCTTAGCTATTTTTGGAAGGTGTTATGGGGCAAATTGGGTTCTAAACTATTGTTTTCAACTACTTGTCACCCCCAAACAGATGGACAAACCCAAATAGTTAATAGGACCTTAACACAACTTATGCATGCCATCATTCAAAAGAACTTACAGAATTGGGAAGATTGTTTGTCATTTATAGAGTCTGCATATAATCGCAGTGTGCACTCTACTACTGAATTTCATCATTTGAAATTGTGTATGGATTTAACCCTTTAACTCCCATGGCTTTGATTGCATTGCTTGTTGATGAAAGGGTTAGTTTGGATGGTAATCGTAAAGCACAGGTGCTGAAGACACTCCATGAGAGTGCAGAAGCAGACTGAAAAGAAAAACAGTGTGTATGCTACCAAAGCCATAAGGCAATCATATTGTCTTTCAGCCCGACAATTCGGTGGGGATGCATATGCGTAAGGAGAGATATTCGAACAATAGAAAATCAAAGCTACAACCACGAGGAGATGGGCCATGACAATGCTTATAAAGTTGATTTGTCAGGTGACTATGATATTAGTGCTACCTTTAATATTTCTGATCTTATTCTGTTAGATATAGGTGATGATTCAAGGTCGAATCTCAACACCAAGCGTAATCATGCCAACGACCCTTTGGAGGTGCCAATTTAGCCAATTACAAGAGCTAGGGCAAAAAAGCTTAAAGAAGCATTGAATGGGTTTGTTCATAACATATGGAGCAAGATGGACCTAGAGGAACTTGGGACATATAAAGAGCATGAAGGATAGTTTCTAATTCATTTAATTCAGGTCTAAGAAGAGCTAAATTCATGTGGAACAAAGGGCTGATGTGTCCGGCCCCATACCAGCCTTGTTAGGCTGTTTTTTTCCCCTAATGCTACAAGGATAGAAGTCATCAATCTATTCTCTTAATTAATAAAGGAAGTTGGCCAGATCTTGTTCCTAAAGAAGGGAGGATTATTAAATCAGCAACACCTTGATTCTCTAAAGAACTGAAAACGACTTATCGAAGAACAACCGAGAACCTATGATTTGGTGAATCCAACCAAACAATCTCATCCCTCTTCCCTAGGATTAAAATTGGAAGGAATAACATCTATAATTGGGTACCAGCCAATAGAGTGGTCAGAAATTGTATGCTAATCTTAAAAAAATATACATTTTGCATGGAGAAAATTATGTTTCTTGGCTATGTTGTAACTACACAAGGTATCGAGATGGATGAGGAGAACGTTAAAGCCATTTGGGATTGGCCTGCACCCAAATTGGTAAATGACGTAAGGAGTTTTCATGGGTTAGCTACTTTTTATAGGCGTTTTGTGAAAGATTTCAATACAATAGTTGCATCCTTGAATGAAATTGTTAAAAAGTCCTTAGGGTTTAAATGAGGGGAGGAACAAAAATTGACTTTTGTTCTTTTAAAAGAGAAATTATGCTCAGCACCTATTTTCGCTTTACCTAACTTTACGAAAGCATTTGAAATAGAATGTGATGCATCTGGAATAGAAATAAGTGTTGTTTTGTGGAGCAGCCTTGAACTATCCCACTTACGACAAAGAACTCTATGCGCTGGTAAGAGCATTTGAGACATGGCAGTATTACTTATGGCCAAAAAGTTCATAATCCATTTAGATCATTAGTCCTTGAAACATTTGAAAGTAAAAGGTAAGTAGAATAGGAGACATGTAAAATGAGTTGAATTCATTGAAACTTTTCCTTGCGTAATCAAGTATAAACAAGGCAAAGAGAACATAATAGCTGCACTTTTGCACAAGTATGTTCTTCTAAACACCATGAATATGTGAAGGAATTGTGTGATAATGATTTTGACTTTGCCAAGATTTATAATGTCTGTGGACATTCGACTTTCGGTAAGTTTTATTTGATGGATGGTTTTTCGTTCAAAAAGAATAAATTGTGTGTTCCTGTTAGTTCTTCGCATGAATTGCTTGTTTTTTTAAAGCATATGGGGGTGGTTTAATGGGTCACTTTGGGGTTCCAAAAACTTTGGATGTATTGCATGAGCATTTCTATTAGCCAAAGATGAAAAGGGATGTGCAACGAATCTGTGAACAATGCATTGTTTGTAGAAAGGCAAAATCTAGAGGACAACCACATGAACTATATACACCATTGCTTGTGCCTACTGAACATTGGGTAGATATCTCTGTGGACTTTTTTTTAAGGTTTACCTAGGTCAAAGGAAGGTAGACTTGTTTGTTATTTAGAAAGATTGTACATTTGCATGGCATTTCTTGAAGTATAGGGTCAGATCATAATGTTAAGTTCTTTAGCTACGTTTGGAAGACTTTTTTTGTAGTAAGTTTACATATGTATAAAAAAAAGAAAAGGTACAAAAATTATAAGGGACACACCCAAATTTACAATGTAAACGAAAAGCTTAAAAAAAAATAAATGGCCATAAGAAGGCCATAAAACATAAAACTGAAACCTAGCTAGACTAGTTAGAGACAACAATAAAACCAAGCAAACATCAGTTTAAGATTCTACATTATTCGCCTTCCAAGCTCTTTGGATCCTAATGTTTTCATCAGTTGCTAGAACGTTTCTCATCAAATTGAGCTTGTCGCGAATGATCCCTTTGATTTGATCGAAGATCAAATTTGAATTTCTAGATATACCTGCAAAGATCATTGAATTCCGTTCTTGCCAAATACAGTACACTGTAGCTGCGAATCCCACTTTACGAGAAAAGTTACTTACAATAACCCATCTAATCCATTCATCCCAGTATTTCATAATTTTAGAAATGTCGCATCTGTCACAAACATCCCACCATATCGCTTCTAAATAAGAGCATGCAAAGAACAAGTGATCTTCATTGTTAAGGAGACAAAGTGAGCATTAGTTAGGACCATGGAGACCAAACGTGATACGATCCAAGCAAGGTCAAATTCAGATTTTGATGTAAAATGTGCAACTATCTAGTTTTATGACAACAATCACAATTCTAAATCCAACCGTTGGATCAAAATGAAATTTTACGTGGAGTCTCCTCACATATTGGTGCACCCTGGGTTAAAATTTTAAGTTAATCTCACTTTGGGTTGGGAAGGCACCGCAATACTGGTCAACACAGGTTATACGAATTTTGTTATTTACTTCCTTTTGACTTGTTGACTTCCTATTTGGCTAGGATTCTTTTCCTAAAAGGATATGGTAGCTTGTTTAGGAATCTTCTAGTTCTACAACGATCTTTAATGAGTTGAACCATAGTTTCCAAGTGTGGTAAGGATTCATAGATGTTTCAAAATCCTTTTCTTACAAGGATTCCTTATTCATCCTAGCTACAACAAGGAAAAAGGCTTCAGAATTAATCCTACCTTCAGATCAGATTTCCTAGTCTATTTGGGACTTTTTAATGGTGACAAATATGATTCTAGCATATTTAGGATTGTAATCTTTGGATTTTTTTTATTTTCTTCTTAGTCTTTGGGTTATTATTACTTATTTGAGTCAATTGTAAATGGGCCTCATATAAGTCCACCTAAGGGGGGTCCATTAGGGTTTATTTAAGTCTAGAGTTAGTATAAATAAAGGCATAACCAGACATGTAAGTTAGACAATTCAGATTAATAAAACTTCTTGTTTGCCGTACTTTGTGTGTTTGTGTGTGTGTGTTGGTGAGATAATCTCCCTTCCATGGTTCTCTAAAGAACTGAAAAATACTTATCGAAGAACAACTGTCTTCGTGGCGTCATCCTTATACTTCTCGTTCGCAAATCAATATTCATTGGGTGGGGGTTTTCATTTTTAATTGTGGTGGTGCCTAGGTACAACTTATCTTTGTGTCACACTCCTATCAAACCTGATTTACTTGGCTTTCCGAGAATTGGTGTCCAACTTTACAACTTTTAGTGCCATATCTTCCAAAACCAAGTTGTGTACCGTCTGGTTTGCAACCCCTACTACATCTGCTTTTATGATTTTTACTATATTTTGTATGTTTCAGATATAGCACGTCCCCCCCTTTCTAGGTTGGGGAGATTTCACTATCTCCAGGCGGGGCGTGTGAATTGCGTAATCACGAGGTTCGCATCAAAACCGATGTAGTTTATCCTAAGTTGTGAGCTTTTGTTCGCCAGCCATAGAAGAAAAGAATGTCTCGAAATAGCATTCTTAATGTCATGCCAATCAACCATCTGATTACAGATTCTGAGTTGCTCCCAAGCTATTTGACCGAGAACCTATGATTTGGCAAATCCAACCAAACAATCTTGTCCCTCTTCCCTTTCTTAAGATTAAAATTGGAACGAATATCATCTATAATGGGGTACTATCCAATAGCTTGAGTGGTAGGAATTCTCCATCATGAGTTACTAACCAACACACTCACTATCACGTTCTTTCCCATACCTGAATTGTAGATGAATCTCTCGTAGTAAGAATCTGCGAGGGGGATGTGAGGATGCCAATTGTTAAACCATAGAGAAGTTTCCCTTCCATCTCCTATGGTGTACTTCATCTTAGGCCATGCTAAAGATTTGAGCTTAATGATCTTTCTCCAAGCCCAAGAGCAATCCGGGGCCTTGATTTTCCAGAAATTTCTACCTCGTAACAGATTGGATCTAATCCAAGGAGACCAGATTGAGCCATTTGAGTTGGTGCATAGATTCCAAATGTGTTTCAACAAAGCAATCTTGTTCCATTATGTTATCCTTTTGATTCCTACCCCCCCTCCTTTTTTGGAAGACACTTTAGCCCTATTAGTTCTTATATCTGAAACTGACCAAAGAAAGGATCTCATAATTTACTCTAAATTTTTAATTACTTTTAGAAGACTTCGTGGGGAAAGTTGGAAACTAAACTCTTATTTTCAACTACTTGTCATGGTCAAATAGATATAAAAACTACTGAGGTAGTGAATAGAACTTTATCCCAACTTTTGTGTATTGTTATTCAAAAGAATCTAAAAGGTTATGAATAATGTTTGCCTTTTGCTTATAATAGAATTGTGTATTTGACCATTGAATTTTCACCTTTTCAAATTGTTTATGGGTTTAATCCATTAACTCCTATAGACTTAATTCCTTCACCTTTTAAAGAAATTATAATTTTAGATCGTGAAAAGAAGGCAAAGATCGTGAGACAACTCCACGAGACTGTAAACAGGTTGTTTTCCAACCCGGTGATTGGGTTTGGATGCATATGCATAAGGAACGTTCCTAACCAAAGAAAATCAAAATTACAGCCTCGTGGTGATGGTCCATTTCAAGTTTTAGAGAGGATCAATGACAACACATACAAAATTGATATTTCATGTGAGTATGGTGTTAGTGATACCTTTAATGTTGCTGATCTTAGTGGAATCCTTTCGAGAAGAGAGGGGATTATGTGAACCAGCCCAGAAACACCAGTAAGGACCCATTACATGTTCTAAATAGTCCAAGACAAAGGCATTAAATGCATTGGTTTTGAAGGTTTCGATCAAGTCGGATTTAAAGGGTCCATTGGAGTATCAAGAGGAGGTCCTAACACATCTTATCCATGTACAAAAAGGACCCAATCCAACCTTATTTGGGCCATGAGGTGAAGACAGCAAAAGAAACAGAGAATCCTACTACAACTTGGAAACAAGGGTGACTACCTTTTCTTTTTGTTTCTAGGATTAATAGGTTGCATGCAAGGATATAAATAAGGCTTGAATCAATTCTGTAATATATTACTTCCTTATGTTCTTCTCATTGTAAAACATGGATTTAACATAATGGGCTTTTATTTAATTTTGCTACAGCCCAAGGCTTGTTTGGGCCTAATTGACACTTTGTTTTCATCTAGAATTCAAGGTTTGTTTGAATTAGGTTTTGGGTTTGTTTTAATTTAAGGTTTTTGGGTTAATTTTGTAAGTGGGCTAAATCAGTCCACTAGGGTAGATCCATTAGGGTTTTTTTTTATAAAGTAAGTATATTAATTATAAAAAATAGCAAAATACATTAAAGGATATAAACCCTATAAGGGGCATCGACAGACAAACCCACTTACCCTAAACAAAAAAAAAAATATAAATAACCAGGTAAATCCCAGGAGCAACTAGGTGAAAATATCCTCAAAACCTAAAGGGTCAAAAATCAAATTAAATAGGATTGAAAACATCATCAGAAAATCCACAAGCAATATGACGAATAGGATTAACTTTTGAAATAATATAACTAATAATATCTCTAAAAATAATCAATCTAGTATGGCTCATTACCATGGAAGCCAGCATTCCTTTCGCTCCAAATATAATAAACGACAGCAGGTAAAACAATCTCATAAACATAGAATTAAGAGAGCAATCTCTACTCAAATCAGAAAGCCAAGAGATGGTGTTCATCCAAGAACAGCGACGAAATGAAATGAGACAACTGGAGCATAAATCAAACCAAATACGATGAGAGAATGGGCAATCAAAGAATAGGTGATCAACATCTTCCCTATCACCACCACATAAATGGCATTAGATAGTTTGAATAACACCATAGCACCTTAGCTTATTCTTAGTAGAGAGAGCATCATGAATAGTAATCCACACGATAAATGAAAATCGTGGAATAGCATGTTTATGCCAAACAACTTTCCACCACTCAACTTTATCCCGAACATAATGAATAAAGTTCCAAGCGCAACGAATAGAGAACATACCCTTCAGGGCATCCTTCCAACACACAAGGTGATACGATCCAAGCAAGGACAGATTCGGACTTTTGCGTAAAATTTCCTAACGTCTAGTTTTATGTTATTTAGCATAACTCCAAATTCAACTATTGGATTGAGCTGAAACTTTTCCAAAAGATTCCAAAGGTATTTGTCTTTTTCAGGATTTCACATGAATTAAAGTTTGGGAAGGAGTTGCGATATAGGTCAGAACAAGCTTTATGAATTTTGTTGTTTACTTCCTTTTGACTTGTGGACGGAAATTTGGCAAGGATCCTTTTCCTACAAGGATGTGACAGCTTGTTTTTGGAATCTCTTAGTTCTATAAGGATCGTTAATGGGCTGCAACATAACTTCCAAATGTTTCAAAGATTCATTAATGTTTTAGAATCCTTTTCTTACAAGGATTCCTTATTCATCCTAGCTACACAAGGAAAGGGTGGATGATGGTATTTAATGACATTTTTGTTTCAAAGAAGGAAAGATTTGTAGGTATAAAAGAGGGAGATTTTCTTCATTAATTGTCCATGCAAAATAAGGAAACCGAGCACAACAAGTGATGCGAACCTTGTGATCATGCAACCCACAATCAAGATTGAGATCTAAACCTAGAAAGCCAAAATAGATTTGATAGGAGTGTGATACAATGGAAACCTACCCAAAACACCAACACTATTGGAATGAAGTAGAATGACACCACGAGGCCAGTTAATCTTTGATAAGTCCAATTTAGTTCGTTCAAGAACTGAAGAACGCAAGAATCACTCTCACATGTTAAAACTGAAAAATTTAGAAGTAATATTCATCAATGGCTGTCGAAATTTAGATTTCATAAGTTTCAATAGTTCTTGAACAATTAACCTTCAATGAGGTCCACTCAAAGCTGACCCAAAAACTGATGTGAACCTCGTGATCACGTGGTCACGCAACCTACACACAAAGACACCAATTCCTGAAAAACCAAGTAAATAAGGTTTAATAAGAGTGTGACACAAATATAACTTGTACCTAGGCACCAACACTATTAGAAATGGAAAACCCCCACCCAACGAATATTGATTCGCAAACGAGAAATATAAGGATGACGCCACGAAGACAGTTGTTCTTCGATAAGTCATTTTTCAGTTCTTTAGAGAACTATGGAATGAAGATTATCTCACCAACACACACACACACACAAAGTGCGGCAAAAAGAAGTTTTATTAATCTGAATTGTCTCACTTACATGTATCGTTATGCCTTTATTTATACTAACTCAAGACTAAAATAAACCCTAATAGACCCCCCCTTAGGTGGACTTATATGAGGCCCACATAGAATTGACTCAAACAAGTAATAATAACCCAAATACTAAGAAGAAAATAATAAAACTCTTAAAATTACTATCCTAAATATGCTAAAAATCAGATTTGTCACCATTAAAAAGTACCATATAGACTAGGAAATCTGATCTGAATGTAGAATTAATTCTGAAGACTTATTTCCTTGTTGTAGCTAGGATGACTAAAGAATCCTTGTAAGAAAAGGATTCTGAAACATTTATGAATCTTTGCCACACTTGGAACCTATGTTGCAGCCCATTAAAGATCCTTGTAGAGCTAGGAGATTCTTAAAACAAGCTGCCACATCCTTTTAGGAAAAGAATCCTAGCCAAATAGGAAGTCCACAAGTCAAAAGGAAGTAAATAACAAAATTCGTACAGTCTCTGTTGACCTGTTTTGCGATCCATTTCCGAAATCCGATTGACCTGAAATTAGAAGCCAAGGTAGGATAATATGTCAGGAGACCCCACATAAACATTCAACTCGATCCAACTGTTGGATTGAGAATTATGACCATTGATGTAAAACTGGATAGTTGCATGTTTTACATCAAAATCTCAATTTGACCTTGCCTCGATCGTATCAAAAACCCTAAACTGAAAAGCTCATAATGTGATCCAAACAAGCCTCGGATCCTAGCTGAAAAACAAAGTATTAATTAAACTTAAACATTAAAGAAAATAATAAAATTAACTAATCTATCATTAAATACCACCAGCCCTTCTTTCCTTGTTTAGCTATGATGAATAAGGAATCCTTATAAGAAAAAGATTCTGAAACTTTAATGAATCCTTGCCACATTTAAAGATTATATTGCAGCTCATTAAAGATCCTTATGAAACTAGAAAATTCCCAAAACAAGCTCTCACATCCTTGTAGGAAAAGGATCCTTGCCAAATAGGAAGTCTACAAGTCAAAAGGAAGTAAATAACAAAATTTGTATAGCTTGTTCTGGCCTATATCGCAAGTCCTTCATGATACCTATTCACCTGAAATGTTACCCCAACATTGACCAATACCTTTGGAATCTTCTGGGAAATTTTCAGCTCAATTCAATGGTTGGATTTGGAGTTATGATCAATAGCGTAGAACTAGACGGTATAAAATTTTACGCCAAAATCCAAATCTGACCTTACATGGGTTGTATCACAAGGCTGAACCGTATTATTTAGTTTTTCAAAACTATTTAAACACATATAACCCTAAATTTCAGCAGCCATTGATGAATAATACTTTTGAATTTTACAGTTTTAACAAGTGAGAGAGATTCTTGCATTCTTTTGTTTTTGAACGAACTGAATCTGACTTATTGAAGATTAAGGGATTCAAGACCAAATAAATCATAATTAAAAGAATGAGCATAAAATTAATATAAAAATCAATTGTAAAGAGATGAATTTAAAAACAAAATAGCTTGATAAATGATTCAAGATCAACTATATTGTAATTAAAAGAATGAGGACCAAATATAATATTAAAATCATGTGTGAAGGGATAAAATAGAAAAAAAAATAACATAATAAATGATTCATGGCCAAATATATTGCAATTAAAAGAATGAGAACCTAATTTGAGTTAACAAACAAACTAACAGACTTGCTTTATTTTTAAATGGTCAACATAGCTTTCTAGGAGAGAGGAGAAAGAGGGAGGGAAAAACCTTCAGCCGAAGCTCTTTCGTGTGTCGTCTCAACACCCACACCTCACCACCATGATATTTCAAACGCTGCTGAAAAATTCAGAAGTAATTATCATCAAAGCTGCCAAAATTTTGGCTTACATGAGTTTAAATAGTTCTTGGAAAATTAACCCTAATGGATCTACCCTTGTGGGCTGAACTGACCCGCATAAAAAATTGACCCAAAAACCCTAAACTGAAAAGCCCCTAACCTGATCCAAACAAGCCTCAGATCCTAGCTCAAAACAAAGTTTTAATTAAACCCAAACATGAAAGAAAATAATAAAAATAACTAATGTGTCATTAAATACCACTAGCCCTTCTTTCCTTGTGTAGCTAGGATGAATAAGAAATCCTTATAAGAAAAGGATTTTGAAACATTAATGAAGCCTGGCCACACTTGGAGATTATATTGCAGCTCATTAAAAATCCTTGTGGAACTAGAAAAATCTCAAAACCAACTGCCACATCCTTGTAGGAAAAGAATCCTAACCAAATAGGAAGTTCACAAGTCAAATGAAAGTAAATAACAAAATTCGTGTAGCCTCTCTTGACCAGTATTGTGGTACCTTCCCGAAATTTGATTGACCTGAAATTGTAGCCCATAGTAGGACAACATGTCTGGAGAGTCCACATAAAATGCTAGCTCCATACAACGGTCGGATTGAGAATTATGACTATTGCCGTAAACCTGGACTGTTGCACTTTTTATGCCAATATCTGAATCTGACCTTACTTGGGTCGTATCACAAGGCTGAACCGTATCAGTTTGCGTCCATCTTCTTGTTCCTCGTGTCTACATAATCTAAGTAAAAAAAAAGAGGGGGTTATATTTGATCTTGTTACTGTCTCTAATCATATCAGTGTATTAAAAGAGAGAGAGAGAGAGAGAGAGAGAGAGAGAGAGAGATGGACTAGTTGAAATTTGAAGGATCATTCAATTTTTGTTGTGGAAACACAACTCATGGTGCAACATATTCATTGATTAAATTTGAGAGATTTAAACACTTACCCTAAACATATGAGTGTTGAAGTGTATATCTATAAGAGGACTTATCATTTTGGCATGGCATAGATTTCATTTAAATCCCAATGATTAATTGAGTTTTGAAGTTCGCATGTAAATAAATTCATGGAAATTTATGTTTTTATCCTTCTTGATTGCATTCTTGTTTATAATGCATATATTCTTCGACATTGATAGGAGATTAAGAGATTAGTCATAGTTATTTTATTTATTTAATTTAAGTTTGATTTTATCTCTCCTTTCTCAAGGACGAGCAAGAGTTAGTTTTACTCATATTTACCTAGCATTTCCTATATTCTATATATAAAATGCCTTGATATTCTTTCTTTCATGTTTTGTAGGCACTTTTGGATGTAAAATTCAAAAAGAAGTAAATGTTTTGTCCATAGCTTGAGCTCTAGAGGTTAAAATGAAGTGATTTTAGTGGCATTAAAAAGCTAACATCCATACCTTTCTATATATATTTGGCAAGAAAAGTAAAAAGAGAAAGAGCATGGAAATCGCAGCCTTCAAAGACAAATCTAACATTCTGTCATTGTTGACCTTCGGTCATTTCGACTTGAATATCTTGATCTAGAGAAGTGCATTAGATGCAAACTCAATTATTTTGGATTTTTTACTTGAAGACCTATCAGCCTACCAAATATCAATTGAAAACGAGCTCATATGAGAGAGATATGATTTTTCTAAGGTGATACATGAATTCTGCGAACAGACAGGTTTTGTGAAGTAACAAGTCCAAAGTATTTCCCAAAGCATCCAAACCGACATCCAAGTCTTTATTTTGACAATTTAGCTCCTCTAAATCCAAAGTCAAAGCTTAAAGATTTTATGCAAGACTATTTCTTCTTTTTTAAGAAAATAGTTATTGAAATACTTAAATGTAAATTGTCTACTTAGAAAAAGATTATTTTGTAAGAAAGGGGGATTATGGTTTCCTATCAAATTAAAAGAAAGAGAGAAAGGAAAGGGGAGTGGCCAGAAAGAGAAGAAAAATGCACTCTTTCCTCCAAAAAACTCGAAATCATGTATTCTTCTTTCCTTTTGATTAGTTGTTCAATAGACATGTAAAGCTGAGCTCTTTTTCTTGGTTGCAAGGACACAAAAACCTTCAGATTTCAAGAACTGTGAGATTTATTTTACCTTTTCTTTTCAGTTTATATGATGAATATGCTTATTTTCTATAATTATTTATTTTAATTGCTAGAATAGACTCTAAGTTATTATTGTAAACAATCTATTGCTAAGCGTGCTATCAAAACCAAAGTTGTGGTATATAAATTTGTGAAACAACTAAGTTTAATAATCATGGAGGATCAATGTTATTAATCTTAGGAAAAACATTCAATCAAATCAAACATGTACTGCAAGCAATTATATGTCTAAATTAATCAACTTATCCAGTTTTTAAGGCTACCATTCAATTAAATTACTAGTTCGGAAACTGTGGTTATTTGATGGTTAGGATTAGTTACACTGCGGATCGGTTAACTAACTAATGCTAAGAAAAGATAAATATTCAGAATATAATAGATTTATTGTTTCAATGATCGGTTCTGATTTTCGTAGATGGACGTCTACTTGAAACCAAGGTTTGTTCTCTTGATAGTTTTCTAATTTATTTAATTTAGCTTGATTGTTTTCTTCAACTATAGCATATATAACTTCAAACCCCCCCTTCAAATTGCATATCATCTAACACAAAAATCTGAACTAAACATTCTGTGTGGGATCGACCCCTTACTTGCTTTATACTATCTTGTTTATTTAAGTTAGGGTAAATAATTTGTGTGACCGCGACATCACAACAACACTGCAGCAAAAATAATTGAACGGTCAATTTTGTTCTCAGTCATTTTTTCAATGGCAAATGTATCCCATAGAAAAGACAATTCTACCCTCAATTGCATGCTTAGTCAGATTTTTTAGCAAGGGTGAAATTGTCTTTATACTGTTCCAATCCACAATTATTTATCTTTTGATGAAGAGTAAAAAATTTAAGGGCTTCTAATTTACCAAAGATAATTTTAAAAGCTATTTTAAAATTTGAATTTAAAAATCAAATCAAATTTTATTCAATATAAACTCTACTAAGTATTTTAATTTTATATAAACTCTACAAGCAAAAAGATTTATGTTTTTGTTATAAAATTAAATGAATTTAACATAAAAAAGAATCAAAACTGTTTTGAAATGAGAAAAAATTATAGCTAAAAATTAAAAATCACGTTCATGAATGCATCTATATTTTTAAAGAAAAAAATAATTATAAATAATACATAAAAAAAAATTATAATTAAAAGTTGTAATTTTTTCTCCTTCCAAAAATAGATTTAATCCTATCGTATTCAAACTTCTTTAATTTTACACCAAATACATGACTCTTTTTATTTTTTTTTTGGTAAGTTGACAGATATATTAAAAGAAGAATATACAAAGAATATAAGGGGCATACCCCAGATTTACAATGTGCACGAAAACATAAAACAGCAAATGGCTACAGGAAGCCACAAAGGAGAACACCTCGACTTAACTAGACTTGTTAGGGATACCAATACAACCAGCTAAATATCAATTTAAGAGTCTATGTTATTAACCCTCCAAGCGCTTTGGATCCTTATGTTTTCATCTGTTGGGAGAGCGTTCCTCATCAAATCAAGCTTTTTACGAATGATACATTCTATTTGATCAAAGACCAAATTTAGAGTTCTAGACATTCCTGCAAATATCCTTGCATTCCGTTCTTGCCAAATATAATACACTGTAGCCGTGAAACCCAATTTACGAGAAAAATTAATGAAACTTTCACCATGCCACGTAATAGTTGCCCATCGAATACATTCCTCCCACCCTTTCGTCATTCTTGGAATGTCGCATTTGTCACAAACATGCCACCATATCGCTTTAGTATAGGAGCATTCAAAGAACAGGTGGTTATGATCTTCATTATTACGGTGACAGAGTGAGCATTGATTAGGACCATGTATACCAAATCGATGAAGTCTATCCTGAGTTGTGAGCTTTTATTGGACAACCACCCATAGAAGAAAGGAATGTCTTGGAATAGCATTCTTGAACTACACAATGTCATGCCATTCAACAACCTGATTATGAAATCTTAGTTGCTCTCAAGCTACTTTGACCGAGAATCTGTGATTTGGTGAATCCAACCACACAATCTCATCTTTCTGGCCCATCTTAGGATTGGAAGGAATAGCTTCTATAATGGGGTGCTAGCCTATTAAGTGGTAGGGATTCTTCATTCTGAGTTACTAATCAGCACGTTCACCCTCGCGTTATTTCCCATACCTGAATCGTAAATGAATCTTTCACCGTAAGAATTCGTGAGTGGGCTGTGAGGATGCCAATTGTCAAACCATAGAGAGGTTGTCATGCCATCTCCTATGATGTACTGCATCTTTGGCCGTGCTAATGATCTGAGCTTTAGGATCTTTCCCCAAGCCCAAGAGCAATTCTCTAGCGCTTTGATTGTCTAGAAATTCCTACCTCGCAACAGATTGGATCTAATCCAAGTAGACCAGATTGAGCCATCTGAGTCATTGCACGGGTTACATATGTGTTTCAACGAAGCAATCTTGTTCCATTCTGTTATTCTTTTTATTCCTAGCCCCCTCTCCTTTTTTGGAAGACATACCTGTTCCCAAGCCACTTTAGCCCCGATAGTTCTCATATCTGAACCTGACCAAAGAAAGGATCTCATAATTTGCTCAACACTTTTTATTACCTGCTCAGGTAAGAGGAAGAGAGATGCCCAATAGACCTGGATGGAAAATAAAACTGAATTAATCAGTTGTACTCGTCTTGCATACGAGAGAGTTCTACAAGTCTAGTGTTGAACTTTAGAGGTAAGTTTATATTATAATAGAGCATTAATTCTTGTATTATAGAGTTTGTTGGAGAATAGAACACTTATTCTTGTATAAAAATAAAGTTTGATTTACTTTTTAAATTCAAATATTTAAATTTTAAAATAACATTTAAATTTGGCTATGCCAATTCTTTTTTAGAGAGTCGTAGATATTATCTGCGATTTGCTAAAATGTGCTTTTTACTATATAAATTTTGAATTGTGTTATTTTTTTTCTTCTAATATGCTACTTTCCTAGAAAAAAAACTCATGTGTTTTATTTAATCATCTAAGTTGAGTTACATGTATCTTTTAAATTTTATATTTGTTTAAAGTTTATTGTTTTTTCTTTATCATAAGAGAGGTTAAAAAAAAATCAAATTTACCTAGTAATATGTAGGGATGATAATTTTCACTTGTATGGATAGATACCGACCCGATCTAACCTCAATGAATAGTAAATTTTATAGATAGTTTGGGTTTAAGTAAAACTCAAAAATAAAAAATGGTTTGATTATAAATACTACCCTACCCTAACCAAAACCCAACCCCAAAAAACAACCATAACCTTAAAGTTTGAAAAAATCACATACATATCATATGGCTCTATAATAAAGAAAATTTAGTGCTTCAGACTACCAGACTTCCCTTCCTCTAATCTCTCTTCCTCTACCTCTCTTCTCTTATGCTAATTAAATTGTTGGTTGGCTTCATAGTTTTATATAATAGAAAAATTAACCAATTGAACTTTGTCATATTGTGACTTGATTCATTGCATATTAGATTGGTAAGTGGAATTTGCTTTGGGTATGACATTATCACATGGGTTTGGAGATTTTTCCAGTTTGTTCAGTACAGATATAGAAGTTCTTGGAATTTATCTGGTCTGACATTTGGGTGACGATTGCTTTTCTATTCTTTTCAGTTTGTTCAATACAGATCCAAAGAAAATGAAATCAACAATGAATTATGAATATTGTTGATTTATTTTTAATTCTATTTTTTAATTTTAAATTAATCTTTATATTTATTTATCATATAACTAAATTGAAAAAAAATTATTAAATTCATTAAAGTTCATGAAGTTTGATAAGAATTTAAAATAATATATCATTTTTTATGTTAAAATTTGTTTAATTCAACTAGTAACATAGTAACCAAATCATAAATGATGAAATTGAAAAACAATTTCAATTAAAAAAATGATAAGAATAACTAAAAATAACAATTAAAAGAATGAGGATCATATTTGATATAAAAATAAAATGTCAAGGAATGAAATCCAAAGACAAATTAATTCAAGAACAAAAACATCATAATTAAAAGAATAAGGACCAAATCTAATATAAAAATAAAGTGTAAAGGGATGTAATTGAAAAAATAATTAACTTAATAAATGATCCAAGACCAAATACATTGCAATTAAAAGAATGAAGAACAAACTTAATATAAAAATAAATTATCAAGGGATAAAATTGAAAAAATAAATTAACATAATAAGTGATTCAAGACCAAATACATTACAATCAAAAGAATGAGGATTTAATTTAACTTAACAAACAAATAGCTAGACTTTCTTTTTCTTCTTCTTCTTTTTTTTTGCAATGGTCAACATGATTTTCTAATGTGATAGAGGTGGTGAGGTGCATCAAATGCTGCCTTAGACGGCGGTATTTGATGATGTGTGGGCGCTGCACGCACCACCAAAAGGGCACAGGCGACGTCCAGTTGCTGGCGCGTGTTATGCACATGCCAACCTTGCCCACCAAAAGCAAGGTTGTTTGGTAATTGTATTGTAAAAAAAACATAAAATTACTAATTAACACAATTCCTTAATCTAATTACTAATAAGTCTCATGAAAAAAATTTTTATACCTCTAAAGCCAACCTTGCCCACCAAAAGCAAAATCAGGCTTTCCATGTAGATTCACACATTAAAGAAAAACTATATTCATTAGCACTTGCATTTCACTTTGCCCCAATATATATACAAAGTGCACAAACATTAAACAAAGTCAATGGCAAAATTACGTTTTCATTGTAGATTTACATAGTGAAAGCCTAATCTCTTTTATCTTATAACTAGTTAGGTGGCTCAAGTTGCACAACAGGCTAACCTTTGTTTTGGCATAAAAATTATCAAAAAAAGTTCATTTTTTTAAAATATAAAATATAATATGTAATTAACTCGAGTGAGTTTAATAAACTCTGTTAATTTAATAATATCATTAGAAAACAAGATACTGACAACAAACAAAATGAAAAAAACAACGATTTAATGCTAAAGATGAACGCTTGTCAATATTATAGAAATATATCTTCATAATATTCCAAAAACATCACAATAAAAATTAAATGAGAATAGGATAATTTCATAGAAAAAAATAAAAAAATATTAATATAAAAAATAAAGACAAAAAAGTCAATTATTGTTAACTTTTTAAACCTTGACCCCAGTCTTAAGACTAAAAGCACCATATATGAAAAAATTGTGAAGGTTAAAATAATAAAAATAAAACAACACAAAAAAATCCAAAATAAAAAAAAAACTACAATAAAAATAATGAATTTTAAAATTGCAATAAAAAATAAATCAAAAGGTAACAACAAATTTTAAATTTGAGAGTTAAATTCAAAAGAATAAAAACATTAATAAAAGGATAAAAATCAAAAGAACAAAAACAAAAAAAAATACACTATAAACTTGGATTGAAGGGTGAAATTAAAAACAATGAAACTTTCATAAAAAATCAAGGAAAAAAAATAAAAAATCATAAGAATAAGCAACAAATCATAAACATCAAAACATAATAATTTTTTTTGAATATATATAATTCTTCAACGTGTTCTTTTACACTAAAAAAAAACTTCTAAATATAAATTGAAAAACTTATGCATGCATTTAATTAAATAACCAAATAACCATTGTGTAAAGCAATGAAAACAATTCATCAACAATAAAAAAAAATTGAAAAAAAGGGTGAAAAACAAAGATTAAGAGATCTAACATCGCAATATGGGTAATTTACCTTACTATATTTAATGAATTCCTTTATCAAAATAAATTTGTAATAGAAAAATACATAAATTTTATTGTTATTCAAGGTTATACATATGAAAAATCTTATATAAAAAAAAATTTAATATATATAAAATTAAGAAAAAATTACAGACGAATCATACTTACCTCTCTAAAAATTAAACACACCTAATGTCATTTAACAATAATCATAATCTAATTAAAACACAAGCCCAAAATGTATTTGAAAAAATATACACAAATAATGCCTTATTTTTAAAAAAACTAAAAATTTTAAAAAAGAGAATAAAAAAAACCAGGCTAGGCCTGGCCCAATAAATCAATAGCCCATGTGCAGGCCTTTATTTTTTAAAAAAGTTTCATCCAACAAATTATTTTTAAAAAATGACATGTCGCCTACGTCAGTAGACAACGTGTTGTCTTCTCAACCTAGAATCCATTCACTGTGGTAGTCGGGAAAACAAAGTCATTTGCTTTTTTTTATATATATATAAAAAATGTCATTTTCAACCCATTTTGACCCAAAAACACCTAGAAAACACCTTTGAGACCTTGTTAAATCAATTCATGGCCACCAAAAAGCTAATAAATTGACCTAAAATCTAACCGATACAAAAATTCTTCTCAAGCTCAGATCTTATTGTTTTAAGTGTTTTCAAGGTAACAAAAAACACATAAATATAAACCCTCTTATCATATGGAACCTTTTGACACAAGAATCAACTGTTTTGGTGGCTAAAATCTTCTTCAATAACTACTTTCTCTCTTAAAATTCAGTGACTCCATTTCTCTCCTCGCAACATAAATGGACTGGAAAAAGAAAAAAGAAAAATGAAGTTTGGCACCAAAATGTATTGTTTTCAAATTCAAGGTGTTAGTTACCTAATATATAAAAAATATGAGTGATTAAAATGAATGTTTCAATGAAATTTTCAACCCGCCCCATGTTATGTGAAATTTTCACTTTAGTCCTTTAACTTTTAGTTCAACCCATCCTCTTAAAAACATATGCTATTAGATGCTAATTTGGGATAAAAAATATCAAATTGTTTAAAATAAAAATTTAAGAATCAAAATAAAAATTATTAAAAAATACATTGTTGAAATCCATAATATATCATGAAAGAATGCACAGTATTTCAAGCACAGTAACAAACTGATGCCTTCTAGTTATACTTAATAATGCTTTCTAAGTTGGTGGGAGTATGTTTATACAAGGGTCCAGTACATTGAAAGGGGTGACAATTCTAATCACGTGGTATGGGACCCAAGCTTAGAAGTGGATTGACAGTCGAAGACAAGGTAAGTTTCATCGAGAATTTATGATAAGATGTTGCAGCCTGAAGGGTACCCTTTCACTGTCTATGTAAAAGTTCCCATTCGTACCGTGATTGTCGGCAAGATCTATGTTTATATTTGGTACTTTGAGTGGGACGTTTGCGGGTCAAATTTCTAAACAACATTCTAGGATGTAAGATCCCATTGTTTCATAGCAATTCTACAAGTAAAATTTTGAAAACTCGAATTCTGATGATAATTTACTCAAGGAGTAAAATAAATAGCAAATGCCAAATCACCATATTTAAGAACTATCAAAGTATTTCGTCCATGCATTGAAATTATTTTATGTTTTTCTGAAAACATAACTATCATATTTGTTAAATATAAATAATTAAATTTAACTTGAATGAGTATAATTTAATGTATTATAAAAATTATAATAAATTATTTTTAATTTTTTTATTCAATTTAATCATTAAATTTTAAATCAATAGTTACATCTTGAATATAACCATTTGTTTCTTATGTAAAATTCATTGATCAATGCATCAAGAAACATTGCAAATATAAATAGAGCCTTTGTAATGGCTCATATTCATTATGTGTGTTTGGTTTAAAGTACAATTTAAAGTGTATTTGTATTGAAATAATAAAAAAATCAAATATTTTATGTTAAATTTATACTTATTAAGATACATAATTATTATATATAATAAATATATTTTTCATATATTAATATGCTAAAATTATATGGTACACATTATAAATCTTATCATAAATTCCGAAAAGATGTAGACTGCAATTGAACTTTTCATAAAGCCACGATGATGGTGAAGTATTTTGATATAAACCCCACAACAATAGTAAAGGATTTGGTTCCTGCGTTAATATATGGGATAAGGCTTTTTTTTTTTCTTAATGCCAAAAAAAATGACATTGTTAATTTTTTTCTATCATTAAAAAAATAAATTAATTGCAAACTCAAAAGTTTATATGATTGTTTAATAAAATAAATTGAAAATTATATATGTTAATAAATATATTTTTTTTATTTATTCCAACCAAAAATTAAGTCAAAAAACTGAAATAGATATACTATTTATTAAAAAAAAAGATTGAATATTTATTTTAGTTTGAAATTAGGTCTCCAAAGTTTTAATTGGTTTGGATTAATAAAATTTAATTTATTTTAATTTTGTCAAATTGAGCATTAACTCGATATAAAAACATATTATTAATACCATGAAATTCTCATGTAAAACCAATTAAAATTAAAATTAAAATCAATCTCAAGTCAACTTAATGTGAAAAGATTAAGTTAGAAATAAAAAAAGTCAACTTACAAAAAAGAAAATATTATGGATAACCATTACAACCCACAATAAATTGTGTTTTTCTTCTATGTTGCATTTTCATTGTTTTTCTAATAGTTCTTTTATCGTTTCAAATATTAAATTTGGGCTTATTTTGATATCGGCTTCTTGAGGTTTTAATTGGAGGTTTAATTTTACCGCAAACTGATCATACACGGGGTCTGGGTACCTAGACATAATAGAACGACCTGTAAACTGAGATTCTTGGTATCCTAATATTATACATTAAATTCTAGGTTATTTGGATTGTGTTTTCTATAGTTTTTAGAATCAGGTTTTTGTCTTGTTGTAACAATTTGTTATGCGTTGTCTTTCAAAACTTGTTTTGTTTCTGTTGATTTTGTTCCTTCCAGTATATTATCATCGTATTTGGGATATTTGGCTGTTGTTTGAGTCATTCTCATCAATTTCATATTTGTTTGTTTTCGATCAGTTCTGGTCCAAACAAAAGTCAGATTTGTAATCTCGAGTCTAAATCAGTGTTCTTCCTATTATAAACTATATTCTTGTCTTCATCTTCTTCTTTTTCCCCCTCTATTTGTGTCATATATTTACCAAGGGAGAGGGAACAGAGGAGGATTGTAGATCAACGATGTGAAAAACTAAGCCATGGTTTGGGGGTTTTGGAACGAGAAGTTGATAAGTGTAGAAGATTATTCTATGATCTTCAAGCTTCATGGGAAAAAGAGGTACAAAGCCAAAAGAATGAAAGCCGAAGGAGAGCCGCTGTGGTTATTTTTCAAAAGTATGTATGCAAGTGGTTAGTATGGCGTGCTTATTTAAAATTCTTGTCGGTCATTACATCTATACAGTGTTGTTGGCGAAAGGTGTTAGCAATAAGGGAATTTTGAAGGCTTAAACAAGAGGCTACTGAAGTCGCTACTAATCCTATTCAAGATTCGAGGGTGAATCTTCTTGAAGAGGGAGGGAAAGATACGGTTCAGCCTTATGATACGACCCAAGTAAGGTCAGGTTTGGATTTTGGCAAAAAAAGCGCAACAGTCCAGGTTTACGGTAATAGTCATAATTCTCAATCCGACGGTTGGATCGGGCTAAACTTTTATGTGGTCTCTCCAGACATGGTTTCCTACTATGGTTTAAAATTTCAGGTCAATCGAAGTTCGAAAAGGCACCACAATACTGGTTAACAGAGACTGTACGAATTTTGTTATTTACTTCCATTTGACTTGTGGACTTTCTATTTGGTTAGAATTCTTTTCCTACAAGGTTGTGGCAGCTGGTTTTGGGAATTTCCTAATTCCACAAGTATCTTTAATGAGCTGCAATATAATCTCCAAGTGTCGCAAGGATTCATTAATGTTTCAGAATCCTTTTCTTATAAGGATTCCTTATTCATCCTAGCTACACAAGGAAAGAAGGGTTAGTGGTATTTAATGACACATTAGTTATTTTTATTATTTTCTTTCATGTTTGGGCTTAATTAAAACTTTGTTTTGAGCTAGGATCCAAGGCTTGTTTGGATGAGGTTATGGGCTTTTCGTTTAGGGTTTTTGGGTCAATTTTGTATGGGGGTCAGTTCAGCCCACAAGGGTAGATCCATTAGGGTTACTTTTAAGAACTATTTAAACACATGTAACCTATATTTCAGCAGCTTTGATGATTATTACTTTCAGATTTTTCAGTTTTAACGTGTAAGAGTCATTCTTGCATTCTTCAGCTCTTGAATGAACTGAATCTGACTTATCGAAAATTAACTAGCTTCATGATGTCATTCTACTCATTCCAATAGTGTTGGTGCCTTGGGACAGGTTTTCATTGTGTGACACTCCTATCAGACCTATTTCGGCTTTCCGGGATCAGATCTCAATCTTAATTGTGGGTTGCGTGACCACGTGACCACGTGATCACGAGGTTCGCATCACTTGAAGACTCCAAGTTTTTTTAATATATATAGTATAATAATCATAACTAAAATAAAATCTAAAAACTATGATCTAACCATTAAAGTCTCTCAAGGCAATTTTAACATGCTTCAACTTCTTACACAAGATAAACATAGGAGGACCAAAAACTTCCACATCCCAAGCCTCAACAATTGTCATATTAAATTGAGGATGATCTGCCCAAAAATAAATAAATAAACTTGAAGGGAAACTTTCTTTTGGGCATGCTCGCTAGTTTCACTAACATCGGAGAATGATTGGATAAGCCAAAAGGATAAAAAGTAGCTATAGAAGCCGAGAAATCACACTTCCACTTCATATTTACAAGCACCCGATCTAATTTTTTCAAGATAGGGCTTATACAAGAAAAATAACAACACTTTTGAAAAGTGTCTCCATACCTTTTGCACTAACAGCACTTTCAAGAAAAATAATTTTATCCATGCAAAAGTCACACCTTTTCAAATTAGCATATAAGGACTCTTTTTTAAGCACATCAAGAACATGTCTCAAATGATCTATATGCTCATCAAACTCCTTACTATAAATCAAAATATTATCAAAGTAGACAACTACAAACTTACCAATGAAAGCACGCAAAACATGATTAAGCATTTTTCCATTCATCCTCTTTGTTTATCCTAATTTGATAATAACCACTTTTTAAATAAAACTTTAAAAACATTTTAGAACCATGCAATTCATCTAACATATAATCTAATCTAAGAATAGGATTTTGATACTTTACAGTGATGTTATTGAGAGCTCTGCAATCGACACACATTCGCCAAGTCTTGTCTTTCTTTGGGACAAGAAACACGAGAACTGCACACGAACTCATGCTCTGACGAATGTATCCTTTCAACATCAACTCCTACACTTGTTGTTAGAGTTCTTTAGACTCTTCAAGACTGCTCCTATAGGCCGACCTATTTGGTATAGATGCTCCTTAAACAAAGTCAATTTGATGTTCAATTCCCCTAATTGGTGGCAAACCACTAGGAATTTCTTCTGGAAAGACATTTTCAAATTCCTGTAAAAGAACTTTAACAACACTAAGAATACAAGAATCCAAAATATTTGAGTTAAAGTATGCCTCCTTATACATAAGTAAAATCTTAGGCAATTCAGAAAGACAAGCTTGTTTAAATCACTAGATTTTGCAAAGAAATTTAGGTTTTCCCCCACTTTTTCTACACACTCTTCTTTTCTCACCCTTTCTTTCTTCTCTCCACTCTCGACTTCCCTTCTATTTTTTTTTCTTTTTGGTCGTGACCTTTCCCTAATTTTTGAAGAGCCAAAACTTTGTCCCCTTTTGTTTTCAACTCATGGCTCACTTTATTTTCACTCTTCTTCACATTCTTACCATGTTGTTCAGCTTATTTTTCCACTTTGGCCAAAGTTGAGTGCTCCTCCTTATAGCTTTTCTTCAATTGAATTTGATCTTCATACACATGCTTTGGTGTTAGCGGGGCAAGTATATAAATTCTACCATGTTTCTCCAATGAATGCTTGGTTTTTCTATTAAATTGCCAAGGGCTTCCTAGTAACAGATGAGTAGCATGCATAAGCATAATATCACATAACACTTCATCCTTATACTTGCCTAATGAAAAAGAAATTGTCACCTATCTATTCACCCTAACAACACCACATTCATTAAACCATTGAAGCTGATAAGGCCTCTAATGCTTTATGGTATCCAATCCCAACTTTCTAACCAAAGTAACCCTAGCAACATTAGTACAATTCTCCCTTAAGTAATTAATCATTGGCCGAAACCTGCTTCTTCATGGGAGTGGGTGATACAATCCGGGCAACAAAAAAAAATCAGATTCGGATTCTAACGTAAAATGCGCAACTATCCAGTTTTATAACAACAGTTAAAATTCTCAATCCGATCGCTGGATCGAGCTGAAATGCTACGTGGAGTCTCCTGATATGTTGTCCCACCTTGGGTTATAATTTTAGGTCAATCAGAGTTCGGGAAGGCACCACAATACTTCAGAATTATTTCTACCTTCATATCAGATTTCCTAATCTATTTGAGATTTCTTAATGGTGACAAATCTGATTGTAGCATATTTAGGATAATAATTTTTGGATTTTTATTATTTTCTTCTTAGTCTTTGGGTTATTATTACTTATTTGGGTGAATTGTAAGTGGGCCTTATATAAATTCACCTAAACGGGGTCCACTAGGGTTTATATAAGTCTAGAGTTAGTATAAATAAAGGCAAAATTAGACATGTAAGTTAGACAATTCAGATTAATAAAACTTCTTGTTTGCTGCATTTGTTGTATGTTGGTGGGATAATCTTCCTTCCTTGGTTCTCTAAAGAACTGTAAAGGACTTATCGAAGAACAATTAGCTTTGTGGTGTCATCCTTATACTTATCGTTCGCGAATAAATATTCGTTGGGTGGGGGTTTTTCGTTTCCAATAGGGCTGGTGCTTAGGTACAAGTTATCTTGGTATCACACTCCTATCAAACCTGATTTACTTGGCTTTTCGGGAATTGGTGTCTTTGCGTGTGAGTTGCATGACCACGTGATCATGAGGTTTGCATCAGTAGGTTCAGCAACTTTAGAAGTCACCAAGGGCTTCGACCCTCTCTCCTATTGATGCAACCATATTATTCGATAGTTTCACCCACATTGAACTAGTGTTTTGCCTTTGTCTTTTTTTTTTATATATATATATAAAATGCCTTGATATTCTTTGTTTTATGTTTTGAAGGCACTTTTGAATGAAAGATGCAAAAAGGAGTAAATTGGAGATAATTGGCAGATTTGACTTTCAGTCGATGTTTTGTGCAGAGCATGAGCTCTAGAGGTTGAAATGAAGTGATTCTAGTGGCATTAAAAAGCTAACATCCATACCTTTCTAGACATCTAAGGCAAGAAAATAAAATAAGGAAGAGCATGGAAATCACAGCCTTCAAAGTCAAATCTCGCAATCTGCTAGTGTTGCCTTCGGGCATTCCGACTTGAATATTTGGAGCTACAGAAGTCCAATTGATGCAAACTAAATTTTGTTGGATTTCTAACTCAAGGTCTATAAACGCTCCAAATTTCAGCCAAATCGATGTCATATGAGGGAGATATGGTTTTTCAAAGATAACAACTAAATTTTGCCAACAAACAGGTTTCGTGAAGAAACAAGTCCAAATTACGTTCCGAAGCATCTAAACCGATATCCAAGTTTTTATTTCAGAAATTTAGCTCCTCTAAGTCAAAACTTGAAGATTTCATGCAAGGCTATTTCTTTTTTTTTAGAAAAATAGTTATTGAAGTACTTAAATGTAAACAATCTACTTAAGGGAGGACTATTTTGTAAAATAGAGACTAGAGTTTCCTAGGATATAAAATGAATGAGAGAAGAGAAGGGGGGCAGCTAGCCAACTAACCCAAGAGGAGAAAAACGCCCCCCTCCTCTAAGAAACTCGAAATGATGCATTCTTCTTTCTTTTTGATTAGTTGTTCAATAAACATGCAAGGCTAGACACTTTTTCTTGGTTGCAAGGACACGGAAACCTTCGGATTTCAAGAACTATGAAATTTATTTTACCTTTTCATTTCAGTTTATATAATGAATATGTTTGTTTTCCTATGCTTCTTTTTCCTATGATTGTTTATTTTAATTGCTAGAGCGGACTCTAAGTTATTATTGTAGATAATCTATTGCTAAGTTTGATATCAAAACTGGAGTTGTGGCATATGAACTTGTGAAGCAATGAGTTTAATAATTGTGGCGGATCTACGTTATTAATCTTAGGGAGAACATTCAATCAAATCAAACATAGACTGCGAATAGTTATGATTTCTTGATTAATCAACTTATCTAGTTCTTAAGGCTGCCATTAAATTAAATTACTAGTGCGGACACTGTGGTTATTTGATGGTTAGGGTTAGTTTTACGGCGGATCCATTAACTAACCAATGTTAAGAATAGATAAATATTCAGAATATAAATTGATGTTTTGTTTTCATGATCAGTTCTGATTTCTGTAGGTGGATGTGTGCTTGCGACCAAGGTTTGTTCTCTTGATAATTTTTTGATTTTATTAAATTTATTTTGATAGTTTTCTATTTTTTTTTGCTTTTAGCCTAGATAACGTCCAAATCCCCCCTCCAAATTGCATATCATCTAGTATAAAAATCTAACTTGAATCTTCCTCGTGGGATGGACCCCTTGCTTGCTTTATACTATCTTGTGTGTTGTGTTTGAAGCTAGGTGATGCGAACCTCGTGATCATGTCACGTAACCCACACACAAAGACACCAATTCCCAAAAAGCCAAGTAAATCAGGTTTGATAGGAGTGTGACACAAACATAACTTGTACATAGGCACTAACACTATTGGAAACGAAAACCCCCCACCCAACGAATATTGATTCGTGAACGAGAAGTATAAGGATGACGCCACGAAGACAATTGTTCTTCGATAAGTTGTTTTTCAGTTCATTAGAGAACCATAGAAGGGAGATTATCTCACCAACACACACACACACACACAAAGTGCGGCAAACAAGAAGTTTTATTAATCTGAATTGTCTCACTTACATGTCTGGTTATGCCTTTATTTATACTAACTCAAGACAAACCCTAATGGACCCCCCTTAGGTGGACTTATATTAAGCCCACTTACAATTGACCCAAATAAATAATAATAACCTAAAGACTAAGAAGAAAATAATAAAAATCTAAAAATTACCATACTAAATATGGTCGAATCATATTTGTCACCATTAAGAAGTTCCAAATAGACTAGGACATCTGATCTGAAGTTAGAATTTATTCTGAAGTCTTCTTTCCTTTATATAGCTAGGATGAATGAGGAATCTTTGTAAGAAAAGGATTCTGAACATTTATGAATCCTTGCCACAGATGGAAACTATGTTGCAGCCCATTAAAGATCTTTAGAGAATTAGGAGATTTTCAAAATAAGCTGGCATATCCTTTTAGGAAAAGAATCCTAGCCAAATAGAAAGTCCACAAGTCAAAAGGAAGAAGATAACAAAATTCATACAGCCTCTGTTGACCCATCTTTCGATGCCTTCCCGAACTCCGATTGATGTGCAATTTTAAACCAAGGTAGGAACACATGTCAGAATTAAGAGTTCTTCCAAATTGATTTTGTGAAGAACCCTACCTGACCCTGACTTATCACTCTTCAATCACAAAGAGTGTGGCTTCGAAATCCTAGATTGATCTTTATGGTGTCCAGATTGACTTATCAAAGTATTATTCTAGTCTATCCTCCATCTTTTTTGCCTTAAATCACTATAATCCAATCCTTCATCCATTTTCATAAGAAAGACAACATAACCAGACCCATCCTTCATCCATTTTCATCAAATTCATTGTTGTCGATTTTCGAATCATTCACGGCACATAATCTGGTATCAGAGCATCAGTTGCGATCTAAAGCAGAAGAAAAAAACAGAAGAAAGGCTTGCTGGAATTAAGGTTGATAAACTTAATTATGGCTGGAGATAAAGAAGATTTGCCAAGAGGGTTAAGTTTGGAACAGGCGCAGGTTATGGGCTATCAACGATCTCATGTTGAGATTCGGGATGAAATGATTGGAATTCATGAACAGTTGAATACCCTTATGCAAATGATGCAAAGAAATAATTTTCAACCCAAATAGAGGCAAGCACTTAGGGTGCCACGAAACGATATTATAGAAGTTGATGAAGATCCAAATGGAGATGATGAGGCCGACGATAGGGGCAAACCAAGAAGGCACAATTATAATCCTCCTAATGGTCTCAAACTTAAGATTCCACCATTTAGAGGAAGTAGTTCACCCAAGGAATACTTGGAGTGGATTCAGAAGGTTGAAAAGGTGTTTGAATGGTATGAATATTCTGAAGAAAGGAAGTGCTTGCAAATTATGCTCTTTTATGGTGGGAAAACTTAAAGATTCAGAGGAGAAGGGATGGAGAAGAGGAGATTACAACGTGGGCAACTATGAAAAGAGTGATGAAGAAGAGATTTGTTCCTCATTATTATAAACATGAGCTATACATTAGACTTCAGACTTTGCAACAAGGATCTTTGAGCGTGGAAGAGTATGTGAAAGAGTTTGAGTTGCTGCTGATTCAATGTGAATATCAATGGAACCCCAATAGCAAACAATAGCTAGATTTCTTGGAGGGTTGAGGAAGGATATAGCTAATGTTATTGAATTACAGGCGTACATCTTCCTTGAGGAAGTTATAAAGCTTGCAACTCAAGTAGAGAGGCAGCAGAAACGAGGAGGTGTCCGACCTGGTGTAACTACGTCAAGCACAACAAGGGCTGTTTTTACACCTACATGAACATGGAGCACACCTAAACGAGATGAGAAGATGGAGTTTAGTAAGGGGAATACCAGTTCTGATTCTTTGAAAGGAAAGGAGAAGGTGACAGAACCTCAACATCCTAGGAGGTCTCGGGACATCAAGTGCTTCAAGTGCTTAGGACATGGGCACATTGCTTCGGAATGTCCAAATAAAAGGGTGATGATTTTGCATGGGGATCATGGAGAGCTGATCAATGGAGATGAGGTTGAAACTGAAGATGAAGATGAGGTACAAGTGGCTAAACAAGAAGAGGATTTCGAACCAGTGAAGGGAGATTTCTTGGTTGTGCAACGGGTTCTGAATGCACAAATTAACGTTAGTGATGAGCAACGCGAGCATATCTTTCATACTCGATGTCAGATTCGAGATAAGGTGTGTGGGATGATAATTGATAATGGAAGTTGCACTAATGTTGCGTTAACTACCTTGGTCGAGAAATTGGTTTAACTACCCTTCCACATCCCAGGCCATACAGTTTGTGATGGCTGAATGAGAATGGGGAGATTCGGGTGACAAAGCATGTCCGTGTACCTTTTTCCATTAAAACCTATCATTACGAGGTTTTGTGTGACGTTGCGCCGATGTCAGCTAGCCATTTGTTACTAAGTCATCCATGGCAGTTTGATAAGGATATGACCTACAATGGACGAAAGAAGACTTATTCTTTTATGCTGAATGGAAAGAAGGTGAACTTGTTACCATTGAGTTCTCAACAGGTTGGAGAGGATCAATTACGAAGCCAACAAAATGAGGTGAAATCACATAAGGGGCTGTTGTTAGCCAAAAAAGGAGATATCAAACAAGCATTAGGTTTGGCGGGGGTTGTTTTCATGATCTGGGCAAAGCAATTACTACAAGTAGAAGGATTGGACTTACCAAGACAAATTAAGGAATTGCTTGAAGAATTTAAAGATGTGTTTCCAGATGAATTACCTAAAGGGTTACCACCTATTCGTGGAATTGAGCATCGAATTGATTTGGTACTGGGAGCTTCACTTCCTAACAGACTAGCATACAGATGTAATCCAGAGGAAGCAAAAGAGATTCAAAGGCAGGTTGGTGAGCTCTTAGAGAAGAGCTATGTGGGAGAATCATTTAGTCCATGTTCCGTACCTACTTTACTTGTACCGAAGAAAGATGGTACCATGAGGATGTGTATGGACAGCCGCGCTATCAACAAAATAACAGTTAAGTATCGATTTCCTATACCCAGACTTGATGATTTGCTTGATGAGTTGTATGGTGTTGCATTGTTTTTTAAAGTCGATTTGATGAGTAGTTATCACCAAATTAGAATGAAAGAGGGAGATGAATGGAAAACAACATTTAAAACTAAACAAGTGTTGTTGTATATTTTGACGATATCCTGGTGTATATTAGAGTTGTGTTTGAAACTTTGCAAGATTCTAAGTTGTATGGGAAACTCACAAAGCGTTACTTCTGTAAAGAAAGTGTTGTGTTTCTTGGATATATTATCTCTAGCAGGGGAGTTAAGGTTGATGAGAGAAAATTGAGGCAATTCGGGACTGGACAAAACCTGCTAGTATCGCTGATGTGAGGAGCTTCCATGGTTTAGCTTCTTTCTACAGGTGATTTGTGAAAGACTTCAGCTCTATTGTTGCTCCTATGACAGAATGCTTGAAAAAAGGGAACGAGTTTAGATGGAGTGAAGATGTGCAGAAAGCTTTTGAGCTAATTAAGGAAAAGTTGCGTACTGCTCCAGTTTTAGCACTTCCAGACTTTGCTAAAACATTCGAAATAGAGTGCGATGCTTCTGGGGTTGGAATTGGGGCTGTCTTGCTGCAAGAAAAGAGGCTGATTGCATTCTTCAGTGAAAAGTTAAATGGAGCATGTTTGAACTACTCTATTTATGACAAGGAGTTCTATGCTTTGATTCTGGCTCTAAAGGTACGGCAACACTACTTGTGTTGCCTAATGAATTTGTTATACATACTGATCATGAATCCTTGAAGTATTTTAAGGGGCAAACCAAGCAGAATCGAAGACATGCTAAATGGAGTCATTTCCTTATGTGATAAAGTACAAGAAAGGGCAACTTAATGTGGTTGTTGATGCTCTTTCTAGGAGGTTTGCACCGATCTCTATGTTGAATGCAAGGCTGATGGGTTGTGAACAAGTGAAGGAACAATATGCTACTGATTCTTACTTTGCTAATATGGTTGCTGAATGTGCAAAGGGAGCTTGTGATGGGTTCTTTATGCATGAAGGTTACTTGTTCAAAATAGGCAGAATGTGTATTCCTTCAGGTTCGTTACGGGAGTCGCTTGTGCGAGAGGCTCATGGTGGTGGTCTTAGTGGTCATTTTAGGGAGAAGAAGACTTGTGAGCTGCTGAAAGAACATTTTGTTTTTGGCCTAGCATGTTACGGGATGTGCACAAGGTGATTGAGAGATGTGGTATTTGCAAGAAAGCTAAGGGTAAAGAGAATGCATATGGATTGTATATGCCAGTGCCTATTCCAAAGCAACCATGGATGGATGTTAGCATGGACTTTTGTACTTGGGTTACCAAGAACACAACGTGGAAAGGATTCAATAATGATCGTGGTTGATCGATTCTCCAAAATGTCTCATGTCATTCTTTGCAACAAAACTGACGATGCAGTATATGTTGCTGATTTGTTCTTTCAAGAGATTGTTCGTTTGCATGGAGTTCCTAAAAGCATTGTCTCTGATTGTGATACAAAGTTCTTAAGTCATTTTTGGAAGACTCTTTGGAGGAAGTTCGGAACGAAGTTACTTTTCAGTACAGCAACTCATCCACAAATTGATGGATAAACTGAGGTAGTAAACTGAACTTTATCTTCTTTGTTTCGAGCTATTATACATAAGAATTTGAAGAGTTGGGATACTTGTTTGCCTATTGTGGAGTTTGCATATAATCATAGTGTGCATGAGGCTACAAAATTTTCACCATTTGAGGTTGTGTATGGCTTTAATCCTTGTGTTCCTATTGATCTTGTTCATATTCCAATTGATGAGAGGACATTTATGGATGGAATTAGAAAGGCAGAATTGATGAAAAAACTACATGAGCAGGTTCGATTACATATTGAGGAGAAAACGACAAAGTATACTAAATAAGCTAATAAGGGGCAGAAAATGGTTAGGTTTGAACCTGGAGATCTTGTTTGGATTTATATTAGCAAGGGCAGATTCCCAAGAAAAGGTAAGTCTAAGTTAATGCCAAGAGCTGATGGTATATTTCGGATTATAGGGAAGGTGAATGACAATGCATATAAGGTAGATCTTCCTGGTGATTACAACGTATCAGCTACTTTTAATGTGAAAGACTTGACTCCATACTTGGATGATGACGATGATTCTGATTTAATTACAAATCATTTTCAACCCGGCGCTAATGATGTGCATCATGGGAATTATAATCCATCTCGTAAAGTTAAATCTAATATGCAAGAAGATTCAGATGGTCCAATGACAAGAGCGAGAGCGAAACAACTACAAAGGACCTTGACAAGTCAAATTGGAATAATTGAAGTTACGTCGGAGTTAAAAATTAGCAATCAGTTTGAAATTGGTTCAAGGGTGCTTATTTGCCTACAATTGGAACTTCGAGATGGGAAAAGCCCTTAATGGTTCTTTTGATGCTGGGGTTCTTGAATTCGGGTTGATAATGCAAATAAGTGAAGGAATTGATGTTGTTCATGGTCAGAACAGCAAATGAATTTGAATCCGAATTTGAAGTCATCCATTGCATGTGAAAACAAGACTAATCTAGGTGGATTTCAAGCTTAGAACGTGTTTTTTCTAGATTGTCCAACCATAATTGCATTGGACTTTTGTGTAAGAAGTTATAGTTGTTTTAAATTTGATCTGTTTATGTTTTAGAAAGGTCAAAAAACGTGTGCTAGTTAATTTGTCTAGGTTAGTTTGTCAAAGTCTGTTTTTTAGGCTTGACTTCTGCCATGTTGAATTTTTCATAACTTTAGAGGGATGTTCCAATTATAAATATAGTATCAGAATATGTAATAAAGGACTTTTGGCCAAGATTTGAAACTTAATTCACAGAATTAAGAGTTGTTCTTCCAAATTGATTTTGTGAAGAACCCTACCTGACTTATCACTCTTCAATCACAAAGAATCTGGCATCGAAATCCTAGATTGATCTTTGTGGCGTCCAGATCGACTTATCAAAGTATCATTCTAATCTATCCTCCATCTTATTTACTTTAAACACTATAATCCAACCTAAACACTAAAAGAAAGACAACACAACCAGACCCATCCTTCATCTATTTTTGTCAGATTTATTGTTGCTGATTTTCAAATCATTCACAGCACATCGAGGGGCGCTGACCCTCATCTTGACCAGTTCTCCCATCTCAGGATGCAAGCAAGTCTTGAAAGATAGCTGATATGATCCAGACAAGGTCAAATTCGGATTTTGACGTAGAAAGTGCACCTATCTAGTTTTACGGCAATAGTCATAATTCTCAATCCGACCATTGGATCGAGCTGAAAGTTTACGTGGAGTCTCCTGACATGTTCTCTTACCTTGGTTTAAAATTTCAGGTTAATCGGAGTTCAGAAAGGCATCCAAAATACGGGTCAACATAGGCTGTATGAATTTTGTTATTTACTTTCTTTTGACTTGTGGACTTCCTATTTGGCTAGGATTCTTTTCCTAAAAGGATGTGGCAGCTTTTTTTTGGGAATCTCCTAATTCTACAAAGATCTTTAATGGGCTGCAACATAGTTTCCAAGTGTGGCAAGGATTCATAATTATTTCAGAATCCTTTTCTTACAAGAATTCCTTATTTATCCTAGCTACAAAAAGGAAAGAAGACTTCAAAATAAATTCTACATTCAGATCAGATTTCCTAGTCTATTTGGTGACTTTTTAATGGTGACAAATCTGATTCTAGCATATTGAGGATGGTAATTTTCAAATTTTTATTATTTTTATCATTTTCTTCTTAGTCTTTGGGTTATTATTACTTATTTGGGTCAATTGTAAGTGGGCTTAATATAAGGCCACCTAAGGGGGGTCCATTAGGGTTTATTTAAGTTTAGAGTTAGTATATATAAAGGCATAACCAGACATGTAAGTTAGACAATTCAGATTAATAAAACTTCTTGTTTGCCACACTTTGTGTGTGTGTGTTGGTGAGCTAATCTCCCTTCCATGGTTCTCTAAAGAACTGAAAAACGACTTATCGAAGAACAACTGTCTTCGTGGCGTCATCCTTATACTTCTCGTTCGCGAATCAATATTCGTTGGGTGGGGGTTTTCCGTTTTCAATAGTGCTGGTGCCTAGGTACAAGTTATCTTTGTGTCACACTCCTATCAAACCTGATTTACTTGGCTTTCCGGGAATTGGTGTCTTTGCGTGTGGGTTGCGTGCCCACGTGATCACGAGGTTCGCATCATTTGGTATTAGAGCTTGGCTCCATTAATCAGGTTATACTCACTAGTATAGCATATTGGCGCTATACAGACAGCTATTCCAGACTGCATAGACTAATGCTTGCTTTCTTGTTTATTCCTTCCCTCTAACATAGTCTTGCGCTTGCAAAGAAAGAGCTTTCTAGAGTCAAGTAAGGAGAGATTCACAATCTTCTAAATCATGCCTTACTTGAATGCCAATTTGCTTGTCCTTATTATAAAATTCAACTCTGACTAATCAAAGAATCCAAATAGGAGATTGAGAGAGTGAGATCCTAAGTAATGAGATGAGCTTGATTACGCACCTGATTGACTCTTAGTTACTAAAAGCGCTGATGAATGATCTTCCTTCTTTTAAGACGATGTAACTCGGATTCCTCCTTCACGACTTGAAGCATAAGGGCTATTGGAATTCCCTTTCAAACTTTCTCGAGTCACCTTAGCGTAACGGCTAAAAGAACTTGGCTAACTTCTTACTGAATGCCTTACTGAGAGTTCTCTCTGGACGAGCTCTTAGTGATTAGTCAGTCCGGGTCTAGCTAGTCTTGCACTTTTAGACCGATCCTTCAAGCAAACGCTTAGTAAGCATAGATTCCCTATAAATATAAATTTCCTATAAAGATAGATTTCCTTTCTTCCCCAGAATTAGAATGCTTGCCTTAGCTAATACTGTTTGATTCACCGCAGCTTCTCGTTTCTCGCTTAGCTCTAATCTGGTGTCGTAGCTCACAATCCAAGAAAGGTTTTTCATTGGCTAACAGGATTACGCTTAATGGGATAGATTGATCATCGCTTCCTTCCCCGACCCTTCGAATGATTGATTCAGTGTGAGAATAGACTCTCTCTGGTAGAACAAAAAAGCCCTTACTTGTGCTTTATTTCTTTCTTTTGTTCTTTCAATCCATAAGCAAGAGTCAGAACCTATCCAGCTGAGCACGATCTAGGCTACAAAGGCACTTCTGCTTAAAAGGTGGCCCAACTCACTTCGTGGCAACGACATCCATCCAACGAGATGTGCTTCGGGAAATTCACTATAGATGAAGTCCACAAATGTCTACATGTACCCAGCTAGATTTAACATATATGTATGATTAAAGGGAACTGACAGGGAGTCAAAAAGGGAATGTTGCACCCCTAATCTCGATCTACTGCCGGTTGATGTCGTTGTCTTTCCACTCATCTAAGTCAGCACCATAACCCAATTTATTTTATGGAAAAAACGTTACAAGTCAATAGTTAAGTTCAAGGTTGTCAATTCCGTTCTGTTTTGTCCGGAATGGTCGAAACATTCCATACCAATTCAAAAAATGGAACAATTTTCATCTCATTTTAAATCTCGGTCCGTTCCGGATTTTTCAGCTAAATTCTGCCAGGAACTTTCCGATTTCATTCCACATGTTCCATTCCGCTTTGAAAAGCCATTGAATCAAATTGAACCTTGTTTAATTTAATTAATTAAACCACCCAATTATAAAAAAGCTCTTTTTCATTACTATTTTCAATAACAATGATATTGATAATAATATTGAAAATTATTATTACTATTTTCATTAACAATGATATTAATTTTTTAAAATTAGATTTATCACTAATATATATGGAATATATTCATGTTGTTTTTTTCATGTTTATACTTTGTAGGAATTTGAGCAAAACAAGGGATGCTTTAGATTCCATTAGCCTTGCTAACATTGACCTAACTTTTTTTTTTTTGGTAAGTTGACGTGTGTATTAAAAGAAGAAGATACAACCATTATAAGGGGCATACCCCAGATTTACAATGATAACAGAAACATAAAACAACAGATGGCTACAGGCTAGCCACCGACCCTAAAACTGAAACCTCACTAGATTCGTGAGGGAAACCAATACAACCAGCTAACTAACAAATTAAGAATCTATGGTATTCACCCTCCAAGCTCGTTGGATCCTTTTGTTTTTATTTGTTGGTACGACATTCCTCATCAAATCAAGCTTATCACGAATGATACATTCGATTTGATTAAAGACCAAATTCGAAGTTCTAGACATTCCAGCAAAGATCCTTGCATTCCGTTCTTGCCATACATGATACACTGTAGCCGCAAAACTCAGTTTACGAGAAAAATTGACGAAACTCTTGCCATGCCAAGAGATGGTGGCCCATCGAATCCATTCATCCCAGCCTTTTGTCATTCTTGGAATGTCGCATCTGTCACAAACATCCCACTAGATCGCTTTAGTATAGGAGCATTCAAAGAACAAGTGGTTGTGATCCTCATTGTTGCGGAGACAGAGTGAGCATCTATGGGGACCATGTATACCAAACCGATCAAGTTTATCTTGAGTTGTGAGTTTCTGTTGGACAGCCATCCATAGAAGAAATGAATGCCTTGGAACAGCATTCTTGAACCATCTGACGATGACGTCTTAGTTGTTCCCAAGCTACTTTGACCGAGAATCTATGATTTGGCGAATCCAACCAAACTATCTCATCCCTTTGCCCCATCTTAGGATTAGAATTGGAAGGAATGGCTTCTATAATGGGGTGCCATCCAATAGCTTGGGTGGTAGGAGTTTTCCATTCTGAGTTCTGAATTAGCACATTCACCTTCGCGTTCTTGGCCATACCTGAATCATAGATGAATCTTTCCCCGTAAGAATCCGCGAGTGGGCTGTGAGGATGCCAATTATCAAACCATAGAGAGGTTGTCATTCCATCTCCTATGATGTACTTCATCTTCGGCCATGCTAAGGATCTGAGCTTTAGAATCTTTCCCCAGGCCCAAGAGCAATCCACTCATCACCTTCTTTCATTCTAATTTGATGGTATCCACTTTTCAAGTTGATTTTAGAGAAAATACAGGATCCATGTAACTCATCTAACATGTCATCAAGCCTAGGAATGGGGTGTCTATACTTTACCGTTATGTTGTTGATGGCTCGGCAATCAACACACATCCTCCATGTTCCATCCTTCTTAGGCACAAGTAGCACACGGGCTCATACTCTCATGAATGTAGCCCTTTTCCATCAGCTCATCAACTTGCCTTTGAAGCTCTTTCGTCTCCTCGGGATTGCTTCTATAGGCTGGTCGGTTAGGAATTGAAGCTCCGGGTACGAAATCAATCTGATGCTCTATCCCCCTCAATGGTGGTAATCCGCTAGGAGTATCGTCGGGGAACACATCATCAAACTCCTGCAACAAAGCAATAGCAACACTAGGCATAATATGATCAAGATCATTAGTATTAAAGTAAGCCTCTTTGTACACAAGTAAAATCATTGGCTTGTTAGTGAAAAATGCAGATCTGATCTCACCCTCTCTAGTATAAAAATTGGGTTGTTTCTTTAGTTTTTCTTTTTTTTTTTGGTAAGTTGACGTATGTATTAAAAGAAGAAGATACAAGCATTATAAGGGGCATACCCCAGATTTACAATGATAACAGAAACATAAAACAACAGATGGCTACAGGCTAGCCACCGACCCTAAAACTGAAACCTCACTAGATTCGTGAGGGAAACCAATACAACCAGCTAACTAACAAATTAAGAATCTATGGTATTCACCCTCCAAGCTCGTTGGATCCTTTTGTTTTCATTTGTTGGTACGACATTCCTCATCAAATCAAGCTTATCACGAATGATACATTCGATTTGATTAAAGACCAAATTTTCTCCATGCAAAAGGCACACTTTTTAAGATTAGCATACAATTTCTCACTACACAACACACTAAGTACATTACGCAAATGATCAAGATGCTCAGTTAAGTTCTTGCTATAGATCAGAATGTCATCAAAATACACAACCACAAACTTACCTATAAACGCACGCAACACATGATTCATTAAACACATAAACGTACTAGGTGCATTTGTAAGTCCAAACGGCATTACTAACCATTCATACAAACCATGCTTAGTCTTAAATGTTGTTTTCCACTCATCACCTTCTTTCATTCTAATTTGATGGTACCCACTTTTCAAGTCGATTTTAGAGAAAATACAGGATCCATGTAACTCATCTAACATATCATCAAGCCTAGGAATGGGGTGTCTATACTTTACCGTTATGTTGTTGATGGCTCGGCAATCAACACACATCCTCCATGTTCCATCCTTCTTAGGCACAAGTAGCACGGGTACAACACACGGGCTCATACACTCACGAATGTAGCCCTTTTCCATCAGCTCATCAACTTGCCTTTGAAGCTCCTTCATCTCTTCGGGATTGCTTCTATAAGCTGGTCGGTTAGGAATTGAAGCTCTGGGTATGAAATCAATCTGATGCTCTATTGATGTGCATCATGGGAATTATAATCCATCTTGTAAAGCTAAAACTAATATGCAAGAGGATTCAGATGGTCCAATGACAAGAGCGAGAGCGAAACAACTACAAAGGGCCTTGACGAGTCAAATTGGAATGATTGAAGCTGCATCGGAGTTAAAAATTAGCAATCACTTTGAAATTGGTTCAAGGATGTTTATTTGCCTACAATTGGAACTTGGAGATGGGAAAAGCCCTTAATGGTTCTTTTGATGCTCGACTACTTGAATTTGGGTTGATATGCAAATAAGTGAAGGAATTGATGCTGTTTATGGTCAGAACAGCAAATGAATTTAAACTTGAATTTGAAGTCATCCATTGCATGTGAAAACAAGACTAATCTAGGTGGATTTCAAGTTCAGAACATGTTCTTTCTATATTGTCCAACCATGATTGCATTGGACTTTTGTGTAAGAAGATATGGTTGTTTTAAATTTGGTCTGTTTATGTTAGAAAGTTCAAAAAACGTGTGCTAGTTAATTTGTCTAGGTTAGTTTGTCAAAGTCTATTTTTTGGGCTGGACTTCTGCCATGTTGAATTTTTCCTAACTTTGGAGGGATGTTCTAGTTATAAATATAGTATCAGAATATGTAATAAAGCACTTTTAGCCAATATTTGAAACTTAATTCACAGAATTACAAGTTGTTCTTCCAAATTGATTTTATGAAAAACCCTACCTGACTTATCACTCTTCAATCACAAAGAGTGTGGCGTCGAAATCCTAGATTGATCTTTGTGGCGTCCAGATCGACTTATCAAAGTATCATTCTAGTCTATCCCCCATCTTATTTACCT